>ERZ651776.3122-NODE-3122-length-16970-cov-3.908956_pt1 | contig 16970 bp, 9 predicted proteins | sample MGYA00514761_ERZ651776 | MGnify/ENA metagenome assembly ERZ651776 | reverse complement strand
TGGTGAGCATACAGAGTCATTTCCGAGGTCCAGGGCAAAGTCCGCACCGGGGTGTACCATTACTTCCTTGGTGGCTGTATCTGCGCATCCGAGGTCGTCGGTTGCTGTGAGTGTCACGGTAAACGTTTCCGAGGCATCGCCTGCGAAGAATACCATACTGGGGTTGATTTCGTTGGAAGCATCTCCGTTTCCGAAGTTCCAATCGAAGGCATCTGCGTTTGAACTGTTGTTGCCAAACTGGCTAACCAATGGCTCGCATCCGTTGTCGAAATCGGTGCTAAACTCGGCCACAGGTTGTGGCTTGATGAAGACTTCAGTAGACGTTGTTCCGGTGCAACCGTTTTCGGTTTGCGCGGAGAATGTCACGGTAGCTGCCATCAATTCACCAGTATTGTTTTCCCAGGTGTGTGATGGAGTTGCTTCGTTGGAAGTGTTTCCATCGCCGAAGTCCCAAGTGATGTTTTCAACACCATCGAAAGCGGGCATGGTCAAGGTCAAAGGAGAGCAAACGGAATCGATTCCGAAGTTGAGATCGACCACAGCAGCTGGGAAGACGGTTACCGCTTTTGTCGCAGTGTCAGTGCATCCCAATGCATGGGTGACAGTGAACGTGATGTCAAATTCTGTGTTTTCCCCGTTGGTCGTGAATTGCTCGGTTGCATTTTCGGTTGCAGCCGTTTGGCCATTGCCGAAATCCCAAGAGAATGAATCCGCGAGGTTGCTCTCGCTCATGAAGTTCACCGCAAGCGGCTCACATCCTGAATCGATGTCCGTGCTGAAATCAGCAGTTGGGGAAGGCTTTACTTGCAACAAGGCAACTGCCATTCCTCCGCAACCGAATTCCGTTTCAGCCTCCAAAGTGATGATGGATGCGACAGCTGCGTCGGTTTCGTGTTCCCAGTCGTGGGTAGGGCCATTTTCAGTGGATGTGGTTCCGTCACCAAAGTTCCAATCGAAATTGTAAAGCCCTTCAAATGAAGGCAGGGTCAATTCGACGGGAGCGCATGTCGGTGCAGATGTCAAATCCAATGCAAAGTCAGCGGCAGGGTATACCGTAACAGTATGTGTCGCAACATCGGAACATCCCAGATCGTCCATCGCGGTTAAAGTGACCTGGAAATTCGTTACTTCTCCGGATGTGGAGAACGCATAGGAAGCCGTTTCACCATCATCTGTGATGCCATTGCCGAAATCCCAGATGTAACTGTCGGCGTTGGTCGTAGTATTCTCGAAGTTTGCAGCGAGTGGCTCGCAACCGTCTACTTCATCTGAAGTGAAAGAAGCCACAGGTTGCGGGCGAATGTAAACCGTTTCGGTGTGCATGTCGGTGCAACCAAATGGCGACGTTCCTGCATACGTAATGGAGACGCCCATCAATCCCGTACCGGTATTTTGGTAAAAAACATTCGGTGCTTCCGCAGTGGTAGTAGCTCCGTTGCCTAGGTTCCATTCGTGATTGACAGATCCATTGACGACGGGCAATGTGAATTCCAGCGGTGAGCAAACCGAGTCGGTTGGCAAGGCGAAACTGAAATCTGCTTGTGGGTATACTTGTGCAACTTGCGTGTTGGAATCGTGGCATCCATTGGCCGCAAGGGCGATGAGCTCAATCTCCGTATTTGCAATGAAATCGCCGTTGTTTTCCAACGCTGTGTTCCAGTTGCTTGAAGAAGAAGCCAAGGCACCATCCAACCACCATTCGTAGTTGATCGCTCCCAAAGAGGCGTTCGTGATCACGGGAGTGAAAGGCGCACATCCGGCAGCAGCAGCTAGGGTGAATTGAGCAATGGCTGACGGCAATGCTTCGATTGCGATTGATTCGGTTGCTGTGCAGCCTTCATTTGAAGTGGCCGTTACCGCAATCTCATGCATGGGATTTTCATCCAAGGCAGTAGTCAATACGTGGGCAATTTCCTCGCCCGATGCCATTGCTGTGCCCAAGTTCCAGTCGAACGTGTTAGCAAAGACACCATCTGCGGAAAGGGTCACCTCCAATGGGGAGCAGCCTGTATCAACAGAAGAGGTAATGCCCACGGTGGGGTTGGGGTGCACCGAAACCAGTTGCGAAGTTGATGCGGTGCACTCAGGTGTTGTGACGACCAACGAAACATTGTAATCGCCTGTGAACGCATAGCCATTCGATGGGCTTGATTCATAGCTTTCATTTCCGTCGCCAAATGTCCATTGCCAACCTGTGATGTTGGAAGTGGCATGTGCCGTTGATTGATCAACGAAAACCGTTGGCTCGCCTTGGCAGACTGCATCATATGAGAAATCAGCAATTGGTTCAGGATGAACCGTGATGATTTCTTGGGAAGAAGATTGGCATCCGTTCCAACCCGTCACTGCGACGGCAACGGGATAATTGCCCACGGCATCAAATGTGACCGACTCCAAGTTTGTTCCGCTGTAGAACATGGGTTGATCGGTGTTGTATGTCCACACGTAGATGTATGAATTGGTCGCTGAAACTTCCGCTGAAAATGTAACTTCTCCACAGCCTTCTGTTGCTGTGAATGTGGTTTGGACAATGGGATTTTCCAGTACGTCTACCACGATGCTAGAAGTATCGGTGCAAGTAGCGTCTGCTCCAGGAATAGAAATAACGCTTTGTACTTCGTAGGTCCCTGGGTTTTGAAAAGTGAAACTCACATTGCCGGCACCGGTTGGAAGGAAAATGTCATTCGCACCAAAGTTCCAAGTGTAATCGACGCCGACTGCACCTTGGGAAAATTGAATGGAATTGCCTTGGCAGATTAGTGTATCGCTGCTCGTGAAATTGCTTTCAGGCATGCCGATGTTAAAATGCCCAACAATTTCACATGAACCGTTTGCTTCGGAAAGCACAACCGTGTAATTGTCAGCGCTGCCGTCGTAGACGTGCGTTAAGGGGACATCATCAACGATGAATGTTCCGATGGACTCTGTGCTGGATCCATCCCCCCAATCAACGACCAAGTCGGTCCAAGCCGATGAAGTCTCGATTTGAAGCTCGTTGGAACCCGAGCAGCTGTACCACGAAGGATTATTGGTGGCAATGCCATCAGAACCCAATACTGTCGCGCATTGCGCGAGGATTGTTTGGGGCAGCAATAAGCTACCCAACAATGCGAATGATATGATTTTTAAGCGGATCATATCGCCTTTTACGGCAATAATCCGCGTAGGTTACATTTTAAACACTGTCAGTGCCTTCCATCATCTTCTGAACAATCGAGGAGACTGCCGGGCACAAATGCGCATTTTGTTCCGTCAAATTCAAAATCCCTGCCATATTTTTTCGATTGGTGTGGGGATATTCGCGACAGGCTTGCGGACGCACATCGTAAATCGAGCAGGCATTGGTTGCTGGTTCAAGGAAGGAGCAAGGGGAAGACTGCAACACCCAATCCCCTTCATCATCTCGCTTCAAATATTGCCTTGAAAACTGTGAGATGGACATCCGCTGTGCCTTCGCAATGCGCCGTATGTCTCGCTCCTTAAAAATAGGGCTCGTTGTTTTGCAGCAATGCGCACACGTGAGGCAATCGACCGTCTCGAAAACGGCATCATGCGTGCTTTCAAATTGCTCATCCAAACCCTTAGGAGGCTGTTTTTTCCACCGTAGGAATTGCTTCTTGATGTCCTTTCTGTGCTTGGCGGACCAGAGCAAGTTTTGCTGTAATTCAGGTTTCAATGTGGGTCTTGGAATCGAGGGTCAGAAACAAAGGCTGTATCCGTGAGGGTATTGAGAAAAGCCAAAAGGTTTCCTTTTTGCACCGCGCTCAGGGTAAGGCCACCCGAATTGTACTTCATGAAAGGGTCGATGGTGGTCGAAGGCACACCACCGGAATTATAATGCTCGATGACCTCTTCCAAGGTTTGAAACCGACCGTCGTGCATGTAGGGCGCCGACAATGCCACATTGCGCAGCGTTGGGGTTTTGAAGCGTCCGGAGTCTAAAGCGTTTCCCGTCACGCCTGCTAGCCCCGGATCAGGCGTAAAAACACTGTCCAAGCCATTGTTTCGGAAGAGATAATCACTGAATTGCAAACCGGCCTCGCTGTGGCAGTGAAAACAATCCCCACCAAATTGACCGCCCGGGGTTACCTCGGGATCTCCTCCTTCCCGGAGAAACATCTCGTATCCTGCAAATTCGTCATCCGCAAGCGTAGTTTCCCCACGGCGCCATTGGTCAAATTTCGAGTTAGCAGAAATCAGCGTTCGAAGGAACTGGGCAATGGCTTGAGTGGTTCGTTCAGCGGTGATATCTCCGGGCCCAAAAGCGTGGGCAAACCGACTTGGATAATCGATTTGGGTCGTTGCGTTTGGGGCATTTTGTAGCCGCGTAACGGCTTCATCCCATGGCAAGGCCATCTCGTCCGGATGCGAAACCGGTTCGAGGATCTGCTCCTCCAGGGAGGTCGTCCGACCATCCCAGAAGAAGGAAGTGGACCAGCCAATGTTTACAATGGCCATCGCATTTCGAACCCCTTGTGCTCCTGTGATTCCAGTGCTGTATTGATTCGGATCGGCGAATCCAGCGGATGGCAAATGGCATGAGCCACAGCTCATGGTGCCATCAGCAGAAAGGGATTTTTCCCAGAAAAGCAGGCGTCCAAGCTCAACACCTTCTACTGTCAAAGGATTGTCCTCGGGAATGTCCATTGGCGGGAAGAAGGGGGGGATTTCCAAGGCATAGGGTGTAGCAATGGCATCGCACGGAGGATCGCACGAATCCGGATTGCACCGCTCACACCCCGTCAAGGAAATGAGGATCAATGAAGCGATGAGTGTGTGCAGCTGCTTCGAAATCATCATTGCCGCGTGAGGTTCCAAGCGTCGTCCATCAAGTCCATCAGGCGCTCCCCCAGCACAGTGCCTTGGGCATTATGGGTAACCGGGTCTTCAACGATATCGATGGCATCTTGCTCCCCGACCAATGCTGCGGCAGCATTGAAATCAATCGTGAACGCGGTGAGTTCTTGGCTTTCAATGGCGAAAACGTCTTCCAGTTCGAAGACCACCGTCCGGTAACTTGCGTCGGTTCCGCAATGGTAGGAAAGCGGTTCTATCAATTGTTCTCCGCTTTCGGTAGCGAACTTCCCTTCGTACTTGACAAATACATAGCCAGAAGACCAGGTCCAAAACATTCCGGCAGATCCAGGCACGCTCAATGGATGATCGTTGGCGTAGGATGCAGGATCGATGTCCGTATTGATTTCGGCCGGCAAGCCCATGCCGAAGCGAATCGCATTGTAGGTTCCAACATCTGCAGCTGCCGTAATTTTTTGACCGTGAACCCCGAAGTCCAACAGAGCGACATCGTTGATTTCAAGCCATTCACCTCGCTCATTTCGAATCTCAATGGGGGCGATGTACATCTGCAAATTATCGATGCGAACAGGATGGCCCAAGTGGTCGGTTTGAACCGCTCCGACCGCACAATCCTCCCCGTTCCATTGGAGATTGAAATCCAGGCGAATCGAACCGGGGATTTCTGGCTCATTCGGTTGGGGACGACAGCCAACAAGCAGCAGGAATGCAATAACAAGAATGTCCAACCGAATTGTGAAGAAATTTTTGTGCTTTTCCATTGTGCAGTATGGGTTCTCAAGATAAGACACCTAATTTGCTCTGAAGTTGCATTTTAGTCACAAATTCCGGTAAATCATGGCGCGAAACGTGCGAGAAGGTCAGTTTTTCATTGTTCGGGCTTCTGCCGGCTCGGGAAAAACATTTCGCCTCGTTCAGGATTATCTCACCTGCTGCCTGCGCCATGATGATCCGCACTATTTCCGACGAATTTTAGCCATCACCTTTACGAATAAGGCGGCACAAGAAATGAAGGACCGCATCATGCAAGATGTTGTCGCGGTTTCTTTGGGCGAAGGGTCCATGTGGGAAACCCTGATCGCCGATCCTTCTGGTGAAAATGCGGCCGCGCATTTGACGCTACCTCCAGGTGAAATCCAGCGTCGTGCGCGCGTGCTTTCCGAAGCGATGCTGCATCGGTACGAGGATTTCAGTGTGATGACAATTGACAGTTTCGTCAATCGTTTGGTGAGGAGTTTTTCGCGCGATCTCAAATGGGATGAAGAATTTCAGATCGAATTGGATGAGGATGCCCTTGTTGAAGCGGCTGTGACGCGGGTCTTGGACCGTGTGGGTCGGCCGGGTGAAGAGGCGCTGACCCGATTGTTGGAAGGCTTTGTTCGCCAGCAGGTTGAGGAAGAACGGAATGCCCAACTCAAGTCGCAGTTGGTCAAATTTGGCAAGCAGGTTACCAAGGAAAACATGCAGGTGGCCCTTAACGCATTGGATTCAGAGATTTGGCACCCCAAACGATTGGATGAATACCGCAAAGCCATTCGAAAAACGCTGGCCGCGCAACGCAAGGAAGTGGTGGGCAAAGCCAGAACAGCGCTTCAAGCGATTGAAGACCAAGGATTGGACCCCTCTGACTTTTATTACTCGGATTTGCCCAAATGGCTCGCTCGCGTTGCGAAAGGTGCAGGACGTAAGCCGCCAATGAGCAATCGTCTTTCGGGCCAGATTGAGTCGGAGGAATTCTTCAAAAAGAATGCCGCTTCGGATGTGATTCAACGAATTGAAGGCATTTTGCCGGATGCACTCCAAGCGGTCGAAGCCTGGCAAACCCTTTATGAAGGAGAATCAGGGGCGAAATTTAAACTGTTCGAGCATTTGCAGGAAAGGGTTAGTTTGATTGGGGTTTTGGGATTGATTCGAACCGAATTGGATGCGGTGCAAGAAGAACGCAACGTGCGCTTGCTCTCTACCTTGAATCGTGAAATTGCGACCATCGTCCGCGAAAATCCAGCCGCTTATATCTACGAACGCATTGGAAACCGTTACCAGCACATTTTCATCGATGAGTTTCAGGACACGTCCATTACGCAATGGCACAACCTTGTGCAATTGTTTGAGCACATCCTGTCAACCGGAAACATGGGAATGGTCGTCGGCGATGGCAAGCAAGCTATCTACCGCTGGCGCAATGGAAATTACGAGCAGTTGGAGGCCTTACCCAAATTGATTGGTGAACCAGGGTCAGTGCTTGAAATGGCAGCTACGACCCTTGAGCGGACCGAGCAATCGGTCACTTTGGGAAAGAATTTTCGTTCCGGATCGGCCATCGTCGATTGGAATAACCGTTGGTTCACTAAGATCCAAGAATCACTTCCTGAAGGTTTGAAATCGGTTTATCAAGGCTTGCGCCAAGACGCAGCCAAATCTTTTTTGGGTCAAGTGGTCGTTCGCTCGCTGGTGGAAAAGGATAGCGATGAACGCATGGCCCAGCGCCATCGTTGGGTGCTGGATCGCATTTTGGCGCATACCGGCGGCAGCCTCAGCGAATCCAGTGGAAAGCGCACATTCGTGCCCTCACAAGATCCTTCCGCGTTCGGACTGAAGGATGTCGCTGTGCTGATGCGGCGCAATCGTGACGGTGCCTTGCTTGCACAGTATTTGTTGGATCACGGCGTTACACCCTGGACTTCAGAGAGCTTGCATTTGGGAAGACATCCGGCTCCCCGCGGCGTGGTGGCTGCGATGCGAATGGCGATGGAGCCTGAGGACCCCAAGCATGTGATCGAGTTCACTCAATGTTTTTGTGCCATTCACAAGGAACACAATGAAGCCCGAATCCTCCAAGCTCATTTGGATGAACGAACTTACCAAGACTCAGAAGGCCGTTCGTTTGTCAAGCATGAATTGAAGACGACGGATCTCATGGAGGCCATCGCACCGCTGCTGCAGATGAAGCAACATGCATCGGAGCCTCTGACGACTGTGGTTGGCCATTGCTTTGAATCCTTGGGTTGGGGTCGGATGTTCCCGGCGTACGCGGAGGGAATGCTCGAAGCAGCTCAAGAGTTGAGCGTTCAGCGCAACGGAACGGTACGCACATTTTTGGATTGGTGGGATCGAAAAGGCGACAAACGCAGCATTCGCGTCAGTGGAGGCAACGATGCGGTACAAATCATGACGCCGCACAAAGCGAAAGGCCTCGCCTTTCCGGTGGTGATTGCACCCGTCATCGACTCGGATTTCACCAAATTCAAGGATGAACTGCCGGTGTTGTTGGATGCTTCGGAGTATGGTCTGCCAGCAGCCCTGCTGCGTGATTCGGATTTGAAGGACACGCCATTGAACGCCATTCGTGAAGAGGAGATTGGTCGTACGCAATTGGATGCGTTCAACATTGCTTACGTCGCAATGACTCGCGCGATTGAGCGCTTGGATGTGTTGTTGGAATTCAAGTCTGAGCCGGAAGAAACGGCGACAACAAAGGGTCTTTCGCATGCCCTCTGGAAGGCTTGGAAGGAGGAGTTTTCGGAAGCGTTTCAGGATAGCGCGCTTTCCGTGCATGGCCAATTGGATCGAAAATCGTCGGAAGAAGCAGCTTCGCCCGATGAGCCGATTGAACGCCTAAACCCAAAGCTCGTGCTCGGACAATCCTATGAACAGCTGGTGGCTCGGCCCAAAGCACATTGGTCGGAACCGCTGCCCGCCGGTGAAATGAGTCCTAGGGATTTTGGAAACGCCGTTCACGGCGTACTGAGCGAGGTGGTGGTTCGAGAAGACTGGGGAGCTGTGCAGGAACGGCTTATGCGCACGGCCTTGCTTGCGCCCGAGCATCGCTCGATCATTGCCAATTCCGCTGAGAACGTTCTTCACCACCCCGAAATGCAGCGATTTTTTGACGTGCCGCATGCCCATGTATTTGCGGAACGGGCATTGCGTTTGAGCGCAGAAAAAGTTGGCCGGCCCGATCGTGTCGTGCAACTGGACGGTGTCTGGCACGTCATTGATTACAAGACGGGCCAACCGAAGTCGAAACACGCAGAACAGGTGCGAAATTATTGCGATGCCCTCGCCGGAGATTCGGCCACGCACAACGTATGCGGATGGGTGTTTTATACTTCGGAAATGCGTCTGGAACAAGTGTTGGATTGATTCCATTTGTCTGAAGGTCTTGTTTTTAAGTTGAGCGCTGTACCTTGCTTCCCAAGCTTGGAATCATGATGACATCACCTTTTTCATTTCGCCAGTTTTTTACAGGAACCTTCATTTTTTGGGGCGTTGTTTTTTTGGCAGGTTTTGAAGCGAATGCACAAACGGGTGCCAACGGTGGGCCGTTGTTTCAGAAAGGCTTTCCGGTTCCACAAACCCATGCGACAGAGGGAGGCGAAATCCGTGCCGAAGCGTGTGCCCCTGCCACAGCGCTGCGGGATCTGGAATGGAACAATGTTCGCGCTCTCATTGAAAATGCGGGAGCACTCTGGTACAACAGGGCAATCGATAAAGGCGCCTTCATGGTGCCTAAGGAAGAAGGCGTTTCGGTTGTTTATGGCGGCGCTTTGTGGTTGGGGGGAATCAGTCCAGATCAGCAATTGAAATTGGCTGCGGTCCGTTATCGAAATACGGGAAACGACTTTTGGCCAGGTCCATTGACCAACACAGGAGCCGCCGAGGTGGGGCCTTCAGTCTGCGAGCAGTATGATCGATTTGCCATTTCACAAAGGGCCGATGCCATGCGCCATCGGCAGTATTTTGACTGCGCAGGAGATCCCGATTGTGACATGGAAGAGCAGTTTCCAACCGGCTACAGCATTCCGTCTTACTTCTTTGAATATCCGGCGCACGGAAATGTCAGTTTGAACCAGGATTTTTATCTCTCGCCGTTCTATGATTACGACGGAAACGGCTTTTACGATCCGTCTGCTGGGGATTATCCTTGGTACGATTTCCTCCAGGAAATTGACTGTGCAGAGCGCCGCCGCCAAGACCCTGTGCCGTTGTACGGTGACCAGACCTATTATTGGATTTTCAATGACAAAGGAAACATTCACTCGGAGTCGCAGGGCGAGCCGATTGGAATGGAAATTCGAGCGCAAGCCTTTGCTTTCTCGACCAACGATGAGGTCAACAATATGCAGTTTTACAACTACGTGTTGATCAACCAAGGGACTCAAACCCTCACCGAGACGTATTTCGCGCAATGGGTAGACTGTGATTTGGGAGGGCACGTGGATGACTATGTAGGCGTGGATGTGAACCGAGGCTTGGGTTACTCATACAATGGCGACGCGTTTGATGAAGCCACGAGCTATTCCATTGGATACGGCGAGAATCCGCCGGCCATGGGTGTGGATTTCTTTGAAGGCCCGTACCAAGACGCGGATTCAATTGACAACCCCCTGACGACCAACTTCAGTGACGCCATTGATTCTTTGGGTATTCCATACCAAGGAATAGGCATTGGCTATGGCGACGGAATCATTGACAACGAGCGCTATGGAATGCGGAAGTTTATATACTACAACTGGAACTTCGGCATCAATGGCCAGCCAACGCTTGCAGCGCAGTATTACAACTACATGCGTGGTTTTTGGAAGAACGGTCAGCGCATGGCTTATGGTGGCGACGGTTTGACCGCAGCCACCGGAGCCGATTTGGAAATTCCGGCCGATTACATGTTTCCGGACGACACGGACCCATATGCTTGGGGCACTTCAGGGGTTGATGTCGAGCCATGGACCGAGGTTGGTGCAGGAAACCCGCCAGGTGATCGACTGTTTTTGCAATCTGCTGGTCCCTTTACGCTCGAACCGGGTGATTACAACAACATCACAGTGGGAATGGTTTGGGCTAGAGCAACGGGTGGAGAACCCTTCGAAAGCGTTGAATTGCTTCGTTTGGCCGATGACAAGGCGCAATCCTTGTTTGACAATTGTTTTGAGATTGTTTCTGGACCGGATGCGCCTGATGTGAGTATTCAAGAGCTGGAAAATGAACTCATTCTCTACTTGACCAATACGAATCCGCTTTCGAATAATTATGAAGAGGAGTACAGCGCTAATGATCCATCGATTCCGACCGAATTGGAGGATGGAACGGTATTGAGCGAAGAGCAACGCAGCTATCGATTCGAGGGTTACTTGGTTTATCAATTGCGGGACAATGCGGTGAGCCCTTCTGATCTCGGTGACATTGACGCTGCGCGATTGATTGCTCAATGCGACGTTCAAAACGGAGTGTCCCAGGTCATCAATTACGAGTTTGATCCGACCATGGAGTTGTCGGTTCCAATCCTTGAAGCCGATGGCCAGGACGAAGGCATTTTTCATAGCATGCGGGTCACCACGGATGCCTTTGCCCAAGGCGACAACCGGCTGGTGAATTTTAAGACCTACTATTTCATGGTCTTGGCATACGGATATAACAATTATCGTCCGTTCAATGCCTTACTGGGAACGGGCCAAGACGTTCAGTTCAAGGCTTCACGTAAGGCTGCTGTAGGTTCGATCCGATCTTACTCGGGTGTTCCTCACAACCCTGCTCCTGAGTCGGGTGGCATGGTTCAAAACGCGGAGTACGGTTCTGGCGTTGAGATCACGCGTTTGGAAGGAAAAGGAAACGGCCGAGGCGACTTGGAATTGACCTACGCTTCGGAGCAAGACATCTTGGACAATACGATTGCCTCTACGGTCACGTACACAGCGGGCCACGGTCCTGTGGACATCCGCGTGGTGGATCCGATTCGCGTTCCAGATGCGGAGTTTGAGCTGCGACTCGCGGGCGACGATGCGGACCTCGAAGATGCCATTGATGCGTATTGGACGTTGACCAACGAGACCATGCTTTCGGATGATGATCCGGACAACGATTACAAGGCCGTTCACGAGTCTTCCACCTCCATTGCATTGCTCAACGAAGAGTTGCTCTTGGACTGGGGCCTCTCTGTGACGCTTCACCAGTATGCATACCCGGAAGATGGCAAGTTCACCGAGCCGGTGCATGCTTCCATCACGTTTGACGATTCCTCCAAGCCTTGGTTTGTGGGCATTCCTGACCAGGAAGGGTTCAGTGAATTGAACTGGATCCGTGCTGGAAATCAGGAAGGGGCAGACGATGTTCCTTCGGAAGTCATCTTCAACGATTTGAAGACGGGCAATCCGTTGGACGAAGACGAAGTTTACGAGGGCATCCTCGGTGGCACATGGGCCCCTTACTGCTTGGTCAGCTACACGGGCGAGGTGGAGCTTCCAACGGGCGAGGTGGTGAGCCTGCCGAACATTGCGCCTACCGTGGATGGACTGGAGGGTGACCTCTCTCCGTTCTCGGGCATCAGCGGACTGAACAACGTCGATGTGGTATTGACGAGCAACAAGGATTTGTGGACGCGTTGTCCGGTCCTTGAGATGCAGTCGGTCCATGAACTAGCACAGGACGAAGACGGTGACGATGGCACTAACACACGGCCAGAGAAGCTGACTTTGCGCCACCACCCGTCGGTGGACAAGAACGGCCGATACGCTGGCCAAAGCGGTTACGAAGGTCCGGGCAATCAACCGATGGGCATGGGCTGGTTCCCAGGGTATGCCATTGACGTGGGTACCGGCGAACGCCTCAACATGGCGTTCGGTGAGGACTCTTGGCTTGGAGCCGACAACGGCGACGACATGCTGTGGAATCCTTCTCCCAACATCTACGGTGGTGTTGGTGGTGGATTTGGTGGCGGCGGTGGCGGAAGCGCCATTTATGCCGGCGGCCAGCACTGGATTTATGTCTTCAAGAACTCCCAATACGAGGAGGGAACGGAGAACCGCATGCCCGCCTATGATGAAGGTGCGTACCTCTACGAGAACCTCGAAGTGAGCGGCTCTACCACCAATGTGCGCCGCGTATTCCGCGCTTGCACGTGGGTCGGTTCATCGCTCCTCAACGATGGCTTTGAGTTGTTGTCCATCGAAGACGGACTCATTCCCAACGACGCCCGCATCCGTTTGCGTGTGGCCAAGGCATATGAAAAGTACAGCCCAACCAATGTCGATGCCGAAGACAACTATGACGGAGCAACGAACTTCTGGAATCCACTCTACACGTTCTCCACGAAGGACATCGCAGCAGTGCCGATGCAAGACACGGTCTTGACATCTGTCCTCGATGAAATCAACGTTGTGCCCAACCCGTACTACGCATTCAGCCAGTACGAAACCAGCAAGCTCGACAACCGCATCAAGATCACCAACCTGCCGGAAGTGTGCACCATTCGCATCTACAACCTGCAGGGGACACTCGTGCGGCAGTTCTCCAAGGCAGACCCACTTACTTCGGTGGACTGGGACCTCAAGAACGAACGAAACGTCCCCATCGCTGGTGGCGTCTACATCATCCACGTCGAAGTCCCGGGCATCGGCGATAAAACACTCAAATGGTTCGGCATCATGCGCCCAACCGATTTGGACAACTTCTGATTTGATTCCGAATTCACCATGAAGAATATCCAACACACCATCCTCGCATCCGTTGCTATTGCAGCGTGCCTGATGTTTTCCACTGCTGCTACTGCAGGGAATCCCGATCGAGCCGGCTCTGCCGGTGCAGGTCAATTGCTCATCAACCCATGGGCGCAATCCAACGGCATGGCCGGAACCAACATGGCCATTACGGCTGGACTGGAAGGTTCTTTCCTCAATGCCGCTGGTTTGGCATTCGTGAACCAAACAGAGTTGCGCTTCGCGAACACCCAATACCTGTCCGGATCGGGCATCTCGCTGAACACAATCGGTTTTGCGACCTCTGTCGGTGATGGAAGCGTTTTGGGCTTGACCGTAATGACCATGGGGTTCGGAGACATTCCAATCACCACAGAAAACCTCCCGGAAGGTGGAATTGGTACATTTTCTCCAGCGTTCTCGAACATCGGAGTGACCTACGCAAAAGCATTTTCCAACTCCATTTATGGCGGAATGACCGTGCGTATTGTTGGTGAATCCATCTCAAACGTTCGGTCCTCTGGTGTCTGCTTTGATGCCGGGATTCGCTACAAATCGGGTGACAAGCTCAACTTTGGCATTGCATTGCGCAACGTCGGTGCTCCCATGCGTTATGCCGGCGACGGTCTCACTGTCACCGCCACACCGCAAGGAACCGCCACATCCTTGACCATGTTGCAACGAAGCGAGCGGTATGAGCTTCCTTCTTTGGTCAACATCGGCTTCGGTTATGAAGTCTACACCAATGGAGCAGTCAATGCTACACTCACGGGACAATTCATCTCCAACTCATTCACCAAAGATCAATTCGGAGGCGGCTTGGAAGTGAACCTCGGTGAGAACTTTACCGTTCGCGGAGGTTACCTCTGGGAAGACGGAGTAGGCACGGAGGATCGTTTGACTACCGCATTCACCGGTCCATCTGCTGGATTTTCGTTGAAGGTTCCTGCCAACAGCGAAGGTGCAGTCATCGGTATTGATTACAGCTACCGCACGACCAATCCATTCAACGGAAACCACAGCATCGGCGTTCACCTGGCGATCTGATTGATCAGACCATTCCATCCGTGAGAAGGCTTCACAAGTGCTTCACGGCTGATTTTTATATCTTTGCAAAAGAAGAAAGCTCGATTTGGTTCGGGTTTTCTTTTTTTTGCCCTGGCCTGTAAGGCGCCATTTTCTATCTAATGCCCGCACGGGAATGAATCCAAGACCATGTCGAACATCTCCTATTTCACCAAAGAAGGATTGCAAAATCTGAAGGACGAAGTCCACCAATTGGAAACGGTTGAACGGCCAAAAATTTCAGGACAAATCGCCGAAGCACGTGACAAGGGCGACTTGAGCGAAAATGCAGAGTACGATGCCGCGAAAGAGGCACAAGGACTTCTGGAGGCCAAAATTTCGAAGCTCAAAAACACCCTTGCCAGCGCCCGCCTCGTGGACGACTCACAAATCGATGATTCCAAAGTCTACATCTTGAGCACGGTACGCATCAAAAACATGAAGAACAACGCGGAAGTCACGTACACCTTGGTCGCGGAGAACGAGGCTAATTTGGCGCTCAAGAAAATTTCCATCGATTCGCCCATCGGCAAGGGGCTGCTCGGCAAAGCGGTCGGTGAAATCGCGGAAGTACAGGTCCCCGCGGGATTGATTCCGTTCGAGGTGCTGGAAATTAGCCGAAACTCCTGATTGAATCCGGCATGGCCAGCATCTTCAGTCAAATCGTCGCAGGAGAGATTCCCTGCCATCGCATTGCCGAGAATGATGAGTTTCTCGCTTTTCTAGATATCAATCCCTTGGCGGAAGGACACACGTTGGTCATTCCGAAAACGGAGGTTGACTACTTTTTTGATCTCGATGCCGGATTGCTCTCCCGCATCAATCTTTTTGCCCGGGACGTCGCCCAAAAAATTGAAACTGCCATTCCGTGCAAACGCGTTGGGGTTGCCGTGATTGGGTTGGAAGTGCCGCACGCACACATGCACTTGATTCCGCTGCAGAACGTTGCGGACATCAATTTTGAACGGCCCAAACTGACCTTTACAGCTGATGAACTTGCGGCAACTGCCGAGCGCATCAAACGAGCCTAGTACGCTTGATGCTCGCTTCCCTCACTCCACGTAACCGTCCAATATGGCGGTCCAGACGCTGAGGATTCCTTCGTCATTCCGAGTCCAAATGGGACGGACCACGCCATCATAGGCACTGATGTTGTTGTAATCCCCAAAGAACTGTTTGGGGTTGGGCCGAAAAGACTTCGTGCTCACCTTCAGGTTTTTCCACGTGTCTCCCCCATCGTAGGAAGAAGCTACGTAGACTTCCGTATTCCATGATGGCTTCATGCGAACATCCGGGAACCGCTTAATCGCATCGCGGCGATCGTAAAAAACGATATGGATATGGCCTGTAGCATCGTCGACATCCATCCACGTGAAAAATTGCTGTGCTCCCGCAGGATCATCATTCACGCGAATGGGCTCCGTCCAAGAATTCCCTTGATCGTCCGAATAGACGAGCCACACATCGTTGTCATCCGGTCCGTTGCGATCGTCCGTCCAATTCACGTAAATCCGACCTTGGTGCGGCCCTGAACTTCGATCAACCCGCGTCACAGGCATCCCATTGGCTCGTCCCACCCCGCGTATCTTTTGGTCCCATCCCCCTTGAATTTCCGTTACACGCAAATCCTTTTCGAGCCAAGTCACGCCGCCATCCGAGCTGCGGTCCAGCCAAATGGTGTCGGCAAGGGCCCATGCGACGTACATCGTTCCGTCGAGCGCAATGTCTGGAACAGCACCTTCCACCGTCAGGTCTCCGTCCGCGCAGTCTCCGGCGATTTCATTGATGCGAACCGGATCGGACCACTTTTTTGCACGGCGATTGGATGTGCTGCATAGGATCTGCGATTCGTCGCTGGCGAGCGGACTGCCATACAAGTCGAATTGTGTCCAGCACATCAACAAAGTGGAGCCATCGGTGGAAACGGCGGACCATTCTTTGTCTTGGTCTTTCGTTCCATTGAGGCCTACTCCCGCTCCTGCATTCCAGCGCTTGCCTTTGCGCCGGGACCGCTGGACGACAATGCGATCCAACAACGCCTCACTGGACCAAGCTTGGCCATCGGGGTTGGACAGGTGCAAGTAATAGAAATCTCCTTTGGAGGAGCCCACAATGCACGGGTCGCCAAAAACACCAAATTTCGAGTTGAGTTGATCCGTTTTCCACGTATAGCCGCCATCTGTGGACAAGTGAACATTGTCCAAAATCGAACCCGCCACCATCACCTCTGTCGATTTGGGGCTCACCGCAATGGACGGTTCGCACGGCTGGTACTTGTCTTCGGCTCCTTTGTAGATGAGGATATTCTCAGGTGGTCGTTGCGCCACACTTATCATAGAAATCGAAAGAAAACACAGCGTCGCGATGCCCCGAAAGAAGCGATGGAAATCACTCTGCATTTTCCTTGGTTTGTTGCGGTTGCAAACCCTGCTGGACTTCTTGTAAGGTGGCTTTCATCGTGGTCAATTCTGTCATCAACGCTTGTTGAATTTCCAAAATCGCCTCATCGCTCATTCCTTCCAGCGTGGCGCCAGCACCGTGGTCGTGTCCGTGGTCGTGATCGTGGTCGTGGTCGTGGTCACATGTGGCGCCTGGCAGCGGCACCACCGTGGATTCCCAATC
>ERZ651776.3121-NODE-3121-length-16972-cov-4.896301_pt1 | contig 16972 bp, 18 predicted proteins | sample MGYA00514761_ERZ651776 | MGnify/ENA metagenome assembly ERZ651776 | reverse complement strand
TGGATTATTCTCTTATATTATATATACAAACCGCCCTACCCCCTCCCCTCCCCCAATCCCATAGTAGCCCGAATAACCATATAAACCCATTCAGGAGGCCGTGGCTTAGACACTATTTGGTTGTTCAGAGACAGAATCACCATCACCACTTACCCCCACGAGGTGGCCAGGACCAGGATGCGGGAGCAGGCAACCGCAGGTGTATTCAAATATAACGGGATGATTAGAACCTTGAGGACAATCGGGGCTGAAGAGGGAAGGAAGGGTTTGTACGCTGGCATTGGGACCCACACTGCTAGGGTTGTGCCCAACAGCGCTATCATGTTTTTGGCCTACGAGGTTGTAAACGAGTGGATAAGGAGGAGAGAGCGCTCATAATGTAACACCATGTCAAGGGTAAAAAAATTGCAAAATGACAAAATGACGAGGGAAATGAAAAAAAAATGGATACGACACACACATGGAAGGAGAGAAGATACTTGACGAGAAAAGATTTAAAGACTTTAAAAGATTGAAAGCAGGAAAAGAACCGCGGCACATTTTTTGTCCATAAAGCTACTATTCAATGTTTATTCGCGCATTTTAGGGCTGGCTACTGGAGGTTTGATTCATCCATTGCTGAAGTTTTTTTAACAGGGGAGCGTAGTCGTATTCTCGTATCCCTCGGTGTAAATCAAATCCTTTCCCGTCTCTAGTAGGGTCGGCATTATTGTATAGTCAGTGAGTTTTGTCTCGTAGATCTTGCACTCTCTACCGCCGAATTCTGATCCATGTTCAGGAAATCTGTGGCCAGCGCCTTCCTCATTTTCAGGGAGATATTCGGAGTAATCTATTTCGCGTTCAGCAGAGAAACCGAGCTCTCGCAGCTGCCTGAACAGACTCCGCTTCAAGCTTCCATCATCCCGCTCCACAATTCCTACATAAAATGTCGGAGGGGGCCTGTCTGTTTCGGCAGCACTTTTTCTAGATCTATAAAGCAGCGCATGCACCGTGAGCGCCAGGGGTTGGACAACAGCAGGCCACTGAACCACGTCAGCGGCAAAAACAAAGTCAAAGTCGCCTCCCTTTTTACAATTTCGTATATCATTTCGGTCTCCCCAGAGAAGCTGTCTTCGGCTGCCACGGGGATTAAAAGGGGATAGATTGTCCCCTAAAGGCTCATCATAGTCTGGGCAACCATCAGTAGTAAGGCACGATATTGTCGCGTTGCGCTTCAGGAGGGCACAGGAGGGAAGGCCCATCCCGGATCCGAGCTCCAACGCCCGTAGCCTGTCAGAGTATGCAACTGGGGCATAGTTCACCAGGAACTGAGCAAGAAGGACAGAGACAGGCCATATTACTTCTCCTGTTCTATCAAAATCTGTAGAAGCCGACGACGAAGTTTTTACAGTCACAGACAAGGTGGACTCATCCAGCAAAGAAAATGAATATGTTTTGGGAGCATACGTTGGGGCAAACAAGCATGATAGGCCGTCCATTAATCAAGTGGACGTATTCTTGATGCAAATTTAGTCCGATAAACAACTTCTTATGATAAAAATTTCGTCACTTGTGCTGGTACACCACAAAAAAGTTGTGGGCCTGAAATGAAAACAAACTACCTGTATATCTGCACAAGTAACGAATTTTCGATTATAAGAAATTGTTGATCGGACTAAATTTATATCTAAGAATACGTCCACCTGATTAGAAGATCGGAAAAGCTATGGAACGGACTTAATTAGTATGGCGACGAATCCCCCCACGACTTCAGAATTTCGCCGCCTCCTCTCTATCGCTCTTCCATCCGTTCTCCTCCAGATCTTCCTTCTATTGATCTGGACCGAGTCAGCTATCGCCTGCTCTCGGATGCTTGGCACCGCAGCCCTTGCGGCCTTCAGCCTGGGTAATTTGAGCGGGAATGTGACAGGATTTGCAGTGATTATAGGAATTCTCTCTGCCTCCGACACCCTCAGTCCTCGTGCAGTGGGCGCTCAGAGATATGCAGAGGTTGGCAACCTCGCTGTGCGGGGCACTTTCTACTGCCACCTTGTGCTCTTTCCTCTTGTCTTTCTCTGGTGGAAAATCGAAGGCCCGTTGATTTCGCTTGGGCAACCAGAAGACACTGCTCACAAAGCCGCGGGGTGGTTGAGGTGGTATCTATTCAGCCTTCCGCCGCTAGTATTATTTAACGTCATGCAAAGGGTACTCAACGCCCAGGAAATCGTAATGCCGCTCGTTTACATTTCGGCCTTGACGAGCCTGGTTGTCCACCCTTTGTTGCTTTATTTTCTGGTTGGCCAATTCGGACTGAATGGGAGTGCAATGGCTTTCATTTTGACGAATTGGATTCAGTTTGGAACCGCGATGCTGTTCGTTAAGGTCAGGGGAGCTGTACACCCAAAAACCTTTGAGCGTAGTGTTCATCTCGCCTGGGTCACCGACTGTTCATCACCCAGCCGCCGAGCGATATTTAACAAGCGCGACATGGTAGAGTTTTTGCTGTTGGGTGTTGGGGGCTTGATGTCGATGTCAGAGTGGATATTTTGGGAAATCGTTTGCTTCACCGTTGGGCGATTTGGGGTCACCCCCCTCGCAACGCACACAGTTGCTTATAACCTCATACCGTTGTGTTTCATGGTCCCTTTAGGAATCGCCATTGGTGTGGGTGTTAGAATCGGTCATTTGATGAGCTTGGGGGACGGGAGGAAAGCGAGACGAATGGTCTTGTCAACCCTCTTCACATCAATGACGATCTCTGCGATTTACAGTGGATTGATTTACTATTTACGGGGCCCCATTGTGAGGCTATTTACGGACGACAAAGAAGTGATGGACGGGTGCGAGGAAATCTGGGGAATGGTGAGCATTTTTATTTTTCTTGACGGTCTATTTGCCATACAGCAGGGGGTAATGAAAGCATTGGGTATGCAGTTAGTCATGGCCGGGTGCGTTTTCTTGTGCTGTTGGGTCTCCGGCTTGGGGGTAATTTTTTGGAAAGTCTCGAATGGAGGAGATTTGGGAATGATTTGGTCTACTTTGCCGATAGTTTACATCTTTCTGAATTCGGTGAGTTTATGTGCCTGTCACGGTGTCGGCCAGGCCTCGTAAGCGCATTGTTATTGATTTTTACTCATTCACGCTTCCCAGAGCATGTTCTGCTCGTACACTTTCAGGGACTGGGAAAAAATTGCTGTAAAAGTTCAGCAAGCCAATGAAAGGGCAATAGACGTGGGCAGAGACGACCTCTTAAGGGACTCCGAGGAGGTAAAATTTGAAATGGTAGAGCTCCAAGACCCCTTCGATAAAAGTATAGAAGACCTAGAAGAAGAGTTCAGGTGATAAAATGTAAAGAGCAGTGCAGAGCAAAAAAGCGTTATTTGGAGCTGCCAGCAAGCTTAATTTTTTTTCTTTCGATTTCATACAGCCCACCAGTTTCACTTCCTACAGCATAATCTAGTGTGACCCCCATTGACTTGGTTTCACTGTTTCCTCTGCGATCATACTCGCTGCGGAAATACCATTGTTCGCTGTGGCGCCATTATTCTTACTTTCTCTCATCCTTCTCAAATTCATACTCGTTGTCTCCTCGACTTCATCTTGCTGATATGGCCGGAGCGGCAGTTTGCTTTTTGGTCTTATCCTTTTCGGCGACTCGATCGCGTGTACTCGAGATTCCAACTCATCCAAGCGCCGATTAATTGTCAACGTAGCACTGGAAATGAGATAGCACATTTTCTTCTCCATAGCAGACATGAATTCAACAAGTTGAGCTTGAGAGAGTTGTTGCTGGTGCTGTTGTTGCTGGTGCTGTTGTTGCTGTTGTTGTTGTTGTTGTTGCTGTTGTTGCTGACTGTTTCGTTTGGGCGCTTTGCGGATCTTCGGCGGAGACGGTGGGAATGCTGGTAAGGACTCTGTGTGCTGAGGAAGGGAAGGCTCAGCATGAGCGACAACGAATCCTTCTAGACTGCTCTGGGCCCTAGCGGAAACAACAGCTGGTTTGGACGGTATTTTCCCTTTGCGAATCTTCTTCTTCCCAATTTTTTCTCGCAACAAAATTATTTTCTTGCCTACAATGCAATCGCAAATTTTCGACAGAAGCTCAATCTTTTTCTGGGCAAATTTACCCTCGGACAAGCATTGGTTTACAGTCAGAGTCTGGCGGAAAGTAATGCCCTCCATATCAGAGAGACAACGGAAAGATTTCTGCACAAACTCTGCATCACTCAACATCCTACTCAGCCCCATCTCTGTCAAATCTTTTGTAATTTGGGGATCACTCAGGAAGAGAATTTTGTGGAGTGTTTGGAGGAACGCAGGAACCGAACCAGACTCAAAGGGGTGCTTTGGCAGGTTCCCAATGCCCAACGCCTTATAGGCGCCCTCCAAAACGTGGAGAGAAGGAGTTGTCATTTTGGCGTAGTGGCGGGGGAGAGTAAAATTGGGACTTATTATTATATTTTTTTAATTGAAATTCCGTATAAACCAGACATAGATGTTTCTAAGATGGGAGGCTGTTTACGACGTAAAATACACGTTGATTCAGCCAATTTTGAGGAATTGGAATTGTTGTTTGCAGTTTTTGTCAAACACCTTAGGTTAATTCCATTAATTTCCCATAAACTCACCCAATACTAGAGTATAGGCGAATCCACAATTTTTCTGTATCACGGTTGTTTTTGTTGTCACCTAAAAGCCACCTTTTGTCTCCTTTTTTTATCCTTGACGAGCTCCCACTAGGGTAGCGGAATTGGCTGGTGTCTAGGTTTGATGCCAGCCACCCGAGAGTCTACGCAAAGAACCATCCCCTTGATCAAGGCCGTCTTTTTCTCTGTCTTTGTGTTGCTAGTATACGCAGCGCTTACTTCAATATCGCGGTTTTCAGCCAATGAGGGAGACAGGGGCAAACATAAAATTAATTTAAGGGTGGTGGAGTCAGGGAAAAGTGCTGTGAAGGACGAGGGCCACGATCACCAGCAGGAAGCGATTGCACTGACGCCGTCAGGGACGACAACACAGCAGGAAAAACCGATTACAACATCACAATCCCAAGAACATGAACGAGAGGCACCCCAACAAGAAGAACAAGAAAAGCAAAAACCACCCCAAGAGCGGTATAAGACAAGGACAGGAAACCTTGAAGTGGAAGTGTTCAACCCTCCGTCGACATTCCACTCAACTGTTCACTGCGGCGGTGCCCCCCCCCCCTCCCTTGCCACCTCCCAAAGCGGTAAAGATGGTGATTGGGACAAGACTTGGACTTATCGATCTTGCCATGTGAGAAACTTGTGCTACGACATAGAAAGCAGGGAATTTGTAGTGTTCAGGCGTACCGATGCTGGCAAGGGAGGCGGAGAATTTCACGCACAGAAGGATCTTGACGAGACTATAGCGAGAGAGAACGGAGTGTCTATTTCTTTTACTGGTGACCGATTTCCCCACATTAACCAAAATTCCAACACATTTGACACATCCGTTTCTTTGGGAGCTATTAATCCAAAATGGACTTGGGGTGGCGTAAAAGGGGCACCTCCTTATTCAGAGAAAGATAGGGTGGGAGGAAAAATTTGGGCGATGGAGTGGTTTCCTCGCGTTGTTGACATTGGAGAAGAGGAAGTGCCAAAAAGCATTTATCACCTTGTCGATGGCGACACATACCCTACCCTTGTACCGTACCACAGCATGGCTGCGCACAATATTGGGCACCTTGTATGGGACGATATATTACCGATATTTACTCTTTCGAGCATGTTTGAGGGGGTTATCGACGCTGAATCCTCTGGCGAGCGAGAAGGGCCGCTGGCGAGGTGAGTTAGGAATGATTATTGGGGTTGTGGCCTGGCTCCTGAATCTTGCGTCTTACAAATGCTTCTCTATTCAGCCGATTAAAGCTCTTCCGAGTTATCTTGGAGAAGGAACCCTGGGCGACGTGCGAATTTGAACGAAATGGCTATGCCGATCAATCCCCCCCAGGCTCCTACACTAATGAGAAGAAGTGTGAAACCATGATGAAGAAGTTTATGCCCTTGCTGGGAAAGGATAAAAAAGCCATACCACCCGTGACAAATTTTGATTTTGAAGTTCTTGGTGTTGCCAGACACAAGGAGCAACCAAGATATATGTGCGCTGATGACGGCCTCATCGGATTGGGACAGCTCACTGACCACTGTCTCAAAACGCATGGTTGGTGGGAAAAAGATTATGACACTGTCTGTAACCTGGGGAGAGGAAAGCTGCTTTTAGAGGTGAGTAGTACCCACGGTTATGCTTTTGACTGAGTTCACGCCAAACATCGATCTAACTCAGACGAAACATGCACGCATAATGTATATGGCACGCATAATGTATGCGTATGGCATTCTCTTATGCGTATGGCATTCTCCCAAATGAAACAAACAAATCAATCTCCCATTTTTATGGCAACTTCGCCCACAGTTCCGAAACTTTTGCATGGAAAACATGGGCCTATCCCACGTGCGACGAAACCAGGATAAACTCAAAATTATCTTCTCTATCCAGAGCTCCGGTGATCCTGTTCGAAACTTCGATTTCAACCTTCAAATCCACTCTCTCAGAGGCTACTTGGAGTCCAAAAGTCTTACTGACGTGGTCGAAATTGTAGTTGAGAGGATGAGCTCCATCAGTGTCGAAGAGCAGATGACTATGGCGGCAGAAAGCTCAGTCTACATCACTGCCGCTGGCGGCGGGGCCATGACCGCTATGTTTCTACCGCCAGGCGGCAGTTTGATCGTTTTTTACAATGACCAGGGAAGTAATTGGAAGCAGGGTAGGCCATATAACCCCGCTTTGTTGGATTGGGACTATTTCAATAGTGCAACCTACTTGCACACAAGCTGGATGCCAATCAGCGAGATGAACGATGAAGGAAAGCTAGATTTGTTGAATAAAATGGTCGGTAGTGAAATCGAGCGATGGCTTGATGATGTGAGGAGCTGATAAAAGTATTTTTTGGGATGTAAAAGCAGGAATTTTTGGGCATTTTGGGCATTTTGGGCATTTTGGGCAAGCCGGATAATACCCGGGTATACATGCAATCAGCTGCATGCAATTCCGAGAGCAATGCATTCTTTTTGGAATACCGGTAATGCTAGAATTTCACAAACATCAATCTTCGCATCATTCCAATTAGTAGAATCATCAGAACTCAAGATTTCGTGGTCGACTTATACATTGTATTAAGGGCCCTCGACGCCCAATTAACTCTCAATTCACGCGAGCCCGGCTCACCACAACAAACGGGATCGGAAAAATCCGAAATGTTATCCCTGCTGCTTCTTTCATTCGTTCCCCTCCGTTCTCAACCCGGCTCCCCTCCGACCTGGGCTTTCCCCCCCACTTTCAAGCTCCCCTCAGAACAACTCGTGCGAGAAATTCCTAATGTGGCTGACACAAAGACAATAAAGCACATTCTGCACGACACCGAATGCAGTTTTCTCATCGATACGTTCGAGTCGTTGGGCTTCGAGCGGGTCATGACGGAGAAGAACCGGCATCAGTCTCTGCAATGCATCATCAACGAAGACTTGCATGACAAAATTTTCGGTCGCTTGAAGCCTCACATTCCGCTCTATCTCCCAGAGAACGAATTCCACGACGCTGGGCTGCTTGTCGGCTTGAATCGGAGGGTTAGGGTTTACAAGTATGTGGGCCACGATGACGCCCAAGCTGAGCCCGATCAGTTCCTCCCTCACATTGACGCGGGATGGCCTGAAGGCGGGGAGCGAGATGGAGAGGTTGTGATCGATATGAACTCTGCCGACGGCAAGGACAGCAATGGCAAGGACACAAAGACAGTAGTGGGAGGGCGGTTCTCGTGCTTGCTGTACCTTTCAGAGAATTTCTCTGGAGGGCAAACCACGTTCTATTCTCAAGACAACGGCGAAGAAATTGCTTCTGTGAAGCCTAGTTTGGGGACTGCCCTGATTTTTCCGCAGGCTCTTGGAGAGGCGGAGATGAAACATGCTATTAAGACCTGCTGGCCAACGCACGCGGGTTGCACACTTAGTGGAGGCACCAAAATCGTCATCCGAACGGACGTCCTCTACTCCCACAAGGAGACCACTGAGAAGAACCGCCACGATTACGCGATCCATGATATGTTCAGCCCCTTGAAATCGTCACTTCTAACACCAGAATTTATGGCACTGGCTAATACTCTTTACACACCCGTGATGGGGACCGAGAACCTGGCTCCATTCCTTCATTCGTTGATAAGATTTGTGAAGCCAGTTAGAGACATAGTCGAGGTGGGGGGCGGCTATTCGAGTCTCTGGATCTTGCTTGCATTACGCGAGAACCAAGAAGAAATTGAGAGGATCAGAGAAGGGGCAATGAGAGGAGAGGCGAAAATGTTGGACTACCCCTGGACGGTTGGTCTGGAGGACAGGGATGACAGAAACCCGCCAAGCACAGCGAAACTGAGGGTCATTGACAATTGCCTCCATCAGATGAGCACGGCCTCCAAATTGAGTTCAATCAGCCAAACACTCTGCCTCAGTGACCACCTCGTCTTCAGTGAGGGAGATGCGTGGGACTTCAGCGGAACCTTCCCAATCTCCTCAGTATCGTTGTTCTTCGTCGACTTTGGGGCTGGCAGCCGTCTGGGAGAGTTCATCGCAGATAATTGGGCTGCTCTAGATGACGGGGGTTTCCTGGTCGTTCACTCCTCTGTCACGAACGAAAGAACGCGAAAATGGCTGGAAGGTGCTCGCGCAGGCGGTGGGGGGGATACAGGTCTACCAGTTGGCGAGTTTCACCACGTTTCCCTTCTTGAGCCGCACAAGCGATTCCAGAATGCCGTAACAATTTTGCAGAAGAGGGGTAAAGGGGGAGATTGGAAGGAGCCTCTGTACAGCGTCTATGGATAAAAAAACGTTGGCAGGTTAGACCGAATCCGAGGTTGCCTAGGAAGCGCTCGATGCCTAGAAAGCGCTCGTTGCCTAGGAAGCGCTCGAGTGGAAACCATGTTCGCTTATTATATGGTTGCTCATAATAGCATAATAGGTAGGCTATTAATTCTGCCACTCATTTATTGCTGAGCGCAAATAATTTGGTTAGAAAAAGTAACTATCATTCCATCCGTCAACACTATTCTCACAACTATTATCCTCAACGTTACTACACACTTTCTCCGTCGAGTGACACCACCTAGTTCTTCCAAATTCTACACGTGTTGTCCTTGCTCCCTGTAATGACGGTATCCCCGTGATAATTGAACGCACATGAGAAAATTTCGTCTGTGTGCCCCTCCAAAATCTGCACGCAGTCCCCGCTATCAGCATCCCATATCCTAGCGCTCTTGTCACTGCTGGCCGTGAGAATCCTGCTCCCGGGGGGATTAAAAGCCACCTTACTAATCTCCCCTTCGTGACCGATCAAGATGCTTTGACAAGCACCTGTCATGGTATTGAATACCCTGGAGGTTCCATCCGCCGAAGCGGTGACAAGCTTGCTGCCAGTAGAATTGAAGGCAACGTCGAGGATCTCATCATTATGACCCCGCAGAGTGTGTACGCACTGCCCCGAAGCCACATCCCAAATCTTACACGTCCGATCAATCGAGCCGCTAATGCACAGATCGCTGCTGTAGTTGAAGGAAGTCGAGGAAATCTCGCCATGGTGGCCCGAGAGGGTATGGGCTACACGGCCGTTCCGCGTGTCCCAGATTTTGATGGTGTGATCGAAAGAACCAGTGATTATTCGGGTTCCGTGAGTGTCAAAGTTGAGAGACACAATCTCGGCAGTGTGACCAAGGAGAGTGTGAATGCACTCGCCCGTTTCCACGTCCCAGAGCCGGGCCGTGTTGTCCATCGATCCTGTAGCTATGTTCGTGCCCATGGGGTTGAACGAAAGGCATACAATCTCCGTTGCATGACCCCGGTATGTGTGGTACAGGTCCCCGTTGTCGCTGTTCCATAATTTACAAGTCTTATCGAAACTAAGAGCGTGCGCACGAGCGTGCGTAAGAGTGTGAGGGGTGTTTTCTATAGCAAACGTACAGGCACAAATTGGTATCTTTGACTCACCTCCCGGTAATTATCTTATCCCCAAATGGATTATTAAACGCGATAGCATACACCACATTCCGGTGTCCCTCGAGGGTGAGCAATTCGTCTCCAGTAATCGTGTTCCAGACCTTGCACGTGCGATCGTACGAGCCTGTGATGAACTTGTCGCCGGATTTATTGAAGGCGCAGTTTGTCAGGGGGAGGATGTGAGCTCTCAAAATCTTAAACAAGTAAAAGTCGTTGCTCTCCTTCTGTTCTAGCTTCTCAATGAGCTTGTATATGAGCCTTCTAAGTTGGGGCTTTTTCTTCTCGGAAATGAGGGGCTCCTCGAAGACGATCTGGTTGACGAGGACTTCAACATCAGTTGAGGGGGTGAGGTGGAGGAGGTCAATCTCCTTCATGGAACGGGATTTGTCACGCAGATCATATTCAAGGATGATGCCAGGGGGGTAGTATCTGTCAAAGTTGAAAATTGTGTGTTTGTAAGGGGTTTGCGGGCGGCGTGTGTGTGTGTGTGTGTGTGTGTGTGTGTGTGTGTGTGTGTGTGTGTGTGTGTGTGTGTGTGTTAGCAGAGAACAGGCCACATTGAGGTATTGTCACTCCTCAGGAATTGCCATACACCTCGGTGTCCCAAAAATGCACAAAAACCACAACATGAGAGGACGGTAGGCCACTTATGAGGATAGCCGCTTGCTCCTATAATAATGGAATGATTGATCCAAGAAGGGAGAGGAACAGAGGAAGCGGAGAGAGGGCATGTGGCTCAGCTCAAGGTGGCTCCCATATCCTAACTCCATCTTGTCGGCCTCCGCCATTTCTTCGTCGTCCTTTTCCCTCGCACTTCTCTCTTTGATTCCACTCTTCCATAGCGAGTCCCTAGAGGGCATCGCCGACGATCCATCATAACAGAATCCTCGAAGTGATGCTCCAATTAAGGACACCCGACTCGAGGCAGGCTGCAATTTTAAAGACCCCTCCTCAAATGTCCCCTGAGACCCCGTCTCAAGACAATCGCCTTCGCAGACAAAGTCTATCCCCAGGAACCTATACAACAAAACATTTATGCGAACTAAAGCCCCATAGTATCCAAAGCTCCCATCCCCCCTCAAATCCTATTTCATGTAAAAAATGGAGTGCCTTCCCCCATCATGGAAAATAACCCTTACCTGAGCAGAAACCGTCGGAGCTTCATCTTGGGTCGAAGTTTCGCAGCTCGATTTAGTGTTGGAGTGTTTTTTGTGTTGGTTTAGTTTGAACTCAAAATGAAAATGACAAAGTTCAGGAAAAGTGGGCCCGGAGCCAAATCACAAGGGAGTAATTCAAATTAAATACCCAGTGGCGATAGATAAACAGAAGAAAACTTCCCTATACCGTAAGACATACCCTTTCCTTCCCATTCTCGTATTCAATTCCCTCCACGATGCAGCTTCGTCACCAGCAGACAATCCTTTCCCCGCCTCCCCCCTCTCCCTCTTCTCCAACCCACAAACCCTACACATCCCGCATAACCGCCCTCACCTTCTCCCCCGACAATACCCGCCTCGCTGTATGCTCCACGGACCGTATCGTCTCCATCTTCGACTCATCTGGTACGCGGGTCGATAAATTTTCGACCAAGCCAAATGCGGGGGGAGCGAAGGATTATACTGTCAGGGGACTGGCGTTTAGTCCCGGGCCTGTCGAGGGAAGCGGAGGCGGAGGAGTCAAGCTCGCAGTCGCTCAAAGCGATTGTATCGTCTTTGTTTATAAGTGGGCAGGAGGTGAAGGTGGTGCATGGGAGGGGAAGAAGAGCATTTGCAACAAGGTGAGCAACAATTTCAGAGTTTGAGGATTTCGGATTTCGGAGATTGGAAGCTTTACACGTTCAGGGTTCAAGATATTGAGTATTCAGACGGGTCCACGGCGTCGACGACGACGACACGACGACGACACGCGCGCAAAATGCGGGACAAGAACAGGTGCTTTTTTTGGCTGTTTCAAGTGTCATGTCCTTAAGTCTGTTGTTGTATGTGTTTCTGTTTGCAAGTCAGGAAACTGAGTCGAGCAACGTTATCTATCAGCACGTTCACTCGCCGAAATATTCTAACACAAACGTATGCACGCAGTTTCCCGGCAGTAGCGCAGTGACAGGGATGGTATGGGCGACGGGACATCCATGTACGTTATTATTTATGAGTAAAAATTCATAAGCGTGTGGCGACCATATGCGGGTGAAAAGAGAGAGCCTCTCCACACCGCTTGCTTGTCTTGCCACGTGTCACGAACATTCACTAACTTATGCACCTCGCACATATTTTTACATCTCTCCGCGGCGATCACTTTCACCTCACAAAAACCCGCAGTCGAAGTAATTTACTCCCTTGCCTCTGGCAGTGTGAAACTCGGTCTCCTTCGTACCAACAAGCCCCAGACCCTTTACTCCACTGACTCCTACGTCGTGAGTCTCGCGGGCAACTCCGCAGGCACCGGCATAGTCTCTGGTCATCTCGACGGGTCCATCTACCGATACTACTTCCCATCCTCTAACATGGGGGGGTCAGCATACACCAAGGTCTGCACGCACCCTTCCCCACCCTACGCTCTGTCCTGGGGCAAATCCATCGCAGCTGCTGGTGCTGACAAGCAGGTAATTTTCTATGCCCGCGACGGAGGGGTAGAAAGGAGTTTCGAATACGGCCAAGACGACGGTATTGGAGAGGACGGCTCCGCTAATGCCAAGGTTAAGTGCAAGGAGTTCACCGTCGCCGCGTTTAATGCCACTGGCGACGCCGTCGTCATGGGTAACTTCGACAGCTTCTACACATTCTCGTTCGACAAGAAGATGGACAGGTGGGAACAGAAGGAAGTGACGGTAGTGCAGAACATGTACACTGTTACGGCTCTTTCTTGGCGTCCGAATGGGGGGAATCTTGGCGTTGGCACGCTGTGCGGGTTGGTTGATGTATGGGAGGCGTGCGTCAGGAGAGAGAGAGTGAAAGGATTCGAGGTCAAATATGTCAGCCCGAGTCAGGTGAGAGAGATTGCAGAGGCACGAAAAAAAAAGGATTAATTACGAACAATGCGTACGATGTCAATCCACTAATAACTGCAAACTAACATAACAATATCACTCACAAACGAACAGGTCCTTATCCGCCCCCCCGGTCAATCTTCATCCTCCCAAACCTTCACACTTCGTTCGGAACTCGGGCACGAGATTACCTCCTTGACAATCCACCAAGACGACGAGAAAAAGGATCGGTTCGTGGTTGTCCACACGGAAGAGACCCTGATCGTGGGCGACATGGCCAACTGGAACACAAGCGAGATCCACTGGCACGGTACCCCCTCCGCTGAAAAGTACTTCTTCACCGCCGACAACGCTTGCCTAGTATCCTATGCGGGAGAAGTCACTGTCATCGAATATGGGACCACTGACGTTCTCGCCAGTGTTAGGACGGAGAACACCAGCAGCCATTTGCTGAGCGTTAGAATCAACGAGAGGCCAGCGAGGAAAGGGGAGGACAATCCTGATACCCCGAGGATTGACGACGAAGAAGGCCAGAATAAGAAGATCGCGTACCTTTTGGACCAACAGACTGTCTGTGTGAAGAACATGGTTACTCAGGCGAGCACAACTATCAATCACGACGTCAAGATTGACTTCCTTGAGCTGAACTCCCGGGGGAATCTCCTCCTCTTCCGGGACAAGCGGCGCATCCTCCACCTGTTTGACGTGGAAACTCAGCTCCGCACCGCTCTTCTCAACTACTGTAGCTACGTACAGTGGGTTCCTCAGAGTGACGTTGTCGTGGCTCAGAATAGAAATAGCATGTGCGTCTGGTACAATATCCACGCCCCCGACCAGGTCATGGTACGGGAGATCAAGGGTGATATCGAGGGGATCGGAAGGGCAGACGGCAAAACAGAGGTTCTCGTCGACGAGACAGTCAGCGTAAGTTCCTACGTCCTCGTCGAGGAGCTCATAGATTTCGGAACAGCTATCGACGACAGGGACTACGTAAGGGCTATGCAGATATTGGAGGGGATGGAATACACGAGTCAGGCCGAGGCGATGTGGCAGCAGTTGCAGACGATGTGCGTTGAGAACTGGAATTTGAAGATGGCGGAAAGGTGCAGCGCCGCGCTTGGGGATGTTAGCAGGGCACGATATTTGCGCAGGGTGGCCAAACTCGCGGACAAGGCCAGGGAACAGGGTGTCGACATCAGGGACTCCTGGATGGTCAAGGCCAAGATGCTCGAGCTCAAGAAGCAGCTAGAGATGGCGGAAGACGTCCTTTTAGCGCACAATAAGGTCGACGAAGCCATCACAATGTACGAGGAGCTCATGTTATTCAACGAAGCAATCGAAGTCGCACAGAGGAAGAATCATCCTGACGCAGAGATGAAGAAAAAGAAGTTCTATCAGTATTTAGTGGGGAGCAAGCAGGAAGAGGCGGCCGCTAAGATGAAGGAGAACGAAGGTGACTACGTCCAGGCAATCAACTTGTTTTTGACCGCAAAGATGCCGGGAAAGGCGGCCAGGGTTATCAGCGATAATAACATCACTCAGCCCAACAGTTTGATGGAGAGCGTGGCGGTCGCGCTGGAAGACAGCGAAATGTTTGAGAAGGCCGGCGACTTCTACGAGCGCATGGGAAACCGCCAGCGCGCACTGGACAGCTACCTCAAGGGCCACGCTTACAGGAAGGCAGTGGAGCTTGCCCGGAAGAATTTCCCAGGACAAGTCGTCCAGCTCGAAGAGAGCTGGGGTGACTATCTCCTCAGTGTCGGTCAACTTGACATGGCCATCAACCACTTCATGGAAGCACATGCGCAGGAGAAGGCCATAAACGCTGCTCTGAAAGCCCGCCAATGGAACAAGGCGCTCTCACTGGCAGAGCAGCTTGACGTCGACGAGGCGCGACCCTATTATGCGCAGCTTGCCGACCACTACGCATCTGCCAAGATGTATCAGGAAGCCGAGCGGTGCTACTGTTCGTCTGACAACCACAAAAAGGCTGTCGAGATGTACACCAACGCTGGAGACTGGGAAAAGGCTCACAAGGTCGCCAAGAGCTTCTTGCCAGAGAGCGAGATCACCGCCCTCTACATGGAGAACGCCTCGAAAATGGAAAAGGCCCAGAAACTTACAGAGGCCTCTCGTCTGTACCTGTCCATAAACAAGCCCGACCACGCGATTGCAATGTACAAGAAACACCGCAAGTTTGCTGTCATGATATCCTTGGTGGAGAAGTACAGGAAGGAGCTGCTCGGGGAGACGCACAAGTATTTGGCGCAGCAAATGGAAATGGAGGGCAACTTGAAGGAAGCGGAAGAGCATTATGCCAAGGGGGGGGAATGGTTGGCAGCGGTCAATATGTACCGTACGAACGACCTCTGGGAGGAGGCCATCAGGGTGGCAAAGTTTCACGGTGGCGTCAACGCGAGCAAGCGCGTCGCCTATGCTTATGCCCTCCACCTCGGCGGCGGCGCCGGCGCCAAACTCCTCACCAAGCTTAATCTGCTGGCCCCTGCGATTGACTACGCCATGGAGAGCGGAGCATTTGATCACGCATTTGAGTTGGCGCGGGAGGGAGGTGGTGACAAAGTTGGGGAGGTACATTTGAAATTCGCACTTTACTTGGAGGACGAGGAAAGGTTTGGAGAGGCAGAGACAGAATTTATCAAGGCCAACAAGCCCCGCGAGGCGATTGACATGTACACTCACCAGCAAATGTGGAGTGATAGCATGCGCGTAGCGGAGCAGTTTGATCCGAGCAGCGTAAGTGATGTGTACGCAGCGCAAGGAAAAGCAGAGGCGGAGAGGAATGATTTCAAAAAGGCCGAGGATCTCTTCATCGCAGCCAGCAAACCCGAGCTGGCGTTGAATATGTACATGGAAAATAACATGTTCGACGATGGTACGAGAATTGCGCAGAGGCACTTGCCACACAAACTCAACGAGGTCAATTTGGCCGTACAGGGCGCACAAGCTGGCATGGGCACGGGTGGAACCAAGGCGGACTACCTTTCCAAAGGAAGGGGCTTCGAGAAGAGTAAAAAGTTCTCGGATGCCATCGACGCCTACCTCTTGGCCAAGAGCAGTGTGATCAGGAGTCCTGACGACCTCGAGGAGATTTGGGACAATGCGGTTAGAGTCGCGAGGAAGCACGTCAAAAACAGGTACATGCAAGTCGCAAGAGATGTCAGCGGGAGACTCGTGGAGATCAAAAAGATTGAGAGCGCCGCGGAGCTGCTTCGTGAGATTGGATGTCTCGACGAGGCCGTCACGGTCGCCATCGGTGGCCAGGCGTGGAACTTTGCGAGAGAGCTCAGTAGCGGAAACAGGAGCCTCACTGACAGAGTCGAATCGGCGTACAGAGCCAGCGCGCAGAAAAGTGGCGACACCAGCGGGCTCATGGAAATGGGGCACACGTCCGCAGCTCTGGACGTTTTGGCGCAGCGAGGAGATTGGGATAAACTGTGGAAGACGGCAGAGAAGGAGAGGGTGGGGACTAGAGAGATACAGAAATTCAGTGCTCAGAGGGTACAGCAACTAGTTGATGAAGGGGACAACAGTATGCTGGACGAGGCGGTCGAAACCATGCTTCAGCACGGCGCTCCAACCAATAGCAGCTATTTCGACACTTATAGAGACGTAGTTGTGGGTGTGCTCGGCAGAAACAAGAGGCAGGAAGAGGGCACTAGCCAGAAGAAGACCATCGCGTCGTTAAGGAAGGTTCTGTACGACGTCGCGACCTCGCTGAGGGCCAGCGGGGAGATGGATGAGGAGTTCGAGAATTTGTTGATGGCCACGCATTACACACACATGATGTACGAATGCGAAAAATATGGACTAGATGAGCTCAGCGTCAAGTGTAGCATCACTTTGCTGAGATACAGCGGTCTCATACCCGTCGATAAAACGTTTTATAAGGCTGGAATGAAGTGCAAAGGTGCGTAAAGAGGGGGTGGGTGGGTGG
>ERZ651776.3114-NODE-3114-length-16992-cov-6.247354_pt1 | contig 16992 bp, 16 predicted proteins | sample MGYA00514761_ERZ651776 | MGnify/ENA metagenome assembly ERZ651776 | reverse complement strand
ACTTGAGCGTGAATTCGCCGCTGGTCATGAGCAGCACTGCATCGAATGGATGCGCGTGCATCTCGGGATTGCCTCGTTCGCCAAAGTCGACGACGTACGGCTCGTCGTAGCCACCCTCGGTCCGGATGCGATCAAACTCGGTTCTGCTCATTGCAGAAATCTACGACACGGATCGACTGTCGCGGAAACCGTGGTTAGCTGAGTATGTCTATCCAGTGATCTGCGTTGTCGGCCTCAAACTTGCAGATTAGACCTGCTGTGAAGTTGCGATGGTGAGATGAGCGATCGTCTGGAGAGGTGCGCGGGCGACGGGTTCTGGCTGTGTTCAATGAACGGGTCTTGGATGAGTCGGTCGTTGCGATCGAATCTGATTGTTGCGCTGTTTGATGCACCCGAAGAGACCGTTGGTGCGGACCGCACCACGGTTACCGGGTACATCAGGCTCCTTGCAGACCTGTTTCTGGTGCAGCAACTCCCCGCGTGGGGGCAATCCTGCGTTCGCGAGCGACCAAGCAGCCCAAGATGCACGTGGTTGACTCGGGGTTGGCTGCTCGGCTGACTCGTAGCACCGAGGAACGTCTAGTGACTCTGGACCCAACGAGCCTTTCTGAGTTCGGTCACTTGCTCGAGACGTTCGTGGTTGGCGAGTTACGCAACCAGATCTCGTGGTTGCCGTTCCCGGTGACGGTGGGTCATTGGCGAACTTTTGACGGCAACGAAGTCGATTTGGTGGCCGAGCATGACGACGGTCGAGTGATCGCGTTTGAAGTGAAGGCGAGTCAGCGAATCTCAGGGAAGGACGTCAACGGTCTGCGCAAGTTGCGCGACGCGCTCGGATCGCGGTGCGTAGCCGGCGTTGCGTTCTCAACCGGTGGACGTTCCTACTCCTTCGAGGACCGGCCGAGTGTGCTGTCTGTCGAGCGACTGTGGATGCCAATTCCCATGGCTTAGCAGTAGTCGGTGGCACTACTGGTGGTCGTCGTGCTGGCTGCACGGCTCAGTCCTGAACGGCCTTGGCCACGGTGACGCACATGGTGAGATAGTCAGCGTTGGGGTGGCTTGGTCCGCCGGCGGGATGTTCTTCGAGCTCGAACAGTGCGTTGTGGAGCATGCGAACGATGACCCAGTCGCGGGCGCGGCCTTGGTCGAGGCTTGCGGCGTCGATCGTTGCGTGGAAGCGGCCGCGTATGCCGTTGCGCACGCTCTGTCCGCTGGGTGAGTTGGCGAGTTCGTCCCAGCGGTTCCAGAGCAGGGGAGCGATCTCGTAGTGGGGGTCGCCGCTCATCGGTTTGGGGTCGATCGCCAACCATTCCGGCCCGTCGGTGCGTAACGACGCGAGCACGTTGGCGTAGTGCAGGTCGCCGTGAATCAGCGTGCCGTTGGTGGCGGGGTCGGTCGCGAAGTCCCGGCCGAGCGATACTGCGTGTTCGATCAGGCTGCGGGGTAGGGGTGCGCTGCGGGGTAACGCTGCAAGTCGTTCGGTCCATCGGCTGGTGTACGAGGTCAGCGTGCGCAGTTGTGGCAGGGCGGGCACGTGCAGCATCTTGTAGAGCGACCCGACGATCTGGCATGCCTCGAGGTCCCAGCTGTTGGTTAGGTCTTGGGTGTCGAGCCGTTCGAGTAGGAGTGCGCCTCGGTGGGGGTCGGCGCGTAGAAGTCGTACCGCACCGCTGCCGTGCCAGTGCTGCAGGGCCAGGTGTTCGTGTTCGGATTCATCGTGGGGGAAGCCGATCTTGAGCATGGCGGGGCCGGTCGAAGCGACGATGGGTAGGACAAGCGCGGTGTAGCCGTGGAGCGCTGGCCCGTCGGGGGTCAGCTGCCATTCCTGTGAGATGTCGCGCACGAGCCGGGGGAGATGGTCGACGAAGTCCGCCCAGTCGGGCCCACGATCGGCGAAGGCAAGAACCTGGGCAGGAAGCACGTTTCATTCTGTCAGGAGACGTTGAGATTCCGGGGTGCCGAGAGTGCGCGCATGTTGACGTAGATCGGCCATGCGTTCTCTAGGTAGTAGCGCGCCACGGGCCCACGTAGCTGTGGAACCCGTGACGGAATCGTCGTGCTGTTGGTCACGCGGATGTTGGCCGCCTCATGTGCGCTGAGGACAGGATCAGCGCGAGGTCTCGGCTCCGAAGCTGATGAATGCTTCGGTTTCGGCTACTGGATCTGTTCGCCGCCTGGGGTGACGATGTGGATCTCGCCGGTGTTGGTGTCGCGCCAGACGGTGTAGCCGCGCTCTTTGGTGCGGTTGTGGAAGGCGCAACACGGGACCATGTTGTGCTGGTCGGTCTGGCCTCCTTTGGTGTGGGCGAGGATGTGGTCGGCTTGGCAGGCGGTGGTGGGTAGGTGACATCCGGGCCAGCAGCATTCGTCGTTGCTGATCTGCATGGCGAGTCGGGCCAGGCCGGTCAAGAACCGTGCCTCGCCCATGTCGATGACTACACCCCTGGCATCGATGACTATTCGCCGGATCTGGCTGGTGAGGCTGTCAATGAAAGCTTCGGCTGGGTTGATCGGGTCACCGTCGACCGTTGAGCACCGGTAGGTGTCGAGATCAAACGGGGTGGGTTCGGCGCCGGCGAAACGCCGCAGCATCTCGGCGTAGGTCTCGGCGGTCCACACGATGTTGTGCACGGTCTTTCCTCGTGCTGACGAGTTGGGGTTCGCAGCGGCGTCGAGGAAGATCTGGTGCAGCGCATCGGCTCGGCGTTGTGCCGGCTTGCGTGCGAGCTTGTCGACACAGACGTCGTCGCCGAACACGGCCTTGGCGGCTTCCCAGTCCTTGTGGAACTCGGCCTCGATGTACGCGTCGAGGATCTCGCGTTGTTCGGCGCCCACCGCAGAGCTGGAGGTGCCGCGGAGTTGCCAGGCTTCGCTGAAGTGGTCTTGGGTCAGCTTGGCGTCGCGGTTCTCGTGGGCTCGGTCGTTGGGCTCGGGGCCGTCGAAGTCATTGGTGCGCACCCAGTTTGCGACCCGGGCCTCGAACCGTTTGCACGCCAGTCGTTCGGCCCATTGGATGAAGCGGTGCTGCTGTTGGATGAAGGCGTCGACGGTGCGTGGGTTTGAGAAGGCTCGGGCCAGCACCCGGATGTGGTCGACTCCGATCTTGCCGTCGAAGAACACTTCGGCGATCTGGTCGCATTGGTTAAGCATGCGGCGGGTCTTGTCGCGGGCTGTAGCGGTTGCACTCGATGACTGCGTCTGGTGGCGCTGCATCACCGTGGCGGAATAGTGGCCATGTTCGACATAGACACCAGAAGCGTCGACTGCCCCCAACACCTGCACCTGGCCGGCCTCGGCCAAACGGCTGATCTGTTCGTACAGGTCCAGCTGCTCTTTGGCGTGGGCGACCGATGACACTGTGACGCCGACAGTAACCAGTTCACGCAACCCGGCGACAACATCGCCGATCTCACCGGTCGTGACCCCTGGCGGTCCCGAATCGTCGAACCCCACCGTGGCGCCCTCAACAATCGTGGCGCCCTCAACAATCGTGGGGCCCTCAACAATCATGGGGTCTTCAACAACAGACAACATTCCGCATTTCCCTTCTCGCACACCCACGACCAGCATCAAGCGGCGAATCGTGGATTCTCAATTTTGAGGCCTGCCTGGATGTCCCCGGCGTGGCAAAAGGGAAGCTCGAGCCCGAAAGCTCGTGAGATCACTCTATCGAACGTTTGTACGATCTGTCAAATGGGAAAAGGGGAGGTTTGGGCCGGGCGAATCCAGTCGAGCGCCGGCGGAGCCTGTCATTCATGCAGTTCGCGGGTAACGAATGGCTGGTTCGGCGGAGGCGGCTGAAGACGCCAGCGGGTCCGCGGCGTTTTGCTCACTGCGCCGGGGAGCGCAATTGCCGTATCAGTTACCAGAGGCGTTGACCTGGAAGGCCGTTACTTGCACGTTGGTCAACTCATATTTGAGGTACGTCTCTCTGGCGGCTGGTGTGTTGAAGAGAATGATTTGTCCGAGGAAGGGGTCCATGACGGTGTCCTTTTGGTTGATGGGTATGACGTCATCATGAACGGAGAGCCAGGCGGTGTATGTCGCAGTCGACACGCTCCCGGTGTGACGCATCGCACGGTGCGACTACTGTCAGGCGAGTTCGGCGCGTGACCATCGCGGCAACGACGCATGAAGGGGGATCCATGGCATTATCGATCAACGGCAGCGTGGCGCTTGTGACCGGCGGGGCTCGCGGCATCGGCGCGGCCATCGCCGGCTGTTTGGCCGACGCCGGCGCCAAGGTGATGATCGCAGACATTGGGGTCGATGCACAGGACAGCGGTGATTGGCGGTATGCGCTGGCCGATGAAGCCGACCTCGACGAAGCACTGGCACAGGGCGATCACATCAGTGCAACTCATGTGGATGTCACCTCACCGCAGAGTTGTGCTGCTGCTGTGGCTGCCCCGGTTGCCGAATTCGGCCGGCTGGACATACTCGTGAACAACGCAGGGATCGTCGATAGCGGCAGCGTGGCCGACTTCGACCCCGAATCGTGGGACCGGATATTCGCGGTCAATGCCAAGGGCATCTTCTTGATGACCCAGGCTGCGCTGCCCCATCTGCAGGCCGCCGACAATGCCAGCATTGTCAACACGGCATCTATCGCCGGTAAGAGGGGTTATCCCAACATGTCGGCGTACTGCGGTTCCAAGTTTGCCGCGATCGGGATCACGCAGTCGCTGGCGGCAGAGTTGGCACCGAGCAATATTCGTGTCAATGCCATCTGCCCGGGAATGGTTGGCACCGCGATGTGGCTGGACCACCTGTTGCCCACCGAAGCGAGTTCGGCTGCGCAGCGCAACGAAGAATTCGAGGCCCGCATGGAAAGCACCATTCCACTCGGACGGGCCCAGACCACCCGGGATATGGGCGAGGCGGTGGTCTATCTGGCGACAGCGGAGAACGTGACCGGAGTTGCGCTGACCATCGCCGGTGGCTTCGAGGTGAACTAGCCTGTCCGTCAATCTCACCGCCGAGTCGTTGTTGGCCTGTTCTCGGCTGAGCATGGCGGTTGGCGGTGCATCGAAACCCGTTGGGCCGGTAGCTTGAGAGGCGGCTGACAATTCACAGGAGCACATAGGCGTTATGGAAGGCCCCACCTCCCACACGTATTTTTCTCAGCGGCTCCGGCTTCACTATGTGGACTGGGCCAACGAGGACGCGCCAGCGATGCTGATGGTCCATGGCGGACGCGATCACTGCCGGAATTGGGATTGGGTAGCTCAGTCATTTCGCGACGACTACCACATCATCACTCCGGACCTGCGCGGCCATGGCGACAGCCAGTGGGCTGTGGGCTCCAGCTACCACCACGTGGACTATGTCTATGACATCGCACAGCTGATTCACCAGAAGAAGATGGACCCGGTCACCATTGTGGCCCACTCCATGGGTGGTGGTGTCTCACTGACCTACGCGGGTCTGTATCCCGAGACGGTGGCGAAACTGGTCGTGATCGAGGGCATGGGTCCGCCGCCGGAGATGATCGCCGAGTGGGTCGACGTCCCCGTCCACAAGCGGCTCGACGATTGGGTGCAGGGCCTGCGCAAGTCCTCGGCTCGCCTGCCTCGGCGTTACCCCACGCTCGAGGAAGCGCACGAGCGAATGCAGGCCGAGAATCCTCATCTGACCGAGGAACGGGCCCGCCATCTGACCATCCACGGAAGCAATCAGAACGAGGACGGGACCTTCAGCTGGAAGTTCGATAACTACGTGCGCAACTTCTCGCCGGTCAGGGTGCCGTTCGAGGATCAGCACGAGCTCTGGAGTCGCATCACGTGCCCCACGTTGCTGGTCCGGGGCAGCGAGTCATGGGCGTCGGATCCGGTAACCGACGGCCGGGCCGACCATTTCCAGGACGTACAGGTGGCGAACATCGACGGCGCCGGCCACTGGGCCCACCACGACCAGCTGGACGAGTTCCTGAACCTGACTCGCACCTTCCTGGCCGACTGACGTCGCGGCAGGTGGCTGACCTGTCGATCATCGCGTGGAAGCCGAGGTGTTCACATCCGCGCTACACCGTTGCAACAAAATGCCGGCCGAGGCGGCCGTTTTCAGCAGAGCGGCTGCGGGCACTCATAACCACGTTCGGCGTGCAGGGTGCTACGAGAAGGTTTTGACGAGGGCGAACTTCTGCACCTTGCCCATCGAGTTTCGCTGTAGCTCGTGGACGAGGTGGATCTGTTTCGGGGCCTTGTAACCAGCCAGGTTCGCTCGGGCAAAGGTGAGCAGGTCTTCTGTCGTGATCTCGACTTGGTCTCGATCGTGATCGGCGAGCACGACGGCGGCGGTCACCCGTTCGCCCCAACGTTCGTCGGGGAGGCCGAAGACGGCGACCTGCGCGATTCCGGGATGCTCGGACAGGACTCGTTCGACTTCGGCGCAGTACACGTTTTCGCCGCCGGAGATGATCATGTCGTTGAGGCGATCGACGATGGTCAACCTTCCGTCGGGCAACATGATGCCGACGTCGCCCGAGCGGCAGAATCCGTCGGCCGTCGTCGCTGCGGAGGTTGCATCGTCGCGCCCCAAGTACCCATGGAATGTGGTCAGCGGTCGGGCGACGACTTCGCCGGGTTCATTCACCGCACAAGGCTCGCCGGCTTCGTTTCGCAGGTCGATTTCGGATCGCATCATCGGCCAGCCGACGCTGTGGGGGACAAGCGCGTCTCGGTCCTTCCGCTCGTAGGTGAGCCAGCCACCTTCGGTCCAGCCGTAGGCCTCCATGATGGCTGCGGCGGGGAACATGTCGAAGGCGGCGTCGAGCAACGCCAGTGGTCCGGGCGCACCCGATGACAAGACGACATCGAGTCGCTCCATCGGCGGCTGACCTTCTCGAAGCCATGCGTCGTGGATCATTGTCGTCATCGATGGCACCAGGAACACCCATGATGCATGCAGCGCGTACTCGGTGAGTGCAAACGTGGCGTCGAACTCGGTCAGCACCCGGTTGTACCCGCCGGCGATCAGGTGGGCCAGGCTGAGCCCGCCATACGACATGTGGAAGATCGGCCCTGGTGTCGAGAGGACGTGCGACGGGGTGAGCCCGAATGTCCACCCCCATTGGGCGGCGCGTTCGAGCAGGTCACCGTTGGTTACCTTGACACCTTTGGGGAATCCGGTTGTTCCGCTGGTGTAGGCGACGACAGCGAGCCGATTGCGGGCAGCGTCGCCCATTGCCATGGCGAGCGGTGGCGCGTGGTCGGATTCGACGGGGTCGATCGTTGCCGCGTCGATGATCTTCACGTCGGCTTCGAGCGAAGTCGTGCGTTCGAAGAAGGCCTGGGCGGTGAGCAGCAGTGAAGCGCCGCTGTCTTGCACGATGAAGTCGATCTCGGGTGCCGTTAGCTGGGTGCTGATGGGCACCGCGGTTGCCCCGATGAGTTGGCAGGCGAGGTAGGCCGCAATATGGTCGGCGCCGTTCGGTAGTAACAGTGCAACCATGGGGCCATGCGGTCCGGGTTGCACCGGTTCGAGCGCAGCGCCGATCGCCTGGGTGCGCTGCCACAGCTCGCCGTAGGTCCAGCTACGTGTCGTGCCGGTCGATGGCGTGATCTCGTCGATCGCCACCCGGTCGGGGACCGCACGCGCATGGGTGGCCACGCACGCTGCGACGGTGAAGCTTTCGTCACGAACCGGCATGGTTTGCCTCTCGGCTGATGATGACGGATGCGTTCTGTCCCCCGAATCCGAACGAGTTCACCTGGAACACACCGACATCCATTTCTCTCGGCCGATGCACCGCCACATCGAAGCTGGCTTCGGGGTCGACGACATTGGTCCCGGCGATTGCCGCCAGCTTCCCTGTCTCCATTGCTCGTATGCCGGCGATGATGCTCATGGCACCCGACGATGCTCCTGTGTGACCGGTATTGCCCTTGAGACCGGTCGCCACGACCCGCTGGCTGGTGTCGAAGACCCGGTTGATGGCACGGATCTCGGCCTGGTCGCCTTTTGGGGTGCCGGTCGCGTGCGCGATCATCACATCGATCTGTTCGGGTGAGACGTTCGCTGCTGCCTGGGCACGCTCCATCACGAGCTGCTCCCACCGGCCCTCGGGTTCTGGTGAGCTGGGGTGATGGGCATCGGCCAACGACGCGCCACCCCCGAACCAACCTCGTATTCGGGCGCCACGGGCAGCGGCGTGTTCGGCCGTCTCGAGCACGAAGAACGCCGATCCTTCGCCACTCACGATGCCAACACGATCGACGTCGAACGGCAGCATCGCCCGGTGGGGATCGGTCTGGCCCGAGCTCATGCCATAGGCCCGTTCGCCCGCCACGAACGCAGGCAGGAAATGGTCACCGTCGTCGGCGGTGTAGCCACCTTCGGTCGCACCGACGAGGACGACGTCGGCCAAGCCGGCACGCAGGTAGAGCGCTGCGGTGTTGAGTGCGTCGAGCGACGACGCGCAGGCGGTCGTGACCGTGATCGACGGTCCGTGCAGTCCGTATGCAAGGCAGATCTGGGCCGCGGCCATGTTCGGCCAGATCTTGATCTGGGTCTTGCGATCGGTTGCGTCGACGCCGTTGCGCTCCAGTTGATGTTGCGCTCGAGCGACGGTGAAGTGGCCGCCCATCGATGTGCCGTGCACCACGCCGGTGGTAAACGGGTCGAGCGAGTCGGGGTCGAGTCCGGCATCGTTGAGTGCTTCGGCACAGGCGGCGATGGCGAACCGGGCGAAACCATCGGTGCCGGCGACAACCCGCGGGTCCATCGACGCGGTTGGATCGAAACGGTCGTGGACCGCCGCGTACAGGCCTTCTTCCACGCTCGTAGCCCACGGCGCGATCCCGATGCCGATCTGGCCGGCCAACAGCCCGTCGTAGAGATCATCCACGGTGGTGCCGAGCGGGGAGATTGTTCCCATACCGGTGATTGCGATGTCCATCAGTCCTCCAAGGAAGTGCCGGGCGTGTGCGGTGACCTGAGTTCGCGTTTCAACACCTTGCCGCTGGCGTTCAACGGAAAGGTGTCAACCCACACATAGTCGGTTGGCACCTTGTAACGGGCGAGTTTCGATCGACAGAACGCGGCGAGTTCGTCGTCGGGTGGTGTTGCTGCGCCGGGTTCGAGTACCAGGTAGGCGGCGACGGTTTCGCCCCAGTGTTCATCGGGGTGGCCGACGACTGCCGCATCCTTGATTGCGTCGTGTTCGAAGAGCACCGTCTCGATCTCGATGGGATACACGTTCTCGCCGCCGCGGATGATCATGTCCTTCTTGCGACCGGAGAGATAGAGGTAACCCTCGTCGTCCATCCACGCCAGGTCCCCGGCCCGAAACCAGCCACCGGCGAGCGCGTCGGCCGAGGCTTCAGGGTTGTCGAGATATCCCGACATGACCATGTCGCTGCGGGTCACGATCTCGCCGACCGTCCCGCTAGAAACATCGTTCAAGTCGTCGTCGCACAACCGCAGGTCGACGTTGGATGCCGGTTTGCCGATCGATGTCAGCAGGTACTCGTGGCCGTCGAGCGCCCGCCGATGGTCGGCCGGCGTCAACACGGCTTGCAGGCCCGCTTCGGTGCCGGCCCCGAACGCCTGGATGAAGTTGCATGAGAACGTGTTCATCGCTCGCCGCAGCAGCGAGGGTGGCATGGGGGCGGCGCCGTAGACGATCGACTGAAGCCGGTCGAAGTCGTGGTCGTCGACGCCTGGTTGATCGAGTACTGAAGCCAACATGGTCGGGACCATGAAGCAGCCGGTTAGGCGGTCATCAGCCAGCCACTGGAGTACTTGGGCGGGGTCGAATTGGCTGGCCAGGATGTTGGGGTACCCCCGAAGGACCCCCATCATGATCATCGCCATGCCTGAGATGTGGAACATCGGGGCTGCCGAATAGCGGCATTCGTCGGGGCCGATCTCGTAGTCGAGCAGGCAGGCCATGACCATGTTCTTGATCATCCCTTGGGACTGCAGCACTCCCTTGGGCAGGCCGGTGGTGCCGCTGGTGAACGCAAGCCCGATGATGTCACCATCGTCGACGTTGACGCCCGGTTCGGTTGTGTCGCCGGTGGCCAGGAACGGCTCGTACATGGTGATGTCCGCCGGGCCAGGCGCGGGATTGTCGGGGGATTCGTACGCGATGATGTTCAGCGATGATTGATCTCGGGTCGTCATCTGTGCAGCCATCTCGACGTACCGGCCGCTAGCGAACAGCCACCGAGCGCCCGATGCAGTGATCAGGTTTTGTATCTCGAAGGCGGCGAGGCGCACGTTGAGAGGCACATAGGTGGCACCGAGTTTCATCGATGCCAACAAGGTCTCCATGTACCGGTGCGAGTCATTGGCAAGGATGACCAGCCGGTCGCCTTTCCCGATGCCAGCGGCAGCGAGCGCGTTGGCAAGCCGGTTCACCCGCTCGTTGGTCTGCGCAAATGTGTGGGTTGTGCCGGTGCCTTCGTCGATGAAGCAGTCTCGGTCTCCGAACCGTTGTGCACTTAGGCGTATCCAGTCGCCTGCATTGATGGTTTGGCAGGCGATGGTCTGAGAGGGAGCGGCAGTCATGGGAGCTCTAGTTGGTGGGGGCGCGGGGCTCGCGGGGCAAGCCGAGCACCTGTTCGCCGATGATGTTGCGTTGGATCTCGTCGGTGCCGCCGGCGATGGACATACCTGAGACCGACAACCCGATCTGGGTGATCCGTCCGTCGAGTGCGCCGTCGGGGCCGTTCAACATCCCTTGGGATCCGAGCGCTCGAAGTGTCAGGTCTCGCCATGCTCGCATGGCCCGGGTGGAAGCCAACTTGCCGAGTGACACCTCGGGGCCAGCAACCTTGCCGGCCTCGGCTTGTGCGTTGGCTCGCAGCGAGGTGAAACGGGCGATCTGCTGCCAGGAATAGATACGCATGGCGTCTTGGCGGATGACCGGGTCGGCGATTGTGTCGGTGTCCACGAGCAGGTTGCGAAGCATGGCCCATGACTCGGAGCCCTTGGGCATGAAGCCTTGCAGCCCGTCGTCGATGCGCCCGCTTACGTAGTCGTCGGCGGGGCGGGCCAGGTCGAGTTGGCAATGGATGCCAGCGTCGGCCTCGGGGTCGAGTGAGTTGCGTTCATAGGACAGCAGACGCAGGGTCACACCCCAGCCCTCGTTGATGTCGCCGATGAGGTTGTCGGCTGGCAGTACCGCATCGGTCAAGAAGACTTCGTTGAACTCGGCATCGCCCGTCATCTGCACGAGCGGCCGGGCTTCGATGCCTGGCTGGTTCATGTCGATGACGAAGAAGGTGAGCCCGTGGTGTTTCGCCGCGGTTGCGTCGGTGCGGGCGACAAGGATGGCCAGCTGGGCGTAGTGAGCGCCGGAGGTCCAGACCTTTTGGCCGTTGACGATCCACTGGTCGCCGTCTCGTTCGGCTCGGGTCGTGAGTCCTGCCAAGTCGGAGCCGGCGTCGGGTTCGGAGAACAGCTGGCACCACACGGTCGTGCCGTCGACGATGCCGGGGAGCCAGTCCTGTTTCTGTTGTTCGGTGCCCCGTTCGAGCAGAAGGGGTGCAACCATCATGGTGGCGATGCCCCGTGGTGGCCCGTAGGCGCCGGCGGCGGTGATCTCGTGAGCGACGATGCGTTCGGCTTCGGGTGGTAGGCCGCGACCGGACCATTCGGTGGGATAGTGGGGGAACGCCCAGCCGGCTTCGGCCAGCATCGCCCACCACTCGCCGAGCGGGCGCTGCGGATCCCAGTTCTGTGCCAGCCATGCGCGGACCTCGGCCTGAACATCGTCGAGGGTGATCGTTGCGGTCATCGGCGGATCATCTGCTCAGGGAGCGTCGTGTTCGCTGAGGCCGGCGATGGCCAGTGCGCCTCGTTTTGCCTCGTCGAGGTCGTAGTGGCGTCGGGTCACGATCCGTTGGGCGTAGAGACCGCCTCCGGCTTGCAGGTTGGTGACTGCTTTCCATCCGCCGTAGGAGTCGGCGGTGAGGTCACGGATGGCGTACATCAGTTTTGAGCGATATTCGCCGTCGACGTCGTTGCCGGTCGACATGTACTTGCGGGCCAGGTCACCAACCTCTTCGTTCTCGAAGTCGGCGGGTGCTGGTGCGGTCAACACTGCGCCGCCGGCGATGTCGTGAAGATGTCGAACCATCGTGTTGTAGTTGGCGGCACCGTAGAACTTGCCGGCGTTCACGAACAGTTCATTGGGGAACGCGGCGCCGTCGGGCCCGATGCTGCAGTTGGAGATGGCGGCTTCGAGCGATGCCCGAATCAGTGTTGCCTGGATCATCATCTCGGAGATCTTCTCCTTGATGTGGGAGATGCCGGCGGTGCCGTTTGCCTCGGCTACAAGCTGGGCGAACCCGACCAGATGGTCGGCTTCGCTCACGAATTCGGAGAGTCCGCCGAGTCGTTCCCATAGCCCGAGGCTGTGAGCGAACACGGCTGCATACGAGGTTTCGCCGTCGAGGAAGACTCGCTCGTGGGGCACGAAGACATCGTCGAAGATCACAAAACCTTCGGGATAGTGGTATTTACCCGAGATCGGGAAGGTTCTTGCGTCTTCGTGGCGAGGTGCGTAGGTGGTGTTGATGATGCGCACACCCTCGGCGTTGACCGGAACCATGCAGGCGATCGAGTAGTCCTCTTCGCCGGGTTTCATCGACTTTGTTGGAATGGTCATCAAATCGTGCCCGAAGGAGGCGCCGGTGATGTGCAGCTTCGCACCCCGGATCACGATTCCGTCTCGTTGACGCGACACGACGCGCACGTAGGCATCGGGATCGTCCTGGGCACCAGGTGATTTGCTGCGGTTGCCTTTGGCATCGGTGATGCACTGTGTGATGCGGATGTCGGACTTTTGGGATTCCTCGATGTAGATCTGCATGCGTTCGAGGTATTCGGGTTTCACGTCGGTCATACGCCCGGCGACCGTCTTGAGGGTCTGTATGGACGACGAGGTGACGTGAGCCATCATTCCTGCCTCGTTGAGCAGGGGTAGGAGCGCTCGAAGATCGTCGGCCGAGCGAGGCACGGCGAGCAGCGGGCTCACCGCGTCTGGAGCCGGGTTGTAGAACTTGTCGTAGGTCTCTGCGGTGTAGTCGACGGTCTGGCCGAGCAGGGGATGTGCCGGCAGGTCGTCGATACGTTCGCCCTCGAAGTAGGTGGCGCGTCCGTCGCGCAGCGAGTCCTTGTATTGCTGGCCGGTCAACATTTGGCACGCCTCGGTTCGTTGGAGTGGGGTGTTCTCGAACATTAGTCATGCATGCCCAGATCAGCGAAGTGTGGTCTGGTCGCGAAAGACGCCGATGCGAGCGGGTGGCCTCAGGTGTTCAGGAAGTTCAGGGGGTGGCCGGGACAATGCCATTCGTGGGCTTGCAGGGTGCCGAAGGCCGAGGCGGTGATGTAGGCCGTGCGTAAGTCGGGACCGCCGAAGCACACATTGGTGACCATTGGATCGCCGGGTACGGGCACGATCGCTCGCAACTCCCCCTGGGGTGAGAAGGCGGTTACCGCGCCCGTCCCCAAGGTCGCAACGCACACGTTGCCCTCGGAGTCAATCGCCAGTGAGTCGACCCGACCGTCGCCGGGCACCGTGCCCAACAGCACCGATGGAGCGCCGGCGGTCGACGCCAGCTGGTGGCCGGCAGTCTTGATCACGCCGGGGCTTTCCAAGTCCCAGTACCGGACCCGCCCGGTCATGGTCTCGGCGAAATACAACCGATCCTCGGCCGGTGATAGACCCACGCCATTCGGCGTGATGAGCGGTCGTGCCACGGCGACGACCGACGAACCATCGGTCTTCGCGTAATAGATCGCGCCTCGATCGAGTTCCTGTTCGCGGCCTTTGCCCAGGTCGGTGAAATAGAAACCGCCGTGGCGGTCGAACACGATGTCGTTCGGGCCTTTGAGCGGCCAACCTTCGGCTTCGGTGTAGAGGGTGGTCACCGCACCGGACGCCAGGTCGACCCGCTGGATCGAACCACCGCGATAGTCGGTGGCTTGCACCCCGGGTAGCAGCATGCCTTCGACCGAGCGCCAGTTGAACCCGCCGTTGTTGCAGATGTAGACGGCACCATCGGGCCCGATCGCCGCGCCGTTCGGTCCGCCACCGCAGTCGGCCACGACCGTCACGGTGCCGTCGGGCAGCACCCGACTCAGTGTTTGTCTCTCGATCTCGACCAGCAGGATCGAGCCATCGGCCATGGCGATCGGTCCTTCTGGGAACCGCAGTCCTTCAGCAATCTGTTTCACGCTCTCGTTCTACTACGGCGCTTGGCGCGAACTAGTACTGCTCTCTGGCGCCACGGAGAGTCCTGACTAGCGGTGAGGACGACCGTTGGGCTCTTGCCCGAGCGGTTCTACGCCGAGGATTTCGCCCTCGGGGATGCGTGCGGCGAGCAGCTCGTCTTTCTGGAAGAGTCGTTCTTCTGGGGTTCGGCCTCGTTGTTGGGCGACGGTGCCGCTGACTTCTTCGAATACACGGCGTGCGCCGGGACCTGATGGGGCGAAGTTGCGGGTGTTGCCTCGTTGCATGCCGAGTGTTTCGGCGGCGGTGAAGCTGTCTTGGTTTGCGCCCAGGAAGATGAACGCGAAGCCGGCTTCGGTGCGAGCTTCGATGAGTTCTTTGATCTGATGGGGGTTGAAGTCGGTGCTGGCGTTTTCGGCGCCGTCGGTGATGATGCAGATGATCTGTTCTTCGTCGGCGTGTGAGGGGTCTGCGATGCGGTGGTCGAGGGTTTCGATGAGCCGGCCGATGGCGTCGAGAAGTGGGGTGGAACCGCGGGGCTTGTAGTCGGCCCATTCGAGGTCGATGACCTCGGCTGCTGGTAGGGCATCGATGGCGACGTGAAATGGTTCTTGTCCGTCGAACTGCATGAGCGACACAGCAAGTGCGGCTGCGTCAGTGATGCTTGATCGTTGTTCGGCGAGGAAGGTGTTGAATCCGGTGATGACTTGTTCTCGGAGTGAGTTCATCGATCCGGAGCGGTCGAGGAGCACGGTTGCGTGGATTTGGTCTGGTTGTTGGACTGGCTGTGGAGTCTGCATGTTGTTGTGTAGCTGGTTGCTGTGACAGGTGATTGTCACACCCCCTGTTCATGATGGAGATGTGCCCCTGGCTGTAGCCGGGTGCCGAAACCCTTCCAACTGTCACGAAAGGACTGTTGTGGCTTCCCCCAATCGAACAGTGCTGGTTCGTCTTATGGCCTCGATGGCCACAGGCGACCCTGCGGCGCTGTTCCCGTTTATTGATGAGTTCGGCAACGAACTCGCTGGCACGGTTAGGCGTCTACTGATGTCGCTGAATCGGCCCGATGTTCTTCGCAAGAACGAGGACGTCGATTACCTGGTGCAGTCGGCGGCGTTTGTGCTGTTTGACCGTTCGCCGTCATGGGATCCTGCGGGTGCGTTGCCGTGGACCTGGGCCGAGCGTGCAATTCGGGCCGAGATTGTGCGTTGGCTTGGCCATCCTGCAGTCGAGTGGGATGACCGGTCACATGGCGAGGCCCATGTCGGGTCGCCGGTTATGGTCACGCCTGATCTGGTTGATCTGGCTGGTGATCATGTCGAGCTTGCTCAATTGTTGTCGGCGTTGACCGCGGTGGCGAGTGAGCGTGATGCGAAGGTGCATCTTGAATACCAGGCGCAGAAGGCGCTGGGTGATCGTTCGCCGGCGAATACGGTTGGTGAGATGTTTGGTTTGTCACCTTCGAATGTGCGCCAGATTGATCGTCGGCTGCGGCAGCGTTTGAGCGGTTTGGCTGAGAGCGATCCGTCCTTTGCCACTCTTGTTCGTCTGTCATGGGTTGAGGCGTGTTGATGATGATCATCGTCGATACGCCTGAGCCCATGCCAGCGGATGAACCTGTTGTTGTCACGGCGGGGTCGTACATATCTAATGTGACCACGCTCACCGAACGCATCGCTATCCGACTGGCAGGCCAGGGCGTGGAACACGCGGTGGCGGCTGCGGTCACGATTGCGTTGCGTGGCATGAGCGGCAAGTCGCCCACCGATTTCGCTGCTGAACTTGGTCTGGCCCATGCGGATCTGCGGGCGCTCGAAGCAGGCACCGTCGCGTTCGGCGATCTGCCTGCCTCGCTCATGTCGCGGTTACATAGCCATAATCTCGAACCCCTGTTGCTCGTCGATCTCGACCATCAATTGCGGGGCGACTGATACGTCACTGGACGTGGTGGAATGCCCCCTGGTTTTGGTGCCATGTCGTTTTGGAGTCCTTGATCACCCTTTCGGGGCAAGGACATGACTATGACAAAGAGGAAGAATCACGCGCCCGAGCAGATCGTTCGTTAGCTCGCTGTTGCGGATCGGCTGATTACTGATGGAGCGGCTGGCGACGAGTCTGCCCGTCAGATCCACTACCTCGTCACAACGCACTACCTCGGGATCAGGGCATCGATTGTGTCGGGTCGCGGGTCGACGGCTCCGACGCAGCCTCGCCGGCAGATCTTGTGTAACTCTCGAGCCACGCCACCACGGCAGACACCGCGCTACTCGATCGTCGCTCGGGCCACGTGACGCAGTAGCTGCGGGCGGATGACACTTGCGGGCCGACGGGCCTCAGCAGTCCGTCCGCGACGAGGCCATCGACGAGCCCGATCCAGCCGAGCGCGACACCGCGGCCGGCGACCGCCTGTTGGAGCACTGTTGGGTAGTTGTTGAACACGACCCGGCGGCGGCCCGGGGTGAGCGCTAGATCGGATGCGGCGAGCCACTCGGCCCACGACATCCACGGACGGTCGCGGGCGTCCATGTGAAGCAGCGGCGCTGCGAGCACGTCGGTGGCGGAACTCGACGCGTTCAGCCCGAGCTCGTCGGCAAGGCTCGGTGAGGCAACCGGCACGACGTGTTCGGCGAACAGCTCGCGGTGTTGGTGGCCGGGCCAGCCACTGCCGGTGGAACTGAGCCGTACGGCTGCGTCGAACGTTCCCTCGGTGAGTTCGCGCTCGGTGTCATACAGCCACAACCGCAGATCGCGGTCGCCGAGCGCATGCTGCAGCGAATCGAGTGCCGGCACGATCAGTTGCTGCGCGA
>ERZ651776.3112-NODE-3112-length-16998-cov-7.315230_pt1 | contig 16998 bp, 27 predicted proteins | sample MGYA00514761_ERZ651776 | MGnify/ENA metagenome assembly ERZ651776 | reverse complement strand
TGGATTAAGTATGGTAGATATACAATGACGTATGGCATTCCTCATCCAATGAACTTAGATTGTACTAATATTATTAAATTTTAATAAAGGGGATATGATGGGGGATACCGTGGTTAAGTTTTTGTTTTGGATATTTTTTATCTTGATTTTAAATGGGTGTTCCGGATTGGAATTATTTATAATGAATCAGAAAGCAATTACAAGAGGAAATGCCTTGAATAATAAAAGAGGATTTCCAATATATAACCCAAGGAATTGTGGGTGTAATTCTACATTAATTAATAGACAAAATTTAACAGTTATTTGTCACCATATTCCCACAATAAATCAACAATATTTCAGAGTAAATAATCAAGTAAATTATTACTCAAATACCCACACAAAAAAGAATAATTAATTCTAATTATTCTCTACCTATTTTATACGTATTATTCTACAATTTATTTATTAATAAAATAATTTATTTTTTTTATAAAAATATTTTTTATAATACACATTGTATAGAATAAATTTAGTCCAAAAATTTGAATCGTCAGACCAAATCTTCAGACCAAATTTTCAGACCAAATTCTGTCTGACTCAAAAATCCACAGGTATCTATAAAAAATCTCAATCGAAGAAATATTTCGTAAAAAAATAATTTTAAATTAATTATCAATTTATTTTGATTTGATTGTTTTATTGATTATTCGCGCGGTTCTATATATTGGAACGTATCAATAAGTTATTATAAAAATAAACTAACGGTTATTTGTTTTTAATAGTTCGTCTATATATAATTGCTATCTGATAACGGCAATATTGCCACATTACTAACACAATTAGCAATTACTAAAATTATTAGTAAATCAATTTTAAACATAAATAAAAACAAGATGAACAATTTAAATAATGATACTTTCAATTTATTAGAGACAACCGGCACAAATTACACGGTTAACAAATTACCGCTATATGCTTTGAATGGTGAGAACTTTGAAACGATGGAAACAAACTCTTTTGGAATGTTTCGCAATGATACAGGCACATGGTTGGGAACGGTAGGCGACAGATACACGGCAATACAAAATAAAGATTTAGCCGAAATTATCGTAAAGATAAAAAGTGAGTTTGGCGGCGATATTAAAGGCGGTTCGTTTAAAGGTGGCGCAAAGGTATACTATCAGAATAGCTTGCCGGATCACGTCATTAATGAGCATAAGATTAAACGCTTTATAACGTGTTTGAATAGTCATGATGGCAGCGGCTCGGTTTCATTTGGCGCCTCTAATACTGTTGTCATTTGTGATAATCAATTCCATGCAATGTCAAAAGAGTTGGACACGTTTAGACACACAAGTAATGCAGAAGCGCGCTTGAAATTAGCCGTCGAAAACTTTAAACTGCAATTAGAACGCGAAAAGAATATCATTAATACATTTGACAAAATGAACGAGGTGAACCTAGATAAAAACATTGTTTCAATGGTTATTGAGAATATGTTCAAAGTGAAACGAGATGATGATATTAAAAACATATCAACCCGCAAACAGAATCAAATGTTAACGTTTGATAAAGTATGCGCTAAAGAATTGAACGAAAAGGGCGCGACATTATGGGGTTTGTTTAACTCGGTGACATATTACACTAATCACATTCAAGTAAACAATAATAAAACAGAACGTGTATCAAATGTAATGAATGGCGCCGGCGCTCGTTTAAATGCGCAAACCTATTCTATCATAAATAAGTATATGAATGACAATAAAAGAACGTTGATAACAGTTTAACTGATGATCGCTAATTGCGTGAAAACAGGGTATTAATTTACCCTGTTATTAAACATAATTTTAAACATAATTTACACCATATGAAACATTTATTAATTACTTCAAACAAAGCAGAAACGATAATTAACGTTATAACTTTTGTCATTGGTTCAGCGTTAATATTAACGCTTGTAACCGCTTTAATTTACGGTTCACTTAACGGCTCATTCTCATGAAAAATAATCTAACATATAATGACATGAAGGTTGTATTAAGTAAAATTGATCAATTAAGAGAAGAAATTGACATCGAGCAACAATCAATACTACCGGCTTTGCATAATAGACATTATTACTTAGCACATTCAAAAATAGATTGCATTAAATCATTAGAAGAGGAAATATATGATTTATACGATGAATTTTATACTATTTACAACAATAAAAAACAAAGATTATGAAAGGATTAAAAAAATTACTAGGCGATAGCAACAGTAAATTAAAAAAGACATCAGAATACTTTGATGTCAAAATATACAACTTTAGTATACCGGCATTTAATGATAAATTAACCGGTAGAATTACCTGTCCTTTTGCCATTAAAAAGATTGTTAACGGTATTAAGATAGGCTGCGGGTGGTTTTGTTATGCTCAAAAGGGCGCTTACAATTGGATACAAAAAGCGCTAACAGTTCGTTATGAAGCCACAAAAGAAGACAACTTTATTGAACGTATTATAAACGAGCTGAACGGAAAGCGAACGAAAAAGCAAATCTATGTACGTGTTCATGATAGTGGCGATTTTTACAGTCCGGCTTACCTTGACAAATGGGTAACGATTGCAAAAGCATTACCACACATTCGCTTTTATGCATATTCAAAGAGTCATGATTTTTTTAGAAACATAACTTTGCCGGATAATTTCGACGTGGCATTCAGCACGGGTTCAAAACTTGATAATAAACTAAACAAGGTAAGTGAACGACATGCTGATATATTTAATTCATTAAAAGAGTTGATTAACGCTGATTACGTTAATGCTAGTGAATATGATTTATATGCTACAAAGTGGTATAACAAATCAAATAAGGTTGGCTTAATAATGCATTAATTATGATTGAGTCAATAGAAATTATACGTGTGTTTTCTTTTTTCGTTCTATTGTTCCTGTTTTATTTGATATTTACTAAATCAAAAGATGACAAAACAATAAAGGAAGACAATGAGAATGAACCGCAAACAATTGATTTTGATAATTCAAACATTGGAATAGATTTTAAATTGACATTTGAGCCAATCAAAAACCTTTCCGGTGATAATCTAAAGGCTATTAAAATTATTAATACTGTTCGCTTTGGATCCGTTCAAATAGAAATATTTAAGGGTTCCTCATTTAGTGATGATCCACTGAAACATTGGATTGAAATAAAAGAATATAAACGGACAACTAACAAATCAAAAGAGGATGAAAGAGAACCAATTATATTAAGTGAGATGGACACAAACGACGTAATAATTTTACTAACATTCATTAACAAACTTTAATTATAAACATATGAAACATTATATTAAGAATGCAAAACAATGCTTTACAGATGATAACGTAAAGATTACAAAAATCAAGTATGGTTATGATTGGTATGTAATCCACGCAAAAACCTTTCATCATATACCGGACATGATAAATATAAATATTTTTACTTGTTCGCATAACTATTTTAATAAGCTTAAAAATAATTATAGTGTTTATCATGGATTGCCTATAATAACCTATTAATAAATAAACCAATTAATTAAGCCATCTTAAACGATGGCTTTTTTTATGCCCTATTGTGAGGAGATACCATGGTTAATTGATTTAAGCCATTTAAATATTTGTTGGTATGATTACACCACTAATTAAATTGATTTGATTAGAAGCTATGTAACTAGCATTAGATTTGATTTGTTTGTTTATGGTTTGTTTTGATTGATTAGATTTGATTGTAAATTGATTGATTTGGTAACAGGCACCAACAGAAATAAATACAAAAGGAAACGATATCAAACAGTTAATCTATTACCGGACAGATTTAATCACTTGTTATATAATATACATTATGTTAACATAACCCCTCTCCTACCCTATTACGGTGGTTTAGACGGCGATTTATCGATTTTAAGGGGTGGGTACCACTATACTCATTTTTCTCCCAAATCGGTTTTTTAATTCCCAAATACCAAAATTTTTTTCGTGTATTTTGAAAGAATTTGTTTGTCTTCAAGAAGCGGATGATTTATTTTTGTGGGATGGATAATAATTTAATTAAGGATAGAATAAGTGAGTTGGAAAACTCTTTAACGGGTGATATGATGATAGATATGGAAATTAAAGATGAAATCCATAAATTGAAGATGAATCAGAAGGGAGTTGTCTGTTCTGTTGAGGATACGGAATGTATTGCCTGTGGTAGTTAACTAATTAACAGTTAGTCTGTTATATGAATTGTTCGTATTCTTCTTCTGAGGATTCGTTTTTATTTGCTTTGTTAATTTTTATGCACACCTCAACCCAATATTGTGCTTCGTCTTCTGCTCTTTTAAGGCTTCTGACGAGTTTGTAGTTGATTAGTGCTAAGATTACCGTTGAGGCAAAAAAGGCTATTGTGAGTGATGTTAGATAGGTTGTCATGTCTTCTTATTGGTTTAGGGTAATTATTTCTGATTTTACACGTTCCCAATAGTTTGCATTGTCTGATTCCTTGATTATTTCATTTACAAGAACAATTGCTAATGAGTTAGAGCATTCTATATTTACTTTACAGATTTTATGAATGATGTCTAGTGCTTTTTGTTTTGGAGTAAGAATCTTCATTGGCTTAATTTATTAAGGCGATTATATTCATTTTAGTATGTTGTGTCGGTTGGTTCTTTAATTTTTTGGCATTTGCCGCATTGGATGTTATTTATTCCATTGAAGGATCCGCAAACGGAACAACTCCAAATAATGTCTTCTTTTTTAGGCTCTTGATTCATAAATAGCCATTCTTTCTTTATCATAATCTAATTTTGTGTAGGTGGGACATAATTTCTGTGTGCATCCAAAGATTATTAACAGGAGCCATATGATTTTTTTCATTGGTTTTTTAGTTTTGATATTTTTTCTTCAATTTCCTTTAGCTTTTGCTCCATCCGGACAATTTTCATGTTGTCATATTGAATTTGCTTTATGATGTCTTTTTTAAGTATTTCTAGCGTTTCTAGGTTCATCTGTCTATCCTCTCATGGTAAAACATAAATTCTTCGTCCAAATATGATAATAGAGCAAATTTAGACAATGTTGCTGCATATTCTACATCAATTGATATTCTAGGATATTCTAGAGTAAAATCTAATAAAGGTGTGTCTGATTCAATTATATATTTTTTCATGTGTTTATAGGTTTAATTTATATTCACGTTCAACTTTCCCATAAATTCCCATAGGCTTGTTGCCTGTCTCAATAATCTTTCCATTTTGTTTGAGTGTGTTGATACTCCTTCTAACTGAGGTTAATGGTGCTTTAGTTGGGAATTGTTGCCAAATTTTTGACGGAGTAAAAGTTTTAGTCTCTTTAAACAATGAAAGTATGATATCATCTTGTTTCATAGTTTTCTTTTCGGAAACTTTTCTGTTTTCTGCTGATTCGTTGTTTGTGTTGTAATATGTCATTTTATTTTGTGTTTAATTCTAAATGTGGTTCGTATTTGCTAATGTCCATTTCAAGTGTTAATTTATGTTCAGCTAAAGCATTAATTATTACATTAAAAGAGTTTTTACCTAACATTCTAATTCTCATTAATGTTTTTTTATTAAGTTTAACTAAATCAGCAAGGTTTCTAATTGAACCAGATTCAAGACGATTATATGCTCTATTATCAAGATTAAGATAATTAATTGACTTAGAAAGTAAATCAATCATTTCTTGATATTCTTTTGGAGGAGATGATATTTCTTTATCTTTAGTAGATTCCTTATCTAGGTTAAATACAGATTTAATTTCTTTTAAATCTTCTCTAATCAATTTATTTTCCTCTTTTAACTCATCTATAAATCCTTTAAAAACATTAATAAACTCAACTAAGTTTTCGTTAATGTATTTTTGATTTTCATTTAAAGTAACAGTATTTTCGTTTGTTGATTTTTCATATTTAAGAATAACCTCTAAGGCTTTATTGTTATAATATTCCATTGTTTTTTCTGTTTGTTTAATTCAAAGGAAAACAAATGAATATTAAAAAGCAAATATTTCTTTTTATTTTTTTATATAATAAATAATTTTGCCCATTTCTTGTAACAAATAAAACATTAAATATGTTACGATAAAAGCACTCATTAATGTCTTTTTTATACTTTAATGACTCATTATTCATTCATTTGAGTATCATAATACAACTAGATTAATAGATTAGAGATAAGGATGGTAATAAAAAACAAATCAACCCCCTACCCCCTAGAAGAGAATTGATCTGTTAGCTATTACCGTAATACAACTGAGTTAATGAGTTATCAATTAAGTGTGGCTAGTTAGCGGTATCAAATCATAAAGCCCATACTAACTATTTAAAATAAATATATCTTCTTAGTTTTCAAAAAGAATTATGTTTTTAGAAAGCCACCGCCTAAGTCTATGAAGTAGGTAAAGTGGTAACCTCTTTTATTTTAGGAAAAAGAGAACATAAAAAAAACCCTAGCCTCCTTACCAACGACTAAGGTTTTTAAAGAACTAGTTAGCTCATTTCTAGTTTTCTTTAAATGTCTTATGGTAAGAAAGGTATTTTATTGTGAGCAATGCAAATATAAGTAATCTTGATGAATTAAAACAATTTGATTAGTAAAAACAAATAGTAGCTATATTTGCGCTATGCCAAAGGAAGAAACATACTATAAGGGGAAGGGCAACACGAATGCTGCCGTTACCACACAAATTAACAAGAATAAGATATTAGAGGCTATGCAAGATGAATATGGAGCAATTCAACATTCATGTGATAGATCCGGAGTATCAATATCAACTTACAGAAATTATTACAACAACGATGAGGAGTTTAGGGCAAAAGCAGATGCCATTAGAGCAGTAGTGAAAGAAAAGGTTGCTAATAGCTTAATTCGTAAAGCAATTGAAAAGGATGATACATTATCTCAGATATTCTTCTTAAAAACCCAAGCGGGATGGGTTGAGAAGCGACAAGTGGAGGTAACACAAAAGAAAGAGTTAATCCAAATTATACCGGCAGATAATTTTCAAATAGAGGAAGCAGAGATAATAGATGCAGATCAAGGCGAATAAGCAATTTTATCAATGCTTAAATAGTTCAGATAAAAGATTTGTAATTCATAATGGTGGAACACGTTCCGGTAAAACTTATGCCATTTTGCAATATCTTATTTACAAGGCTTTGAATACTGATCCAAAAGAAGCGTTAAATTTCACTATAATAAGGAAATTTTTACCATCTCTGAAAGACTCGGGTTACTCTGACTACATGGAAATTTTAAATTCGTGGGGGTATTATTCGGCTGAATTTCATAATAAGACTGATATGAAATACACCCTCAATGGGCATACGTTTAAGTTTTTGGCTACAGGAGATCAACCCGAACGATTGCGTTCAATGAAGAGGGACATAGCATATATTATAGAATGTCAAGAATTGAGTAAAGAAGAGTTCAGACAAATAAATTACAGAACAACAACCCAAATGTATTTTTGTTATAATCCTAGTATGACTGAACATTGGATATATGACTTGGAGGATAACAGGGCAGAAGATGCGGCAGTTTTTGTAAGCACCTATAAGGATAATAATTTTCTTAGTGACATACAAAAAAAGGAAATTCAGAAACTTGAAATTACCGATCCGGAGGCATATAGGGTATTTGGTTTGGGTTTAAGGGCAAGTACGAATAAGGGTAGGATTTATAAGGGATGGGAAGATATTAGTGAGTTACCCGAAGGTGGAGTATTTTATTCTGTAGATTTTGGATTCTTTCCGGATCCAACGGCAATTTTAAAGATTGTTAGTGCTAATGAAAGTATTTATGTAAAAGAATTAGCTTATTCAACTAAGATGGTTGATGAGGATATAATTATGACATTGCGTAATGCTCATTATATGGGTGAGCCTATCTATTGCGATCATAATCAAAAACAAACAATAGAGCAATTAAAACGTAGTGGCTTTAATGCTAGGGAAGGTAAGAAGGGTAGTGGTAGTATTATTGAGGGTATTAATTTTTTAAAGAGGGCAAATGTTTTTTATCATAAAGACAGTAAGAATTTGCATAAAGAATACTCTTCTTATTCATGGAAATTAAAAAGGGGATTTGATCCGGATGATGATAATGCTTATGAGCAATTTCCCGAAGATAAGAACAATCACCTAATGGATGCTCTAAGGATGGGTTATTATTCACATTTCTTTATTGGGAATAAATTTTTCGTAATATGAAACCCTTTTTTATATTTGTGTTATTTTTGCTTTAAAATAAATTATGGGAATTTTTAACATCTTCAACAAGAAGAAACAAAAAAGTACGGATCCTAGATACAATGAATTAATTTTCGGAAGATTCGGAGTTTCTCCGTTCATCAAACAAGAGCCAACAAAAGAAACCTACATAAAGGAAGGATTTCAAAAGAATGCAACTGTTTATTCTATTGTTGATTTGATTTCTAAATCTGCTTCAAACATCAAAATGAGAGTCTACGAGAAGGTGGATGGTTCAGCAGCAAAAGAATATAATACCTTAATTAGTGGTGCATTAAATGATAATGCAATGTTTAAGGCTGAGAGAGCAAAAAAAAGAGCATATAAACCGGCAGATAATTCTGATTTAGCTAAATTTTTAGAAAATCCTAATCCAAAGCAAGGACAAGCAGAATTTTTAGCAGATTTGATTGCATTTGAGTCATTAACGGGTGATGGATTTATTTGGGGATTAAAACCCGAAAGTGGTAGCCAACAAAATAGGATAAAAGAAATGCACGTTCTACCTTCTCAATTGGTTGAGATAGTTGGTGGTGATATAATGGATCCAATAAAGGGATATACATTAAATTGGTTGAGTTACAATAAATCAATTCCTTCACAGGATGTTGCCCACATAAAGAATTTTAATCCCGATTATTCTACTGCGGGTAGTCATTTATACGGACAAAGTCCATTGCAGCCATTATTTCGTAATTTATCCATAAATAATAATGCCATACAAACCGGTAGTAAGTATTTAACAAATCAAGGGGCAAGAGGAATACTAAGTTCACAAGACAATATGTTAACGGCAGAACACGCTTCTGCTCTTAGGGACAAATATAAATCCATGTATTCGGGTGTAGATAATGCCGGAGAAATTATGGTAACAAATCATGATTTTAAATGGATTGAAATGGGATTGCCTTTGGCTGATTTAGCTTTAATAGAGCAATATAATTTATCAATTAAGGATTTAGCTTCTGCATACAAGGTTCCATCAATACTTCTGAATGACACTCAGAGTTCGACTTTCAATAACTATCGTGAAGCAAAAAAAGCATTTTATTTACAAGCAGTATTTCCAAAATTAATTGCAGTAAGAGATGAATTGAATAGGTGGTTAACTCCAACATATGGTAGCCAATATTATATTGATTTTGATTTTTTAAGTGTTCCCGAACTACAGGAAGACATGGAGAAGGTTGTTAGGCAGTTATCTTTAGCTTGGTGGCTTACACCAAATGAAAAGAGAGCGGTTATGCAATACGAACCAATTGAACAAAAAGAAATGGACGAAATACATATGTTAGCTAACTATATTCCGATTTCTGATGGTGTTACACCAAAAGAATCCGGAGGTACTAGTCAGCAATTACTCAATGACACATCTGATTACGATAAAAAGTAGTGTGTTATCCAAATTTTTATGAGGATTATGATTCATTTATCAACAGATGTAACCATGAATTAGATTACCCTACACTAAATAAGAATTTTAGAGAAAGAAGGAGTATGTACCTAAAAGAAGGATTGGGTGATATTCCTTTTTTATTGAATACCGAAAGAAGAATGAACATCTTCATTGATTCCTACACAGGAAAGGTAGAGAAAGAATTAGACGATGTTTACGGTAGCATAGCGTTGTTTATTGCACTAAATGGGATAGACGCTGCTTGGGAATTAGTTAATAGCACAGACGGCTTAGAAAGAGTACTGAGGAGTGGGTATCTTGAGACAGGGGAATACATTGATGATAGGTATTCGAATAAGTACGGTGGTGAGTCTAATCCATTTATTAATGCATTGGTTATTTCTATTTTTTTAAATAGATTTTCAAAGGTTGATTTATTTAAGAAAAGAACAAGTGAGATTGTAAATAGAATAATACTAGAAAACGATTTCTTGGATGATATTGTAGATGGAATAAAAAAACACAACAATAACCCAAGGGCAAGAGTAATTGCTGCAACCGAACTAGGAATTGCTCAGTCATCTGTTGAATTACAGGCAATGCTTAGAATAGCAAATGAAAAACCCGTAGCAAAGTATTGGGTGGGTGTTTTAGATGATAGAATAAGGGATAGTCATTTTGAGGCAACATCATTCTACACAAGGAGTAGCGCTATTCCATTAAATCAATCTTTTAATGTTAACGGATCCATGATGATGCATCCAAGAGATTTTAATGCTCCGGCAAAAGAAATTGTGAATTGTAGGTGTTATTTAGGATATGTTGTGTAAGTTTGTTTTGTAATTGTGTGTGTGGTGTACATGATTACGATATATGTTTAAATATTGTGTAGAGAGCGTTCGTAAATGAATGCTCTTTTTTTTTATTAACTTTGACGTAAAATTTATTATGTTAAGGTTCAAAGGAAATTATTTTGATGACATGGATGACGAAAAAGGTGTCGTCAAAGGATATGCATCAACTTTCAATAATGTTGATTCAGACAACGATATCATCACAAAAGGTGCTTACACCAAAACTCTTCAAGAGAACTCTGAGAGAATAGCATTCTTATACCAACATAATATGCATCAACCAATTGGTAAGGCTATCTCCATGAAAGAGGATGACAAAGGCTTATTTATTGAAGCAAAAATATCAGATAGTTCTTTAGGAAAGGATGTTAAAACAATGGTTTCCGAAGGAATATTAAAAGAGTTTTCTGTTGGATTTATTCCAATTAAGGAAGAACAAGGTGCTGCTAATATCAACTACATCAAGGAAATTAAATTATTTGAATTTTCATTGGTAACCTTGGCAGCTAATCCTTTGGCTCAAGTAACTGAGTTTAAAGGAACAAAATCAGTTGATAATCTAATAGATGAATTTGATAAGTTAATAGGAATGTCTAGAAAACTTGACAATCCTCATCTAATGGAATTTGAATTACGAATGCTAAGAGAGAAATCTTCACTTATACTTAATGAGTCTCAAAAATCTGAACTCCAAAAAGAATCAGTCGAAAGCAAAAGGATAGCAGACGAATTAGATAACTTTTTATTAAGATTATAAATGGAAGATTTAAACCAACGCTTAACATCCCTCAAGGAGGGGTTAGAAGGCACTATTGATGCTAAAGTAGAGCAATCAGTAGAAAAAAATATGGGTTCTGATTACAAGAACCAATTAAAAGGAGAAGTAAACGAATTGATTTCAAAGCATGGAAAAGTTGTTGAGGATTTAAACTCAAGAATTGATTCATTGGAATTGGATAAGCAGAAGTCACTTCAGAATGCTCCACCAAAAAATTTCAGCGCAAACCTAAAAGCGGCTTTAGCTGATAGTGCTAGTTTTAAATCGTTTATGAGCGGAGATTCGTCTAAAGCTACATTAAACCTTAAAGCTATTATGACAACTGCTGCTAACGCATCGGGTGATACTGTACCGGCTGATAGACTAAACGGATTTTACTATGATCCAACTAGAACTACTAGGGTAAGAGATTTACTAACTACAATCTCAACTGATTCTAACACAATTCGATATATCCAAGAAACTTCTTACACTAACGGCGCTGCTGCTAGAGTTGAGGCTTCTGCTTACGGAGAATCTGAATTTAAGTTGGATCCTGTTGATGCTCCTGTAAGAAGCATTGGTTCTCAGTTAACTATGACTAAGGAAATGTTTAACGATGTTCCCGCTTTAAGTGGATACATTTCTACAAGGATTCCCGCTAAGGTGATGAATGTGGAAGACAATCAGTTGTTATTTGGTGCCGGAACAGGCGCTAATTTGCAAGGGTTGATGACTGCCGGTGGTGGTGCTGCTTTTAACGAGGCTTCATCTGCTGCTTTCTATCAGTTCTTTGGTGCTAATGCTTCTGCATACACTAATGAGTTTGATGTACTAATCGCTGCGAAGAACCAAGCACAAATTGCTGAGTATCTTCCTACTGCGGTTATGGTTAATCCAACTGATTACAATAAAATGTTTTTGAATAAGGATGCCAACGCTAATTACGTTGTGTTTGTTAATGGTGTATTGACAATTTTAGGAACTCCTATATATCCTTCAACTGCGGTAACTGCTGATAAGTTTATTATCGGTGATTTCTCTGCGGGTGCTACTTTAGCAATGAGAGAAGATATGGAAATTTCTTTCTCTGAGCAACATTCTGACAACTTTGTTAAGGATTTGGTTACTGTAAAAGCTACAGAAAGAATTGCTTTGCCAATTCACAATCCAAATGCTTTTGTTCATGGAACGTTCTCAACTGCTATTGCAAGTTTGAATGCCTAAACCACTTATGTGTGTTTGTTTTGAAAGGGGGGTGCAATTTGCATCCCTTTTTCTTTGTTTTTATATTTTTTGTTATTAACCTTGTTTTATGAACGAAGAATACGATTACACAAATCCGAATCATTATAAAACAGGAGGAAAAGAAACCTTTGAAATGATGATAGACATTTGGGGCAAAGAAGCGTTTATTAAGCATTGTGAGATGACTTCTTTTAAATATCGTATGAGAGTAGGAACAAAACCAAACGAGCCTATTGAAAGAGATTTATCAAAGGCTAAGTGGTACGAATTAAAAGCTAAACAACTAAGAGATGAGAAGTAAATACTATAAATTAAGAGAAGAGGTTCTTGATGTTCGAAGAAACATAAAAGAGGTAAATGAAATTATAGAAAAATATTTAAATAAGGAAAAAATATTCCTTAGTGATATCAATAAAATGAATAAACTTTTAGGGCATAAAATCCCAATGGAGATGACATCAGTTATTCAAAGTAAAGAGTATACTTAATATTTTTTTTCTTGTTTTTTTAGTTTAGAAAGTCACCTTTAAAATGGTGGCTTTTTTTATTTATCTTTGTTAAAAAAATAATTATGATAATCAAGGGTTTACTTAATATTATTGAAACTGTAATACCATTAGCGGGAGAAGTTGTAGAGCAAGTTAAGTCTACAGAAGGTGGCGAAGGTAAATTTAAACTAACACCTAGATTTATCAAGCAAGTAATAAGATTGCTCGTAGCGGGTTGTGTCATGTATATGTTCATAAGCGGTAAGATAGGTTTAGAGGAAGCGCAAGATATTATTAAATAATATAATGAACGAATGGCTTACTCAGCATTGGGCAGAATTGATGGCATTATTAGGAGTTGGAGCAACAGGAGCCGGAGGAAGCGTCCTTGGACACAAACTAATTGACAAACAACAAAACGCTACCTTGAAGCAACACGACAATAGACTAGATAATCTAGAAAAGAAAGTTACTACGATAGAGAGTGAGGTAAAAATTAATAGTACTTCTGATCAACAATTTAGAAATGAAATAGGACATAGGCTAGGTAGTATAGAAAATTTAAATAATAAAATTTTAGAACATTTATTAAAATCAAAGTAGTATGGCACAAATGAAAGTAAAAGTTGATTTCTTACATGATGGTAGACAATTTAAGGTAGGGGATATTTTAGATGTTTCCTCTAAAGCTGATCAACAACACTTAATTAAAACAGGACAAGCTATTCATGAAACATATGATTTCGTTAAGAAAGAAGAAAAGCAAGTTGTTCAGACTAAGGAATTAAAGGTTGAGGTAGAAACCAAAGAAGAAGAGGTAGATGATATTGATTCTTTAAGAGAACAATATTTAGATAAATTTGGTAAAGAAGCCGACAAAAGATGGAAAGAATCTCGTTTAATTGAAGAATTAGAGAATGATTAATTATACTATTTCTGATGCGAGTGGACAAAGCGATAGTTTTGATTATTTAACATTAACTGAAATAAAGAACTATCTGAAGGTAGATAACTCTACTGATGATGTTCTTATTGGTGATATGTTTCAAGCTGCTGCTTCTTATATAGAAAGGCAATTCAAGCAAACACTAAGAGACAGAGATATTGTAATTCAATACGATTCTACAGAGAAATATATTGATTTATTGTTTTCTCCTGTAACTACTATTACTAACGTAACTTATAATACTTTTAATTCAGATGGTAGTGGTACGTTTACTGAATCTACTGATTATTGGACTTATGGATTAACTAATAGTAGAGCAAGAAGTTTGGTTTTAGATTTCAAGAAATCATATGAAACAGTAAACATTTACTATAATTCGGATGGATCCTCCGTCCCAAGTGAAATAAAACTAGCTACACTCGCTTACATTAAGGTTATGTACGATAATAATAGAAATTTCTTTGATAAGGATGTACCTACGGCGCCACCCACAGAGACAATTCAATTAATGTCTCCGTACAAACCTATTGTAATATGAGGGAGAGAATAACTATTAAATCTAGGACTTATACTACAAGCACAACAGGACAACGTTCTTTTGATGCTGAAAGTGATGTACTAAGTACTTGGGCAGACATCTATCAAAAGAGAGAAGATAGACAAGATTTAACCGGAAATCAAAATGTATTAGAAGGAGTTTGGGTTTTTAGAATAAGAAACGCTCAATTGGATCCATTGTTAACTAAATCTAATTTTATTAATTGGAGGGACAAGGATTATAGCGTTGTTTCTATTTCTGCTCAAGAGAGTTATCAAAGAATTATTGAACTAGTTTGTAACGTAATAGAATGAGTATCAGTTTTAGAAGTAATAGTAATAAATTTAATGCTCATGTTTCATCAATGTTTGCAAAGAAGAATAAAAACATTGAAATGGCATTTAACAAGTTTATTGAGGGTTCAAAAAAAGAAGCTGAATTAAATTTAGTTAGGAATAAATCTGTTGATCAAGGAGATTTAAAACAGAGTTTAAGAGTAAAAAAGAAGATTACTCCAAAAAAGGGAGGCGAATGGAAGTTGGTTGTTGATTCTGTTCACGGAGCATTTGTTGAGTTTGGAACAAGAAAAAGAGCAAATCCACCATCTAGTTTGTCTTCATACGCTAGTACATTTAGAGGAATGAAGGGAGAAGGAGGGGATGTAATAAAAAGATTAACAGATTACTTTATATCTAGGGGTTTTAGTGAAGATGGTATTGGAATTGCTATAATGGATGTATTGACAAACGGAACAAAGCCTCATCCATTCTTTTTCCCCGCTATATGGAAGAAACAGGCACAGTTATTTAAGGATTTGAGAAGAGAAATGAGAAAAAAGAAATAAGCATGGCAGCATTAACAGGAAATAAAATAAAGGATAGTTATTTAGGTTTATTAAAAACCACGGATAGCGGAATTTTTACGTCTAGTCTTATTAGGATTACTGATGGTGGAGGAAATGGTTCACAATTATATCTCTCAAATACTGCAATTAGATTTCATAACGCTTACACATTTCCAAATGCAGATGGAACTTCGGGACAAGTGTTATCTACGGATGGTAGTGGTACTTTGTATTTTACTGAGTCATCAGATAATCAAACTTTAGAAGAGGTATTAACACAAGGCAACACAACTACAATTGCTATATCTAGTAGTGCTGATATAACCACAACTGCTCAATTTAACGGTGATATAAATGGTGCTTTACTTCAAAAAGTAAAAGCAGCAGAAGTATTGTCAAAAGGTGATGTTGTATATATAAGTGGAGGTACGGGTGATAATCCCGAAGTAAGTAAGGCAAATGCTAGTGATTCTACTAAAATGCCCGCTCTTGGTATAATGAAAGAAAGCCTCAACAATATTAACGATGAAGGTGAATGTATAACTAGTGGTGAGTTAACGGGATTAAATTTAACGGGATTTTCAACGGGTGATGAGTTGTTTGTAAGTTCTGCAACTGCGGGTGGATTGGTTGATACTGCACCAACGGGAGAGGCTAATTTAATACAAAAGATAGGTAAGGTAATTAAAGGAGGTAATGGAGGAGCATTAACGGTGCTAGGAGCATTTAGAGTAAATGCATTGCCAAACTTACCAACGGGAGTTATTCTAGGAAACGGAACAAGTGTGGTTAGTGCATCAAGTAATTTATTAATTGCATCTGATGGTACTATTACATTATATCAGCCGAACAATGTACCTACAGATAAGAAAAATTACAACATTGGTGGAGGAAATATAGCATTAAATACGGATGGTTTTAATACGGGTTTTGGAGAGGGTAATTTAAGTCAAGTAGGATTTGTAGGCAGTAATAATAGTGCTTTTGGTTATCAATCATCCTTTTCTATGACAACGGGAGATAATAACACATCTGTTGGTTTTCACTCATTACTTAGTGAAACCGTAGGTGCTGATAACACGGCTATAGGACATTATTCATTGTTTAATTCTAATAATGGTAATTATAATACTGCAATAGGTAGCTATTCTCTTTATACTAATAGTTCGGGAGGACAAAATGTGGCTTTAGGCTACGAAGCATTAAGAAATAATACAACTAGTAGCCACAATGCTGCTTTAGGATATAGAGCATTAAAACTTAGTACGGGCGATCATAATCTTGGAGTTGGTTATAATTCGGGTAATGCAATTGTAACGGGAAACAATAATGTAGTTATTGGCTCAAACACGGGAAGCACAATTGATGGATTATCTAATCGTATTATTATTTCAGATGGAGCAGCTAACATTAGACAATTAATAGATAATGTTGGTAAGCTACAAATGCCCGATTACGGCAGCGGAACACATACGGGAACATTAGCCAAGACATTAGCAGTTGATTCTAGTGGTTATGTTATTGAAGTAGATGCAACTACGGGAACTGTCACATCAGTAGCGTTAAGCGTTCCAACGGGATTAACTGTTACAAATTCACCAATTACTACAAGTGGAACTATTACTATAGGTGGTACACTAGGTGTTGCTAATGGAGGAACGGGAGCAACTA
>ERZ651776.3110-NODE-3110-length-17019-cov-5.018121_pt1 | contig 17019 bp, 14 predicted proteins | sample MGYA00514761_ERZ651776 | MGnify/ENA metagenome assembly ERZ651776 | reverse complement strand
GTTCACGCGTTGAAAAATGCCGACATCAACGCAATTTTGAATCCGCCGGCCGAAGCTCCAACAGCAAACAATTCCTTTGGAGCCTCCTCCACGGTCCACAAATGAAGTGTGCGACGATAGCGTCAACGACGATAGCGACGACGACGATAGCTACGACGACGATAGCGACGACATCAACGCGATTTTTAATAAAGAAATCCAATCCGCTCTCACGCTTTAAATACCACCCCGTATCTTAATCTATTTTTTCACCTCCCCCTCAGCCTCTCCATCATCCTCAGCCTCACCATCCTCAGCCTCCTTCTCACCAAAAATAAACGCTTCCTGCACATCACTTAATTCCACTCTGTTCTTTTGTAACAGTATCCGCGCTCTTCCCTCTTGCCCGGCACTAACAAACGCCAATGCGGCCCAAATGTGGGTCTTATTGCTGGGTCCCATTCCGGGTGGCAGTCTCCCATTTTTCGATTTCTTGGCCCTGGCATCCAAGAAATCGACCAAATCCTGAATGAGGCCGACGTTCTTCTTCGCCAACTCCTTCCCCTCTTCGCTCTCCTTGTCCTCGATCAGACTGATTTGATCCCGCAGAGTCCCAATCATTCCTTTCACTGCATTTGAGCTGATGGTGTCTCTTAAGCTTTTGTCTCTGATGATGGCTTTGGCGATCGCTGCTGTATCTGCGCCTCCAGCAACAGCTGCTTTCACCAATTTTGCCGCGGTTCGCGAATCCAGTGGGCTCCCCTTGTTCAGGTCCAACGCCATCAAAAGCAATTTCCCATTCTTTCCCACCCCATTGTCATCCTCCTCCCCGGCTCCCTCTTCCAACACGCGCTTCGCCAGCATCAAAAGCTCACTCTTCCTCGGCAAGTTCCCTCCCCCCTTCGCCTTCAGCTGGATAAGCGAAAGTAGAACCTTCGGGCTGCTCTCATCAGCCAGGAAAGGTTTATCACTGTCTGCAAACCCCCCACCGAACTGGAGCCTTCGGTTCACGACATCCTGGGAAAATGCTCCCGAGGAGTGGAAAAAGGACCGGTATCCTAGCATTGCATTACTTCTCCCCGTAGAGAGGGCCAGGCGCGCCATATAGTTAGCCATTACCCGGAAATCAGGAGGAAAGCACTGCTGGAAGGAGACAGGTGACAGACAGAAAATGCTGATAACGTGGAGACGTTTGAAATAGGCGAGAGAAAATCTGTTCACTCACTCTTCAAGGGGACAAGGATGGTGATTTATAATGGCGCTCGCACACAGGGGTCAGAGAACGAAAAGCAAACGAAAAGTTGGCCTCTGATGCAATCTAACCTTGCTAGCGCACTCAATCAGCCAATTGAATCACAGAAAAACGTTCCCCTCGGCTAAACGAGGTAATACACCTGCCTCAAAAAATGTTTTCGCAAAGAATCACCGCTCTGCGAACGATGATGCCCTCTGTCGGCCGGATTGTCAGAGATGGGATGTCTACCACCACCACTACCACAATGGCAACCCAGCGCTTCGCTCTTCACACCACTGCCTGCCCCCTCTGCCCCCTCCTCCCTGCCTCCACGTGTACAGCTTTCCCCACTCGATCAGCAATGCCAAACTACTCTCAATCCCCTGCCCCCCACAGCCTCCTCACCCAAATCCGCACCTTTGCCAAGGGTGGAAAGACAAATAAATCGGCCGCAAAGCGGTTCAAGGTGATGGCAAACGGCAGGATAAAGCGAGGGTCGGAAGGTCGGTCTCACAACACTGGGCACAAGTCCAAGAAGCGAAAGAATAACTTGGCGACAACCAAAGGCATCTCTGGCAAGAAAATAGAGGACCGAATACGACACATGCTGGGTATTCGTAAGTGAACTTCGCAGAATAATAATAGCTTAGCGTAGAAAGATGCGCACTTTTGGCTACGAAACTTCAATCTTATTTTTACTTTTCACTTTTCCGTCCACCCACAAACATCCACAAACATCCTTACTCCTTACTCTTTTCCCCTTCTTGGGCTCCGCCCCCACCAGGTTCGTCCATTGCCTTGTACATTCTGTCTACCCTGTTCTGGACAGTTTCTGTCGTTTTCTTGAGGTCAATGAGGCGTCTCCTCTCTTCCATTTCTTCGAAGTCGCTCTGCAACAATTTGCTAAGAATCGTTTGCTTGGGTACTTCCCCTGCCTTGATGACCTCATCTTCGATTTCCTTGGCCTGCAGTGCAAGCCTTGGGACTATTTTGTTAAACCTGCCAGGTTCTTCGATCCGCAAGCCTGGCAACAGTTCTGCATCTTCAAGACTGCGTGGGCTCTCAAGAATTTTCTTCTGCTTATTGAAGGCCATCTCTTTCCTCTGCTTTCGGAATTCCAGTGTACTTTCCACAACCTCACTTGTTAAGTTTTCTGGGAATTCATTGGCGTAGTACATGTTCTTCTTGGCGAGGTGTCGCTGTTGCCTGAACACTTTCAGCTTTTTCCTCTCAATCTCAGCCCTTAACAGCCTATCAACAGCATAAAGCTTCTTTTTTTGCTTGTTTTGGCGCTTCAAAGCTAAATTCTCGTTTTCCTTCAGGTTGCTCAAAAACGGGTATCTAAGTAAAGGAGCGAGGGGTTGATTAGTCGTGTCGTCTCGAGCTTTTTCATCTTTATTCTTAAGTCAACACTCACCTGGCGCTCTTCTTATTCATACTTGGCCATGCATTCCTGGTTTTACTGAAAGTGACAGCTCCTCCGCTCCTCATCATCCCGGCTCTCCATCCCCCTTCATGTTTCATATCATACTTCAATTTTACCTCTCCCCTGCTTCCAATCTCTTCGACCAAATTACCGATAAAGAACTCTCCATGACCGATCCTTAAGCCGTCCTGGAAGAATCCGATGAACTGATTTCCGTCGTTAAATTTCTCCATCCCTTTGCCACTCTTCTCCCCTCTGTCGAAGTAGCCAAAATAGCTGTCACCGCGACTGTTCTTATAGCTTCCGTAGCCATGTAGCTTGCCTTCAAAGAAATTTCCCTCAATAACTTCATCCGCAACAGTCTCAAACTTGCCCTTCCCATGAAAGATTCCGGCCTTTAACGTCCCATCGTAACGCTCGCCCATTGCATTGATGTACACCCCTTCTCCTGTAATCTTTCCATCCTGCATGTCACCCTCATAATAGCTCCCATCGCTGAAAGTCCTCTTACACTTTCCATTTGGCTCCCCCCTTGAATACGGATTAGGTCCGAGCAAGCTCTCCCGGTGTCCAGCTCGCACCTTAAATTCGCCAGTATGGCTGTCGCCATTAGCATAGTCCATCCTGCCATTGCCGTAGGGCTGGTCATCTTTGACTTGCCCACTGTAGATACCCTCGTCGGTGTACCATATTCCATGACCCTCTTTCTTCCCCTCCGAAAACGTACCATGATAGAACTCAAATTTTTTGCCTCTCAAGTCACTGCTCTGCCTGTCCAATTCCTGGTACGTCCCAAATCCGTCCTCCAACCTAGTGATCCGTACTCCGTGCATATTGACTATATACTCACTGAAATCGGGGATATAAGGCTTGCTACCATCTGGCACAAGCCCCCTGCACGTATAAGGGTCCTGTTTACTCGTACCAACTGCCAGTCGTATTCCATTCCAGTCCGTCTTGTGCGCGACCATATCCTCGAACTTCTTCTTGTTGATCCCTCCAAATTCTACGATCCAGGTGCATCTATCAGCCATCTTGTCCACTTTCCCCCTCCTTACCGTCAGTTTGCTTGCAAATCTCTGCTTCATCGTATTCTCGACTTCAGCCTCTGCATGGTCGTGTTCTTCCTCTATTTTCTCTTTCTCCCTGCTGAGTTCCAAGTACCGATCCATTCTCTCCACGTCTGCCTTCTCACCATGCAATTCATTGGCCCTATCGTCATAAACCTTGTCTGTGGCCTGCTTCTTTATCCTCTTCTCTATCAACGCTATCGCCTTCTTCAAGTGAGCGACTTTGCGAACAAATTTTTGAACGTATTCGTCCTCCTCAACAACACCAAACATTACCCATGCCCTCACATCTTCCATTCTCACATCATACTTTTCATTGGTAGTGTGCATAGGAACATTCTTCAACAATATCCTGAGGTCACCACTATAGTGCTTATCATCCCTCGCGTCGTATCCCTCGGTAACAAACTTTTTCACCACATAATAACTGAAAGGCTTCGGTTGGCATTCTGCTTGCATTTGCTGAGGCCAGATGATATCCACACCGGCACTGTCCCTCAGGAACTCGATGGCGCATCCATCCGGATCATTACTTGCCGGCGATCGGTTCACAATCTCTTGCAGGAACTCTGGTGTCAACTTGTTTCGGGGAATCCTCCAGGTGCATCCCATTCTTTCATTTCCATCATCATCCAAAACAGAGATTCTTATCATCTCATTCTGCCATGCTGTCCTACGACTTTTCTCACGAGCCACAGATTTCAAGTGAATACCAGGCTCAGGGATGTTCTCCTGTTTTATCTTGTTCACGGACTCGGCATTTAGATCTATGTCCATTTTGGCTGTGCTGTTTTGTGGGGGGAGGTGTGTGATTTAACTTTTAGGGTGATGTTTCAGACTATTTTAAAGCTTCCTGAGTTATACCAGCGATAAACCTCCCCTGATGAGAAAAATTGAGTGGAAAAGGATTATTTGGGTGGGTGGGTGTTTGATTTCTTCTGGGTTTCGTGTTTTTCGTGCACCGCGCAACAACCGGCAACCACCTACCTAACCTACGGCACACACACTCTTGGAAATTTTAGTTCAGCCACAAGAAAAAAAGAGAAATAAAAATCGGGAACACTTTACCCTTCTGAATCTATCCTAGATGAGAATACTTCCAAAGATGTCTGGTTCTTTCAGCTTTTAACAACCTTCCCAACTTCCCTTCCTTCCATTGCAATCCCTGGCATGTTCACTCCTTCACAGGCAGAAAAAGAGCGAGCCACAAAAATTGGAGTTACTGGCGATATCAAGGTGCATCCTCTTGGTAATCCGAAGTCAAAGCTCTCCTCATCTTCGCAGAATGTGTTCCTTGGAGCTGACAATGTTCCCCTCCGATACAGAATAGCACTAAAGTACTTCCGATGCTTAATGAGTCCAGAGATGATCCACAGGATTGAGCGGAGAGCGGTCAGTTTTAGGCCCCACGCAAAGAACCTTAAAGACGGGGATGCTATGATCCACGTTTACGAACCTGAGAACTTTCAGTATGCTGGAAACGCCCCCAGTGAGGGAGATACTGAGGTGCGAGACCACAAAAACCCCACTGCAGAGGAGCTTGAAAAATATAAAGTGACCGCTGCGCCCACTGGCACCGACTCCACTAAGCGGCGTATGACTTTCACAAAGGGAAGTATCGACCTGGAGAAAATTGGCCAAAAGGAACTTAAACCCTGCATAAAGTATCGCTACGGCCTCTACCCATCCACGGTGAGACTGAACGAGATCTTCAAGAAGGGAAAAATGGTCAAGGATGCCCAAGACCTCCGCAGATACAAAAATATGAGTCAGGAGGAGTTGCGTGAAGAATTGGAGCTTTTAGGGATTCCATTCAAAAAATACAAAATGAACACGCTGCGCGAGGAATGGATCGCATGTCTAATGAATGACCCTCGGCGCCTGTGGGGAATGAATTTGATAGAGAACGTTGAGAAGGAGGAGGAGAGTGAGACAGAGAGTGATAGCAGCGAGGACGAAGACGATGTTTTCTATAGGAACAAGAACAAGAAAATCAAGCGCAACCGTGAGCTGACAGAGAAAGAAGTTAGGAGGAAGGAGAAAGCCAGAGCGCGTCGTGCCTTGAGACTGAACCCCCCTTTGGACGAATATGGAGAAAGGCTGCCTCGTAAACGCTACAAGCCGAAGAAAAATGTGCATTTTTGCAGAGAAGAGAAGCAAATCCTCGCTCAGATGGAGAATAACGAGCTGCTAACATCAAAGATGGAAGAGCTCATCAGCGACACTACTGATTACAACACGAATTTAGTAGAACCTGCACCGGAAGGAGCTGCCAAGGTGCGAATCCTTCCTATTGTGCGGATCAATGTAATTGAGGGCTACTATAATTTTTACAACGAAGAAGCAAAGAAGCGCTTGAAGGCCCAAGATTTGTGGTGGACCAAGAAGGATTGTGAGCGAGCAAGGGATAGTTCGATGAGCTATATGTCGGACGAAGACGGCATGCCCCTCGAATATTGGCTTAAGCTTTCCCACTTTCAAGTGATGGGCTACTTCAGCGATTATATGGGGGAGGATTCTGCGGGGGTGTACGATATATTCCAGCGCGCTCAGCGGTACAAAATATTTGGAACAGAACAAGTGACTAAGGAGCACTGTCAGAAGCTTTACTACCACTTGCTTTGTACTCGTGAACATAGTGCCGAGGAAAGGCTTTGGAGATATGTTTGCGACTTGCGCAATTCTGGAGAGCAACTACCACAACTAACTGGCGATGACAAGAGGTGGAAGTACATCTTTGAACCCGGAGTGGAAAAGGAAAAATTGTACGAATTGAGCAGCCTCTCAGACCAGATGAAGAAATTTTACAAGGAGATCTTGTTTGCTGTTAACAGCAACCACTATCAAAAGGTGATTCAACCACCCTTGGACCTTTCCTCACCTTATAACAACGGGTATTCCCCCTCGCAGGAGAAAGTTATCATTGAAGAAGATGCCAACGATAAACTAATCTCCCTCTGTAGGCAAAGCGTGAGTCAGCTTGAGGCGCGGAATACGACTGGATACGTGCACATGAGGCTATCCGATATCTTGAACACGGTTTGTGATGAAGACAAAAGTACCTTCTGCTGGTATAACCCTGAGACTAGAGATGTAAAGTGGCACATTCATCACTTGGGCCCGAGACTTGGCGAGATCGATATTGAAGATGTAACTGCGCTCCCAGAAAGCAAGCGCTTGGAGCTGCAAAAAAAGCTCTCCCCGCTGAAGGGGAGGAAGCACATCAGCCGCTGGACAGAGTACTGGCATCACACCAGGGAATTACCGAGTGGCTATCCTCTCGTGACGAGACAAGAAAGGGACGCCAACTTACTATTCTGCCGCAGTGTTTCTCTTGAGATTGCGGCGAACGAACATCACAGCAGTTTCGAAGAGTACAGAATGAGAGACAAGCTGAATGATGTGAACCCTATCCCAACGACCCACTTTCCTGTCGAGAGGGAGCCAGAGTGCGAACGCCTAGGAAGGGCTATCAGGATAAAGATCAGCGAACAGAAGTTTGAGCGAAGAGAGCGGATGGATATGTGGCTAAATGACCCCAACCCATACACCGTCGAGAACGGGAGGTTCTACGACATCGACCACTACTTGATGAAGGAATTACAGCATCCGTTAATGTTCAAGGAAATGCCGATAGATCCTGAGACGAAGGAAATCCTTGATGAGAGAAAAGTAGATGACATCAAAGAGCTCTTTTATACGAAGTACTGGACGCGGCGTGGAAGGTTGCAAGTCTATTGGGACGAAGTCAAGAAAGAGGATCAAAGAGAAAAAGTTAGCATAAATTTTGGCAGACCCTACCAAAAGAAGGATATCACTTTTGTGGAGCTGTACGATTTGGAAGAAGGTGATCTTGATCCATTCGCCATCGATCCTGAGAAGAGAGGAAATATCGAAGATAGTAAGGGGGGTATCAACAGTAAAGCTAAGAGGCATACAAGCAGGGCAATTGGAGTGTTGGAGCGCAAAATAATGACGCAGAAGGACATTTACGACTATGCAGAAATCGGCCGTGAAATGCCTCTCACTAAGATGCCAGAAGATCTTCCAACAGACTCCAACAGTCAGGATAGCCAAGTAAACTTAAATAATGTCAACTTGGCCAGCATGGGTGTTGATGCAGATGCAATTGCAAAAGCTGTAGCGAACATGGGAGGGGGAGGGGACAGCTCCAATTCATCGCAGATCGGTGACAGGCACAAAAGTGGAGCGGTGAACAAAGCTAGAAGTATAGCGGCGGGCCGTGCAAGGAGTATAGGTGCGCAGTTTACAGGCGAGGAAAAACCTAAGAGGTTGAGGAGCAAGTTTTTGGACGTCAACATGGATGTCAAAAGCGAGTTGACCAAGAATGCCAGGAAAGTTCTTCAGGCGGCCAGCAGTACAGCAGAAAAAGTTGGAGAGAATTCAGGAGCGAGTACAAAGGCCAAGAGATTGAGGAGCATCAAAAATATTATAAAAGAATCAGGAGTGAATCTTCTCGATGAAACGAGCAACAGCATAAAAACTATTCATGCAAAAATTTGTGATGACGGCTCATTGGAAAGTGGCCACACCGAGGAGGAGAAGCGCCAAAAGAATTAACGGGGACATAATATAATATAACATTGAGTTGATTTTTACGCTAAAAACTCTGCCGCAAGTTTCCCTTGGTTTTCTACTGCATCAAGCAAACGCTTTCAATCACTGGACTAAACAGCCCTTTTGGTACTCGTTCGCCTTTTCAACCTGCTCCAAACCAGCCTTCGCATGCTCGTGTGTCTTTTCCATCATCTCTTCAATATTATCGACGTCTTCCTGCTGGTTATTTACTATATGAGCCAAATCCTTGAATATTTCATTCACGTTAGCCATTTGCTCATTAATAGCTCGGATCTCCGTATTACGCTCCCTCAGTATCTCCTCGTTCATATCACTGGGATTAATCTGAACTTGCTGCAGCTTATTCGACATTTCTTCGTGGAACAGGGCATCACCGCCGTTTGAGCTGTTGATGTCTCTATTTGTGCTGCCTTGTTGCTTCTTCTTCATCTTCTCTGCTTCACGCCATCTCTCTACAGAAGCCTTCACTCGACTCTCATTTCTCTTCAACCCCCCGAAATCCTTCGTCAACTTTCCCACAGTGTGTCGATATTTTGCCGCCTCTCCCCTATCCATATTCTGCATGGACTGCTGAACACGGGAGATTTTTGAGCTTATTCTGGAGGAGAGCTCTGTTACGACAGACAATTGTGCATCAAATTGAATGGCCGATTCTTCCACTCCGCCGCCGAACGTCATACTCCGCGGAGAAGATGCCATCTCTCCAGTTATCTTCTGCTGCAGCTGCTGCAGCAGTGAAAGGTTACGCTGGTACTGTGAGATATCAGATGTAATTGTTTGGATTGTTGGAGTGAGCGAATTCCTGTTGTGGTTTCCTGGAATGGGGAGGCACATATCGTCAGCAGCAGTAGTCGTTGCAGTAGCGTTACTATTACTGACAGGAGGCGGAAGGGGAGCTTTTCGGACACCCTTATTGGTGAGATCAAGAGCTGCAAATGACATGGCAGGGTTCAAGGAAGAGAGAGAATTAAGGACGGATCTGGATATCGCTGGGGTTAATTCTACTCCAGGGGGAAAATACCCGGTGTTAGACAGAAAACAGGTTAACGGAAGAGGATGAGGTGGATATTAATGTGCTAATAAATTGAAAGAATTTCGCTGTTGCCTGTAGCCGCAGTCCAACCCACACAAAAGAACAGCCGTACTCCTACTGTCTTCTGGACTCAGGTATAACAACTACCACCCCCTACCACCCCCCCTCCCTGAAAAAAACAACCAAAATTATGTTTCCCTCCTTGAAAGCTGGCACACCAACGCGCCGGCGAGAGAAGGCCCCAAACTACAATAACAAGTCTCGGCAGAACAACACGTTAAAATCAATCCTGAGCGACAGGGAAGAAGCTCAGACCAACCCCAAACTGATGCATCAATCTAGTTCCGATAAATCAAATGAAGATAGAAAAAGAGGGCGGTACAAGAAGCTGGCTGGAAACAAGAATATTTTTTACGACGAGTTTACCGGAATGTTCCGGTGCAAGAAATTGGACGAGCGCTTAATTGAGGTAGCAGTTGACTTGAGCTTTGATTTGCAGGAGGTGAGTTAGTCCATAAAGCAGTTGAACAACAACCAGCCCATGTACTAACTTCCCAAACTCACAGTGGGTAAAAAGCGAGATGAAGGACGTGCACCGGGAGTTCTTGCAAGAGTCTGTACTGACTTTTACGAGGGTTGACTTCTTCCGCATTTTTCGAGAAATTTTCCCTGCAGCTCTCATCTCTCCCCACGACCTCTCGCTTCTCTGCCTGGAGCTTTTCCCGGGGAGAAAGATGGACAGGATCCTTCCAATAAAATTTTTTACTCAAGTATTGAAGTTAACGTATAATACTGGCAGGAACGATCGGAGAACTACTGACTTGAGGCAACTCCAAAGTAAGCAAAGACGGACTACCGGACTGTTCAAAAAGTTCGCGCAGATTTCTGCGCAGGAGGATTTGAGGGGGCACCGTCACGCGCTCCAGCACAAAGGAGATTTTGAAAAGCTTTCTCACTTCAGGACCAAATTCCAAGTTGACAGGGATGAGCAAGCCAGGACCTCAGCCATGGCAAAAATCAACAAGGCTGCGATTAACTTCAGCAACGCGCGAGAAGATTCACTGAAAGGTTTTAAGGCCGGAGACATGGACAGCGATGAATTCAAATCACAGATGAACAGGGCGTTCAACATCGCTTTTACTCCGAAAGAACTAACAGCTGTCATTGAAATTTTCGATTTGGATGGTGATGGAAAAATAAGCTGCGCAGAGTTTCTCAGTTTGTTTTTTCGCATGAAGCGAGCACACGAAAAGCAGGAGAAAGAGACAATTAAGGCTGTGGAAGAAGAAAAAGCGAGGAAAATCAAGATAGGGGAGAAAAAGAGGGCGAAGAAAGAGGAGGAAATCATCCTGGAAGCCATCGAGCCATGGGATGAGGAGGATCTCAAGAGTGCTGTTGGGGCTATCGCGGAGAAAGCATATAGATGGGATGCAGGCAAGGCTGGACCTGCGGGGCTCGCGGGCTTTCAGTGCAGCGGCTTGAACCCCATAGAGTTCCGCGAACAGCTCTGGCGTACCTTTGATCTGACTTTTACTAAAGCGGAATTAAGTGCCTTGTGCGAGACATTCGATGTCGATGGTGACCAAACTATCGACGGCGGCGAATTTTTGTCCTTGTTTTTCCGGCTCCGAAAGAAGGAACAGGCCTTCCGTCACGAACAAAATAAGGCAAAGATGCTGCGGGAGAAACGTGGGGAGGAAGCCAAACGAGTAAGGAATATCATTGAGGAGGAAAAGCGCATGAACAGATTGGTCGATGGTGATTTTACCCAGGAGGACGTCAAGACAGCTATAGAAAAGATTAAGAGCGCAAAGAAACAAATCTCATCTCGGACAGGAGCCGGTCCGTCCGTGCTTGATGCCTTCAGCAAGGGCCCAGCCCTCACACCTGCAGTTTTGAGGAATTTATGCGCTACTCACTTTCTTATCTACCTCACGCCCAAGGAGGTTGGAGCGCTCTCGCACCATTTTGACAACGACGGAGATGGGACCATCGATGGAGCGGAATTTATGAGCGGAATCATGAAATTTTGGAGCGATGCCGACAGAGTAAAAAGGGAAGAGCAGCTCGTGCAAGACAAAAAGCGACGGGAGAAACACGAGGAGTTAGTCAAGAGGAGGGAAGAGAAGCGCATGAAGGAACTGAGCCACTATGCTTTATGCAAATTCACCCAAGAGGATAGCGAGGCCGCGCTCAGAAAAATTAAAATTGCAGCAAAAAACTTCGACCCAAGGATCAATACAAGTTTGAGTGCCTTCCAAGATGCGCCCATGACACCACATGAATTCAGGGAGTTATTGCACAGGACATTTAAAATTACTTTCAACAGGAAGGAAATCAGCGCGCTTGTCGACTTCTTTGATTTTGACGGTGAGGGGACCGTCGAGGGGAGCGAATTCTTGAGCACATTTTTCATCCTTAGAAGGGAGGAACAGAGCGCGCACATCAAATTACAGAATGAGGAGAAGAAAGCGAGGGAAGAGAGGGCCAAAAAACGGCTGGAGAGAAAAAAATAGCTCTCTGAGAAAAAAAAGTAATTTGTTGATGTAGATGTGGTGTCGGTTTTTTACATAAATAAAATACCTCCTTACTAGCTCTCCTCAACTGCTCGCCTCGCTGCTGTGACTAGCTCTCGTTCGTTCACAGATAAACCCCAAACAGGTTCGCCTCCAAAGTGAAGTCGACTGATAATTTCACTTACTTCTTTATTGTGAATCATTTTCCTCCTCTTTGATTTCAGCGCGATCATGCGTTCAACATCTTTATCGGCTAGTTCGCTAATCTCCCTCATCACATCACTGACATCATTCATAACTGACCTCAATGTATCGACATCCTCAAGGTGCGCTATGGCCTCTGGTTTGTGTGCAGTCTGGGAGTCAAGCTTTCGGTTCCCTCCAGATCCGTAGAATCCACCCTGGCCAACTGTCGCCTGCCCGCCACTATAACTGATACTATCAGAGAAAGAGCGTCTACTGACTCTTAGGAAGAGGGACACAAATCTAGGCATCACTGAGTTTCTGCGGGTTAATTTTATGTGTGTGAGAAATCCGACGAAAAATGTGGAAACAATAGGACAGAAGAATAAGGGGGAGCAGCTCAGCCAAAGGAAAAGACACTCACGACTCTCAAAGAGATGAACAAAAATGACACGAATTTTGGCTTCTTTTTCCCATTCCAATTCTTGAAGCCATTTAAGTACTTTTGGTTCTCAAACTTCCAAATAAAGGCACTACTTCTATTCTAAAGAAGAAAACTTCAAAATTATTGCTAACCCTAACTAAAACAGTAAATTCTCATGTCTCAGAATTTTGTCTTCATCTTGTTATTTTGGGCCCTAACCCTCACCACCGCGGGGAGCGCCGAAAACACGATCGGGTTCAAGGGCTGGCTCACTGAACACGAGTTGGCGATTGACTGTCCCATCGAATACGCAAAGAGAGAGGAGGTGAGTTGCTATCTTCTGAAGTTCTGCGTCAGGTTTTGCACAACCCCCTCAAGTTCAGAATATCGCATTTTTTGTACGCTTTCTGCTTTCTGCTAACATGTAACGTCTGATATAATGTCACCTTACCGGAACATGCAGATCTGGGGACAGAATGACGCTTTCATCGCTGAATGGAACGCAGATTCATCCCACCGCTTCAAGCTGGGTCACAATCGCTTTTCAATGTACAGGAATGATGAGTTTATCGACATCGTCAACATTTCCTCCCCTCCCCCTATGGTGAAGCTAAGCAGCGGCTCATCTCCTCTCTTTGGTCCCGGTGACGTTCCTCCCGCCATGGAAGACCTCCCACCGAGCATTGACTGGCGTGAAATGAATGCTGTCACCTCCGTGAAGGACCAGGGTGCCTGCGGTTCGTGCTGGGCGTTCTCCGCAGTCGGTGCGATCGAGGGCGCTTATGCGTTGAGCACGGGCGAACTTGTCGACTTTAGCGAACAGATGCTGGTAGACTGTGATGAAACTGACATGGGCTGCGGGGGGGGACTCATGGACTATGCCTTTGAGTGGGAGGAGAAAGAAGGAGGCTTGTGCAGGTGAGTTTGACAGGAGCACTTACGATTAAGCAGAATGCGAGGGGAGAACAGCGGCAGCAGAAAACACCAGCATCATACTCTAACTTTTCTGGTATTCCATTGCCTCAACATGCTGCACCACGAAAATCCTACGATATTTATTACAGGCTTGAGGACTATCCATACACCGGCCAGCAGCAAGATTGTGCCGCCGCCAGCTGTGATATTGTCGACGGCAGTGCCCTCTTCGATTTTGACGACGTCCGCCCAATGTCAACTGCCTCTCTCATGGAGGCCCTGACAAAGCAACCTGTCTCTGTGGCAATCTTCGCCGCCTCGCTCACCTTTCAACTCTACCAGTCTGGGATCTACGACTGGTGCCCCGACGCCTTCAGCGAGCTTCTCGATCACGGCGTTTTGGCAGTTGGATACGGCACCGAAGAGCCGATCCCTTGGGACCCTGTTGCTTACACTGATGGCTTTTTCCTTATCAAGAACAGCTGGGGGGAGACGTGGGGAGATCATGGGTACATCAAACTTGCTCGGGACAACAACGACGACAGGGAAGGAGAGACGAACGGAATGTGCGGAGTACTGCTCCAGCCCAGTTATCCTGTCCTCGCCAAGAAAGAAGTTGTTGCCGACAAAGATTCAGTACTCATGATTTCTTCAACAATCACGCAGCAAACTATTCTCTCTAAGGAAACAGGACTTGTTACAAGTGAGATGAAATTCTCACAAACCGTTATTGAGACTACAGATGAGGTCATTATGTCAGAGAGCGGGACATCAGTGATCTGGAACAATGGCGAAATCGCAGAACAAGAACAGGGGAAGCAGCAGCGGGAAGAGAAACCGCAGCAGGAGGAGGGTGAGGGATCCATCGTCACCCTTGAGGTCACCGTTGAAGATGAACTTGCAGGGGGAAAATTACTCGAATCTATTCTCGAAGACATGATGTTTGAGGTCATTTAGGGGCTTGTAGTAGGGGCCTAGGACAATTAGGCGGAGGATTACATGATTACATGATAACGATAACATTTAGTAGCTGCTTTGCATAATCCACCTTACTATTATGCCAAAAATTACTCTTCACCTTGGCTTCGGCATTCACCTTCACCTTCACCTTCACCTTCACATTCACCACGAATCACGCATATTCATGTTCCTTTCCACCAAATCATTAGACGATGAACGCCCTCTGCGGTTAAAAAGACCGTTCCCTGGGCTTGCAACTAATGCCGCGGTACGAGCTACCTTCTTCTTCAGCTCTTTCAATTGAGTTTGTTCCTCCTCTCTCTCCTCAATCTGCTGCACCAAGGCAGTCAAAGAATTGTACTGATTGGACTCTGTAGCGCTCTTAATCCTATTGATCCTCTTATGGCGTCGATATTGAACTGTCACGTCGATATTCCTGTTCCGCTTTGCCATTATAAGAAGTTTCTCGAACAGCTCGTGCGGTTTGAGTTTCTCCTCCTCCTTCTTGTCTCCGAAGATAGCAATCGTGGACATGGAATTACTGTGGAGAATCACTCGACCGAAGATGCTGTAGGTGATGATGATGTGAAAGTGAAGCAATAGCAAAACTGTGACGGAGACGATTCCGACGACCTGGCCCAAAATGATCTCAAAGAATAGACAGAGCCAGAGCATAAAGTTGAAAAAACTCAGGACAAAGAAAATCAGAGGGAGCTGAGTCGCGTAAAGGCCGATGGAAGACCGGAGGACGGCATGTGCATTGCAGTCCTGTACGGCTGCCATCATTCCCCAAGCTGAGAATGTGGTAAAAATCGTCACCAGCGAAAGGAAAATCCCAACTAGCAAACTAAAACCCCAACAATAAATCCTGCGATCTTGCACCTCATCAAAAGAAGGACTTTTGAGGGTGGTTCGCATCGTCTCACAGATGGGAGCAGGAGAAAAGAATACCGCGATTTGACCGGCAAGAATAAGAGACGATATCACAGAGATAGAATTGTACTTCTGAGTGATGCAACTCTTCAGAATCTGCCCGTTCATGTGGCTCCAGGCCAGGCTGCAAAGCAGGTACAGTATGTCAGTACAGTAACACTACATCGTCTACATATTTTCACTTTCACTTTCACTTTCACTTTCACTTTCACTTTCACTTTCACTTTCACTTTCACTTTCACTTTCACTTTCACTTTCTTCAAAAATAACTAAATATACTCTATTTCTCTCCATCATCCAGAAGGACCATCTCTAACAGCTCATCGAGATGTTTGGACTTCATTTTTTTCAATGTGGGTGCAGATCTAAACTCTCCATCCATCAAACCCAACGCTTTAACGACCCTTTTGTTGTTGCCTCCCTGTCCCTCTTGGGCTGCTTTGGCAATCATCAACGTTTCCTTGGCTTCCTCGACTTGCCCACTGTTCATGTAGTACTTGGCTAGCTCGATATAAGTTTCTCCTCCGACGGACCCGCCACCGCTGATGGCGACAATGCTCTTCCTCCTTCCCTTTTCGTTGCCCTGGCGGACTACTACCTTATTGATTCCGACAAAGAGTAGGTCGGCAGCAAAGATATCCAGACCAGCGACGTGGAGATCTGTGGCGAACCTCTCCCAAGTCTGAATGCGGTTGAGCCAACGCGCCACTGTTTCATCACCCCCCTCACCACCACCACCACCCTCACCACCCTCACCCCCCTCACCACCACCACCCCCAGCAGCTGCTGCTTGTGCGCTCAGATCATTTTCACTGAGCAATTTATTGAATACTCTCCTATACCCTGCCCGGCTGATCCTCTTGGGACCTTCTCCCCCTCCCCTGCTTCCCCAAAGTTCGAAGCATCTACTAGCCAAAAAGGTCAGGTGGATATATGTCAGAGGCGCAGGCGGGGCGACCCCCAGACCCTCCGCACCACCAATTTCCCCCCTCTTTTCTTGGTTGGCCTTTTCCAGTATCTTGACGATGTAGGTGTACGCCTGCTCGTAGCTGCCCAGCTTGAACAGCAAGCTTGCCGCCAGCAATTTGTTGTAGCTCCCCCCCCTCCCTTCCCCTGCGCTTCTTCTACCCCCTCTCATCCCGGACGCCGGCTTAAAACTCCTCATCAAAACCCCTAGCGTCTTGGCGGCGACGTCCCATCTTCCCATGCTGATGCTGACAAAAACACTGGCCTCCCAGCAATGAACGTCAGTGGCACATTCCATATGTTGCAATGCAGCCTTCCAAGCCCTGTGTGATGCCCCCCACTTTCTGTCTTCCGCTCCAAAACCCTCCCCGGAAGCCACGACTGCATGGCACTCTGCAAGCCTTCGATAAATTAGTGCCCTTCTCCCCGTGCCGACGTCCTCCTCCTGGAAGTACCCGCTATCGACGCACCGCTGGAGCAAGGCGGCACCAACCCTCGCGAGTTTTAAGCTCACGTGGCGGTGTGCGGCACAGAGGAGACCAAGTCGCGCAACTCTAGCTCCCCCAGGGCTCGCCTCTCCGCCGTCTAACATATCTCGGGCATCTTCCTTCAGTGCGACTGTGACAATTTCTCTTCTCATCCTTGCCATCGCCTCCCTTTTTCGCTTCCCCTCCTTCCCTCCCTCCTCTCGTCCTCTCTTCCCTCTCTTCCTCTCTTCCTCTCGACCTCTTTTCCCGGGCCTCTCTTCTCTCCCTCTCCCTCTCTTCCCTCTTTCCCTCTC
>ERZ651776.3104-NODE-3104-length-17044-cov-2.745919_pt1 | contig 17044 bp, 16 predicted proteins | sample MGYA00514761_ERZ651776 | MGnify/ENA metagenome assembly ERZ651776 | reverse complement strand
AAGTAAGTAGATCATTATATGCGTGCGAAGGCTCAATTTTAATTGTAGATAGCACTCAAGGTGTTGAGGCTCAAACATTAGCAAATGTGTATCAAGCATTAGAAATTAACCATGAAGTAATTCCTATTTTAAATAAGATAGATTTACCAGCTTCAGATTTAGAGAAAACAAAGAAAGAAATTGAAGATGTGATTGGCATTGATACCTCAAGTGCAATCGGATGCTCTGGAAAAACAGGAGAAGGTATTGATGATATTTTAGAAGCAATAGTTAATATATTACCGGCTCCAAAAGGAGAAGAGGCAGATAAATTAAAATCACTTCTAGTCGACAGCTGGTATGACACTTATCTTGGAGTGGTGATACTAGTAAGAGTTTTAAATGGAAAAATTAAGAAAGATATGAAGATTAAATTAATGTCAAATGATAAGGAGTATGTTGTCGAAAAAGTTGGAGTATTTACACCTAAACCAACTGATGTCAGTGAATTAAATTCTGGTGAAATAGGGTTTATTATTACAGGAATTAAATCTTTATCAGAAACAAAAGTAGGAGACACAATTTGTGACGCATCAAATCCAATTGACATACCTTTACCAGGATTTAAACCAAGCAAGCCTGTAGTTTTTTGTGGTTTATTCCCAGTAGATAGCTCTGAATTTGAAGTTTTAAGAGAATCGATAGAAAAACTTGCCCTAAACGACGCGTCATTCTCATTCGAAATGGAAACTTCTGCAGCACTAGGTTTTGGTTTTCGTTGTGGGTTTTTAGGATTACTACACCTTGAAGTAATCAGAGATCGAATAGAACGAGAGTATAATATTGACCTGATTACAACTGCTCCCAGCGTAATATATCAAATATTTAAAACTGATGGCTCAATGTTAGAACTCCATAACCCAGCAGATATGCCAGACGCAGTCAAAATAGACCACATAAAAGAACCTCGTATAAAGGCTACGATATTAGTTCCAGACGAATACCTAGGGGATGTTCTTAAGCTATGCCAAGATCGGCGAGGTATACAAAATGACCTTACATACGCCGGTTCAAGGGCAATGGTTGTTTATGACCTTCCATTGAATGAAGTCGTTTTTGATTTTCACGACAGATTGAAATCTGTGACTAAAGGATATGCAAGTTTTGATTATCAAATTACTGATTACTCACAAGATCAACTAGTAAAGATGCAAATACTAGTTAACGACGAACCTGTCGATGCTCTTTCCACTATGGTCCATAGAGCACGCTCCGAAGCCAGAGGTCGCGTTATGTGTGAGAAGCTCAAAGAACTGATTCCTCAACACATGTTTAAAGTGCCAATCCAAGCTTCAATTGGTGGTCGAATTATCGCAAGAGAAACAATCTCTGCGTTACGAAAAGATGTTACAGCAAAATGTTACGGCGGCGATATGACCCGAAAACGAAAACTCCTTGATAAGCAAAAGGCAGGCAAGAAACGTATGCGCCAGTTTGGAAAAGTTGAAATACCGCAAGAAGCCTTTATAAAAGCTTTAAAGACTAATGACTGAATATCATTCCTAAATTCAATTCAATTAAAATTGTTATTATGTTTGTGGATGGGGGTGTATATGATTATTTTTTTCTCCACACATATAAATATTACCCAAAAGTATAGTTTTAGATCCTCGCTCTCTCCAACTCATCAATGAAACTGAATTTCCTCCCATTAATACAGCTCTATTCTTCAACTCTGTTATGGTATCTTCATAACCTTTGCTTTGAACTAAATTTAATCGAAGAACTTGGGCACAACTCCGATTCAACCTCAGCGTTCTATCAGCATGAAGCGATACATACTTCGAAGCAGATATTGGATAGGATATATCTGATATATTACCAGTTGTGCTACTTACATCTGATGGCTGTATTTGAATTGGAGCAGTAGAAATAGTGTTACATGACGCTAAACTTAAAATTAAACCTATCAAAAACCTTTTCAAAACTTAGTCCTTCCTTAACAGACTTTTGGTAATTGTTAACAGTTTAGCCTCCTACTTGAATTAGAGTCGAGTCAAAAAAATTTATATGGTTGCAACTTATTATAAAATTTAAAATTTTAAAGCTTTAATACTAGAAGAATTGTAAATCTGCCACATCGATTAACGCGTTGTGGTCACGACCAAACGCAACGATACCTATGCTTTTAATGGATTCAGGTCGGATAGTTTTGGCTAACCAAGAGCTTGAACGAACAAAATCCTTAAATTGCAATTTAACCTCAGCCCAATTCTTTTCTGAAGGAAAGTCAGCTTTATAATATTGCCATGGCATAAGAGTGCCAGACGTTCGAACAAATACATAATAACGTTGTCCATTTCCGCGAACTTTTAACAAAAGCCCTTCCAATTCCTTTTCCAAATTGTAAACGGCAGTTCGTATTTGTAAAAATCCACCATTATTTGCAGTCGTAACATTACCCTGAAGACGAACAAAATTAGCATTTCCATTACTGAGGAATTCTGCTTTGCCTTGAGATTTACCTCCCATCACCTGATCAGAAAAGAAAACCCAATTAATGTTTTGTTTCTTGACTTCTGTCATCTCATTATCTCCAGCAGACACAGTAAAGACTGAAATTACGGTAACAAAAGTTCCGAGTCCTAATAATCCAAGTAATCTAAACAGCATCACAATTTACCTTCAAGAATATAATTTAGGGCATTAACTACTTTTTCTGGATCATCTAAAACAACAAGTGCTGCAGCATCGACTTCTTTTAGTGCATGCTGGTGCTCCTCGCTATGGATTACAATAAGCGGTGTTCCCAGAGCCGCTGCATACCCTGCTTCAAATGCAGCATTCCACTGCTTATATTTTTCACCAAACCTGACCACCATGATATCAGCATTTTTTATAGCGTTTTGTGTTCGTAGAGCGTTTAATTTAGCACCTTTATGGTCATGCCAAAACTTCTTTTCCTCTGAACCCATAAGAATACTGCCGCAATTATCTGACAACTCATGATCAAGAACTGGGTGCTGGAACCTAACGTCAAGTCCCATCTCATTTGTCTTGTTTGTTATTAATTCGCGCCAGTTTGTATGAATTTCGCCAGACAAATAAACCCGAAGTGACATAGATTTCTCCTAAAAATATTTTGATATGAATGGTAACTTTATAGTAATTTCTGTCGTTTAGTTCTACACTTAAATGATAAATAATTTTTTTTAATCTTTTAAAAGATTTAAAGTTTAATGAAGCAAAGGAGCTAAGGGCGAATGCGGCTGCATTTAAAAATATTTTTATTATTAGCGTGTTTTTCAACAGCTTGCCAAACAAGTAGTGATTTTAGCCAATTTGATGTAAATACCGTCGATTTGACAAAAATAACTGGTGAGGGAGGTTATTCACCATCTTTTTTTGATTCTGCACTTTGGTCAGCCGCATTAAGTGCAGCTCTTCTGGCAGCACTTTCCTCGTCCAAATCTGCATATAAAGGCACAGGCATGGATCCGAATGCTTTAGACTCTGAATGGATCGAATAAACTTCTATTTGCAATTTTTCTGAAGCCAACCAGTAGGGTAGGATAGCATACAAACAGATAATAAAATAATAAGACCACCTGCGAGCTCGCTTCCTGTCATTGTCTCATTTAGAAAGGCCCACACCCACAGAGGGCCTAAAACACTTTCAAGTAAAACAAGGATACTCACTTCAGCTGAGGGAACAAAAGGCGCCGCCAAAGTGACGAGACTAATTCCGAGCCCAATTGCAAAAGCACCCATTATTAACATAACAGATAGGTCAAATGTGGAAACACTCATAGTTTGAGAAATAAAAATAGATGAGAACAAACCAAAAATCCCACTTAAACAACCACCAAACAGTGTTCCAGTTAAAATATCTGTCTTATAACTTCGTCTTGTTACTACTAACATAGCAGCAAACGAAACTGCCGATATCAATGCTAGGCCATTACCCCAACTCCTTCCAACCGATAGCCCTTCCTTAACCATAATTAAAACACCTGCCAAAGAGAGCACCATCGCAACTCCAACGACTAAGCTAGGTCGTTCAGAAAGAGCCAACCATGAAAGAAAAGCTGCAATTATCGGTGTAGTTGACAAAATAAACAAAGTAGAGGCAACTGACGTATAAAAAATTGAAAATACATAGCAGCTGAAAGCAAACACTAAGCAAATACCCACAATGGTATCCCATTTATCAATATTATCAAAAACTTTTATGAAGGAAATTTTTCGTTTCCAACTTATAAAAAGTAAGACAAATAATGATAGGCCTATTGATCGATAAAATAACACCTGAAACCCATTTGCAGTTTCTAAAAGTCTAATAAGAGCACCATTAAAGCTCATAAAAGTAGCACCCAATAATATTGTTAAAACAGCAGATCTTTTTTTCAATTAATACCTTCTTTTTATCAAGTAAACCTTCAAAATTTACAGAATTCTATTCAATTATTTTATTTTGGAAAGAGCGTAGTCGAGCAAAAATCGATGTTTCCTCTTAATGGACTAAAGACAAAATATCTAATCGAGAGAAAAAAGTGCCGCTAGAAAGTCTTTGGCAAAATAATGTCCTGAGTAACATTATCTATATTAGTATGACCACAAAGAGCCATGGATATCTCAAGCTCTTTTTGAATAATCTGAAGGCACTTTGTAACACCAGCTTCACCTAACGCTCCAAGCCCATACAGATATGGACGCCCTATTAAAGTTCCTCGTGCACCTAGTGCAACAGCTTTAAGAATATCTTGTCCTGACCGAATTCCTCCGTCCACCCACACTGACGCATTATTACCAACAGCTCTTATTATCTCTGGAAGCATGGAGATTGAAGAAGGAGCTCCATCTAATTGTCGCCCTCCGTGATTAGAGACAATCAATGCATCTGCACCACATTTCATTGCTTTCTCTGCATCCTCAGGATCAAGCACGCCCTTTAAAATTAATTTTCCACCCCACAAGTCTTTTATTTCAGCGATATCATCCCACGTAAACTTTAAGTCAAACGCTTCCCCTACCCAAGCGCTTAGAGACGACAAATCTGATACTCCATCCACATGCCCAACAACATTTCTAAAAGATCGACGCTTAGTCTTCAACATTGAGAAGCACCAAGAGGGCTTTAAGGCCAAATCAATTAGGGTAGAGATAGATTTGATTTGAGGCGGTGCTGATAATCCATTCTTAATATCCTTATGCCGTTGACCCATTAATTGTAAATCAAGCGTCAACATGAGAGCAGAACAGCCTGCTTTTTTTGCACGTTCAATTAATTTTTTAGAATATAGTTTATCTTTCATGACATATAATTGAAACCAGAATGGTGCAGTAACTTGTTCGGCTACATCCTCAATTGAACAAATAGATAAGGTAGACATTGTAAATGGGATATTAAACTTCTCAGCTGCTTTTGCGGCTAGAATTTCGCCATCAGCATGTTGCATTCCAGTCATCCCACACGGTGCTAACGCGGTCGGCAAAGCGACCGGCCTACCCAACATCGTGGTAGTCGTATTGCGATTTGACATATCTACAGCAACACGCTGGCGTAGTTTTATTTTCTCAAAGTCAGCCTGATTTTCACGATACGTCTGTTCCGTCCAAGACCCAGAGTCGGCATAATCATAAAACATTCTTGGCACTTGCTTTTTAGCAAGTTTTTGCAAATCGGCTATACATGTTATCTTTTGCACTATTTTACCTTACCTAAGAAAATTGACTGCCAGTTATAAAACAAGTTATTTTAAATTTACTTGTTCATCTTATCCCAACGTTTTCTTGTCAAATCCCTATTCCAAAACAAAGTCACTTTCTTTAATCCCCTGAAAGTACAATAATGCTCGCAGATTGGAATAATAAAGTTTAAAGTCAGACTTTGAAGTTAACTTCGTTTTACCATAATAAGATACCCCAATACCAGCATTTCTAACCATTTCAATATCATTTGCGCCATCACCAACCGCTATCACGTCGCAAAAATCAAAACCTCCTTCAGTGCAAAGTTTTTGAAGAATGCTTTTTTTATCATAAGCACCCAAAATTGGATTTCGAACACGGCCAGAAAGCATATTACCTTCAAATATTAATTGATTTGCATATGCTTGGTCAAAACCAATATCATCCGCCACTTTATCAGCAAAAAAAGAAAATCCTCCAGACACCAATGCAGAAGTAGATCCAAGCGAGCTCATAGTTTTCACAAGAGTTTTTGCACCGTTATTAATATGAATTTTTCTGCTGTAGCAATCAGTCAATTGTTGAACAGTTAACCCTCTTAGCAATTTAACCCTCTGTTTAAGAGCTTCTGAAAAATTCAATTCCCCTGCCATTGCTTTTTCAGTTATCAGGCTTACTTCCGAGCGGACACCTGCATATTCTGCAAGTTCGTCAATACACTCAGAGGTGATTATTGTACTATCCATGTCAGCTATCAACAATTTCTTAATTTCCGGAACTTTAACCGAAAAATTTATGTCCAAGGCTAACACTTTTTCTAGATAGGTAAAATCCTCTTGAAGAAAATTTTTAATTTTCAAAACAATTCCGTCTTCCCCAAGCCGGATCTGATCAATAACTTCAAAATTATTTTTCTTAAACTCAGTCTCTATTATTCTTATTTCTGACTTTGTTACACTTCGATGTTTAGTAACAAAACAAAAAGCAGTAGCCACACGCATAAAAACCTCTTCACTAATTTTTCTCAATTCGTAAGCAAGCTACCACTTTAAAAGAAATAGTCAGAGGTTATTAAACGACGCCACTCTTTAGGTGCTTTTAAACCCAATTGATTCTAAGTACTCACGATTTATTTTTGCATCATCAAGTGGCGATGTTTTTCCTTTCGGATCACAATCCTGTTCAACAGTACACCAACCATCAAAATCATTTTCAAGAAGTAATTCACGAACAGTTTTGAAATCAACATCTCCATCACCTAAATTGCAAAAAATACCTTGTCCACATGCAGAATAGAAATCTGTCCGTTTGGAAACGACATCTGCCTTAACACTTGGATCAATATCTTTAAAGTGCATATAACTTATTCGATGAATATAACGTCGCATAAAACTTGTAGGATCAAACCCTGCATAGGAATGGTGGCCTGTATCAAAACAAATTTTTAAATAACGTTCATCTACTTCCTCAAGAAGTTGTTCGATTTCTGGCTCAAAGTCGATAAACCCAGCTGCGTGGGCGTGGATACCAACCGTCAACCCATATTCCTCAGTTCCAATTTTAGCTACAGTTGCAATTCGATTTTTAAATGTTGTCCATTCAGCTCTATTCATTTGCTCAGCTTCATCAGACCGGCCAGCAGTTGGTGCTCGTCTGGGCGAAATACTATCAATAAGAACTAACTGTTCAGCGCCATGGGCCATTAATGACTTGCAAGTTCTAACTGCGCCATCTAATACATAGTCCCACTGATCTGGATCATGAAATGGACGAAATACAACGCCACCAATGAGTTCTTGCTGAAACTCATCCAACGCTTCTGACAATATACTTGTGTCTTCTGGCATAAAACCAACTGGCCCAAGTTCAATACCAGTAAAGCCGGCCTCAGCATTTTCTTCAAGGACTTTCCGCCAGGTTGGGTTTCTCGGGTCATCTGAAAACTCCACACCCCAAGAGCAGGGGGCATTACCTATTTTAATCATAGTGATTCCTTTAATAATCGCAGACTTCAACCCAAGCTCCTTTAGAGCTTGAGTCATGAGCCGCCTCAACAATTTGATTTACTTCCATTCCTTCTTGAAACGTTGGCCAAATATTACGTTTTATTTTGATAGCTCTTAAAAAATCGCGAGCTTCAATAATAATTTGATCCTGGTAACCAGTGCCGTGCCCAGGACCCTGACAAAAAGGGAGGTAATCTGGATGGGCTGGCCCAGTAAGGATCTTTCTAAATCCTCTCTCAGCCTCTGGTCCTTCCATTAAGTATAATTGAATAGAGTTTTGATCCTCTTGATCAAACCGAATTGCACCTTTAGTACCATGAATTTCATAAGCATATCCCATTTTGCGCCCTGTGGCTACTCGGCTAAAAAACAAATGGCCTTGTGCACCATTATTAAATCGGCACATTATTTGTGCTTGATCGTCATTATCAACTTTACCTGAGGGACGCTCACTGTGAACAGTTTCAACTGAGGCAATTAATGACTCAATGGGACCTACCAAGCGCCTCGCCGCATTAATCATATGAGGAGCCAAATCACCCATAGTGCCATTAGCCCTGCCACGGCCACGCCAAGTTGCAGATGCCATTGGGTCTGCGAGAAAATCTTCCGTATGCTCGCCTCTAAACCATATAACGTCACCAATTCGACCATTCGCAACTAGCTCATGCACATATTGGGATGCTGGTGTTCTAATATAATTGAAGCCTACCATATTAATTGCATCTGCTGCAGTCGCTGCCGCAAGCATGGCACGACTATCTTCCAGAGAAGCTCCAAGCGGTTTTTCACACAAAACTGGCTTTCCCAATTTAAACGCAGCCTCTGCTATGGCTCGATGCAAATTTTGCGGTGTAGCGATTACAATTGCGTCCACCTGAGGATCAGCCACTAGCTCACGCCAATCGCTAGTGCACCGCGAAAATCCAAAAGCCGTTCTATATTTTTCAGCGGAGGCGTCTGACGAGCCGCATACCATCTCAAGAATAGGGCGCAATTCTGTAGTAAATACAGACGCTACGGCGGCATACGCCACTGCATGGGCTTTGCCCATGTAACCTCCACCAACAATTCCAATCCTGATATCGTTCATCGCTTTGTTCCCTCTCAAGAAAGCAGTTGCGACCAGTAGGAAAATGAGTATCCTTGTTTACGGCGATTGGTCAACACCAATATCACTCAATAAATAGAAAATAAATGCGAAGGACGCTTTGCGAAAATCCGTATCACCATCATATCGCAAATATGTAAAAATTACTCAGTTCAACGAAGGAGCACGTAATGACTTTATACGACGGTATCCGGAAAAATAACTTTCTTGTAATTGGTAGAGTTGGAATTGATTTCTTTCCTGACCCGCCAGGCACTAAAACAGAAGAAGCAACTCTTATGTCCGTTGGGATGGGAGGGTCTTCTGCAAATATTGCAGCTGGTATTGTGAAACTTGGCGGCAGAGCAACCCTAGTGACCTCTGTTTCGGACGATTCAATTGGTCGCTACTGTCTAAACCAATTAAAGCACTATGGAGTAAATCACACTCATGTAAAAAAAGTGGGCGGCGAAGCCCGCAACTCACTAGCCGTCTATGAAACACGATTAGAAGATCACCAGACTGTCATTTACCGAAATGGCGCAGCAGATTTCGAAATGACTATAGAGGATGTAGAAAAAGTTGATTTTTCTGCGTACGGTGCCGTTATCACTGCAGGAACTGTATTTGCGGCAGAGCCGTCAAGAAGCGCGGCCTTTAGAGCATTTGAACTAGCTCGATCTGCGGGAGTTCCCATTTTATTTGACGTAGATTATAGACCTTACTCCTGGCCATCCTCTGATGTAGCCGAAAATGTACTATCAAAAGCCGCCAACCTCTCAGATGCTATAGTTGGTAACGACGATGAGTTTGGGTTCATGAGCGGCAGAAAAGAGCTTGGTCTTCAAAAAGCACGCGATTTAGCAAAAGATTCTAATCGACTCGTCATATACAAAATGGGCGAACAGGGTTCTATAACAATAACTGGTCATGAGGAAATTCGAACTGGAATATATGAGATTAAAGCTCTTAAGCCAACAGGTGCTGGCGATAGCTTTATGGCTGGCTTGGTCTCATCAATTGCGTCTGGCTACACCTTAAGGGACGCCGTCTTAAGAGGTTCAGCCAACGCGTCGATTACCGTCTCAAAACCAGGCTGTGCACCAGCAATGGCTCAAGAATTAGAGCTTAATGAATTTTTAAAAAACCACCCAGGTCCGACGAAAGTATAATTATTTCTTTAACAGGAGTTTCCATGCATATTGCACCGTTTAATAATAAAAATCAGGCGATTGTTGACGTTAACAACGAGTTAGTGCCATTAACCTACTTTAATATTGTAAAGTTAAAAGCTGGGGAACAATTTTACTACGAAGTATCTGGTTATGAAACTTGCATTGTTCCAGCTACAGGAACAATTGATGTTGAGGTAGCTGGCCAAACCTATGAAGCTGTGGGAAACCGGAAGGTAGATGTTTGGGGAGGTGAGCCAGAAGCTGTATACGTACCTGTTGGCATCAAAGCAAAGTTTACTTGTTTAACAGAGCACACAGAAGTATTCATCGCAGGAGCCAAGTACGAAAAAGTTCTAGAGCCTTTTGATGTTCGTGTCTCTGAGTTAGATTTAGTTCAATACGGATCAGACGATACTAAAACGCATCGAAAAATAAAGCATATTTTAGGACAAAAGCAAGCCAATCAAGTTGGTCGGCTTCTAGTTAGTGAACTCTTCACAGTAGGCCAAGGGGGTTGGTCTGGGTTTCCTAGCCATAAACACGATACCAATCGACTTCCTGAGGAAACCCATCACGATGAAACGTACAACTTTCGATTCAAACCCAATTATGGATCTGGGCTTCAAATGCTCCAAAGAGAAGAAAATAAGTCTGGCGACGCCTATCATATTGTTAACGGATCAACTGTTTGCATTGATAAAGGTTACCACCCTTGCTGTGTGCTTCCTGGTTATGAAATGTATTATTTTACTATTCTGGGTGGGTTGAGCCAGCGTTCATTAAAGCAATACTTTCAACCAACCCATGCCGCACAATTAAAAACAATACCAGGAATTTTAGATATGGTAGAAAAATTCAAATGAGCCTGGCAACTCTTTCGGAAGTTCTTACACCCGCCCTTCGTAAAGGTTATGCCGTAGGCGGCCTTGTAACCCTTGGGTGGGAAGATATGCTGGCTTATGTAAAAGCAGCTCAAACTCTTGGTGTGCCTGTTATATTGCAGGCAGGGCCCTCATGCCGAAAACACACTCCTTTACCTATCCTTGGGAAAATGTTTCGCTACCTAGCGGATAGCGTTGATGTACCCGTTGTTGCACACCTAGACCACGGCTACACATACGAAGAGTGCAAGATTGCACTCGAGAGTGGCTTCACTTCAATAATGTATGACGGATCAAGAAAGCCGCTTCAACAGAATATTGATGAAACTGCCGCCATAGTTGAGATGGCTCACGAGGCAAACATCTCCTGCGAGGGCGAAATTGGCTTTGTCGGTTACCAAAATGGCGATCACTCAAAAGGAACAGATCCAGATGAAGCAAACCTTTTCGCTTCAGGTACTGGAGTCGACGCAATGGCAATATCTTGCGGGAATGTTCACCTTCAGGAACAAAAGCAAGGAGGCCTGGATCTCAAACGAATAAAGGAAATCGAAGCGCTTACAAATTTACCATTGGTTATCCACGGTGGTTCAGGAGTTCCAGTTGAACAACGTAAGAACTTATCTAGAAATAGTAATATTTGTAAATTTAATATCGGTACTGAACTGCGTATGGTCTTTGGAAATGCCTTAAGAAAAGCCATTAATAATGACCAAGCTCGTTTTGACAGAGTGCAAATTATGGAAGAAACTATTGATCCAGTTTATGATGCAACGATTGAGGTCTTAAAGGGGTTTGGGGGACCAAATCATCCACTTTCGTAACGGTAAATATCTAAAATATAACTGCTGCAATTAGAAAAAGTTCAAAAATTTACATGACTAATTATAGCTCAATTTTGATAGTTTGACAAAGTGAATTAAAAGTTTTATGAGACAATATTACCTCGGGGTGCCTTACTAGGCTGAGATACATGTGTGAACCCGTAGAACCTGAATCGGTTAGTACCGACGGAGGGAAGGGTCTGGATTAAATCCTGAACTGCTCTCCAATCTTTATTATGGAGCAAAAAAATGAAATGCCTAGTTTTTATAACCGCAATCTTGACCACTCCATTTGCCTTGGCAGAAAATAAACCTATTTTAACGGTGTATGCGCCTGACTATTTTACTTCAGAGTGGGGACCCGGACCATCAATAGAAACCTCGTTTGAAGAGATCTGTGATTGTGATTTAAAATTCTCCGCAGGAGATATTTTACCTCGCCTGGTTTTAGAAGGACCAAATACAAAGGCTGATATAGTCATAGGCCTCAATACTGACGTTACAAAAAAAGCTATTGAAACCGGTTTGTTTGCTAACCACGGACAAGACAATAATTCGCTTGAGCTTCCAATCGATTGGACAGATAAGACATTCTTGCCTTTTGATTGGTCTTACGTTGCCTTTATATTTGACGAAAAAACACAAGTTCTTCCAAAAAGTTTTGAGGACCTCGTAAATCTGCCGGAAAGAACAAAGATCGTAATTCAAGACCCACGGACTTCAATTTCTGGCTTAGCACTAATCCTATGGGTTAAATCTATTTACGGTGACCAAGCTGAAGACTTCTGGACTCGATTACGACCAAAAATTCTAACTGTCACAAAGGGTTGGTCCGAGGCGTATGGATTATTTACAGATGGCGAGGCTCAAGGTGTTTTATCATTCACAACTTCTCCAGCTTATCACATTGCTGCGGAAAACGATCTAAGCAAGAGGGCCGCCATATTTGATGAAGGGCATTATCCTTATTTTGAATTAGCAGCGAAATTAGCTAATACGAAACAGCCTGAACTCGCGGATCAATTCATGGCATTCATTCTTTCTGATAGTTTTCAAAATTTGATCCCAATGACAAATTGGTCATACCCTTCTGCCCAACCACGAAGTGCATGGCCAGAAGTATTTTTCAGCCTTCCAATACCAGAAAAGGTACAATATTTTGATGAATCACAAGCCCAAGCGCTTAGTAAAAGTGCTATAGAAGAATGGCGTCGCGCCTTATCCCAGTAATTGCCATACTCTTTTTAGGCTTTATGATTCTAGGTCCGCTGATAGTTCTAATACCTATGGCGGACCAAAGCTTTATATTGTCTGATTCAGATTGGTCAGCTCTTAAGTTTACTATTTTTCAAGCGACTTGCTCTGCTTTTTTATCTGTGTTGATTGGCTGGCCCCTCGCTCGGGCTCTCGCTCGACAAAATTTTAAAGGAAAACAATTCCTAATTCTTTTACTTGGAGCTCCTTTTATATTACCCGTACTCGTTGCAATACTAGGCCTGTTGTCAGTGTTTGGGCACAATGGATTAGTAAATTTAACGCTTTCAGCATTGGGTTTTGATTCTCTATCTATTTATGGATTACAAGGCATATTACTTGCTCATATTTACTTTAATGTCCCACTTGCGACCCGATTAATTTATCAAGGGTTAAATTCAATACCTCAAGAGCGCTGGAGGTTAGGTAGCGCACTATCTCTTACGTCATTAACAAGATTTAGAATAATCGAGTGGCCTGTTATACGACAAATTGCACCACAAGCGTTTGGCGCAATCTTTGTAATTTGCCTAACAAGCTTTGCGATTGTTCTTACTTTAGGCGGTGGACCACGTTCCACAACCATTGAAGTAGCCGTATATCAAGCCATCCGATTTGATCTCGATTTCGCCAAAGCAGCGGTGTTAGGTCTTTCACAATTTGCTTTAGCTGGAATAACAGTTATTTTAGCAGTATGGGTTTTAGGAAATGCACCAAGCCTCTCGGGTGGCCTTGATCGATCAAATACCTTTCAAAAAATTTCTACTAAAATGCAAATTTTTGATTGGTCAATAATTATAGTAATTAGTCTATTTCTAATTCTACCACTGGCAATGATTTTTTTGAAAGGTATTGGACACTTTTCGTTACTTGGCCCCAAAATATTGCTAGCCGCATTTTATTCCATCATGATGGCCCTAACCTCCACCTTAATTTGTATGGGTCTCGCTTGCGCCCTAAGTTATAAATGGGGTGAGGTATTAGGAACCTTGGGAATTGCTACTTCTCCTCTCGTCATAGGAGCCGGGTTATTTTTAATAATAAGAAAATTTGATAATCCATTTGACTACGCCCTTTTGGTCACCGTCTTAGTGAATGCGGTTATGGGACTGCCCTTTGCTATTAGGATTATACGGCCAGCAGCCGAAGATATCCGCCGCGATTATACACAACTATCAAGATCACTTTCCTTAACCTCGATAGGTTGGACCTATTGGGTCTTTTTACCTCGACTACGGAAACCTCTTGGATATGCCGGTGGCTTAGTTGCGGCACTCTCAATGGGAGATTTGGGTGTTATCGCCCTGTTTGGAGGTTCAGATTTTGCTACCCTCCCACTGAAAATCTATCAACTTATGGGAGCCTATCGGATGGATCAGGCATTAAGTTCAGCAGTTGTCTTAGTACTATTATCGTATAGCTTGTTTTTTATATTTGATTACTTAGGAACCAACCGGAATGCTTGATGCTTCTTTCACGGCAAGAATTGATGGATTTACACTTTCAGCACACTTTATTCTTGAAAAGAGTGGCGTTATTGCCGTTATTGGCCCATCTGGATCAGGTAAATCCAGTCTCTTAAATGCCATAGCTGGATATGCAAGAATTACAGATGGGCATATCTCATGGAAAGAATCACCTATCCATATGAAGGAAGCCTCAGAGCGGCCAATTGCAACTTTATTTCAAGATAATAATCTCTTCCCCCACCTAACAATCAAAAGAAATTTAGCTCTGGCCGTCACCCAATGGCCTTGGTTATCCTTAACTCATAAAACTATTGTGCAAAAATCTTTAAACTCAATAGGCTTATCTGGTTTTGAAAATCGTCTACCGTCAAGCCTTTCAGGCGGACAAAGAAGCCGCGCCGCATTAGCCCGCGTTCTTCTTCAAGGCAGACCAATTCTACTACTTGACGAACCATTTTCCGCCTTAGGTCCTGGTCTTAAAGATGAAATGTTAGATTTAGTAGCTAAAATTGCAAATGAACAAAACCTACTTGTTATGATAGTCACGCATGATCCAAGAGATGCAATTCGTATTGCTCCCAAAACACTCACTGTCATTGATGGGCAAGTAGAAGGGCCGTTGTCAACCAAAGAGGCATTAAATAAGAAATCAGGGCCACTCTCTAAGTACTTGCAAAAGAAACCATAACCAGAGGGATATACTCCCAAAAGGCCAAATTAGTTTTTAAAACTCTCAGAAAATGATACTAATTTTCGTCGGTTTTCATCCCATAAATGAAGCTTCGCGGAACGAAAACTTTCCATCATTGTCATTCTCTGCTGTGAAAGAGCTAAAACAGGGTGATCCCGCAAAACCTCTGTTAGGCGGTAAAAAGGAATTCGACTGTAAAGATGATGAACATGATGAACTCCTATGTTTCCCGTAAACCACATCAAGACTTTAGGGAGATCGTAATGTGAACTCCCATTTAACGCTGCATCATGAACTTGCCAATCTTCGTTGGAATCCCAATGAGTATCTTCAAATTGGTGCTGAACATAAAAAAGCCAAACACCAATAGTAGCAGCAACATAAAGTGTTGGGAAAAAAATCCATAAAATTGGTCCTAACCCACCTACTAGGAAAATTAACCCTAGTGACGCCGCTATCACTGCATTGGTTCCCATTGCACTAACCCAGTATTTTGTACCCGACTTCATTAATCCAAGTGGAATCCGGTTCTGCAAAACAAATAGATAGATTGGACCGAGGCCAAACAAGATAATGGGATGTCGGCCCAAACGGTAAAGAATTTTTGCATGGAGTGGCTTACTATAATACTCCTCTACAGTCATAGTATAGACATCTCCAATACCACGTTGATCAAGATTACCTGCAAAGGAGTGGTGCAATGTGTGGGTACGCTGCCAAACATCAAAAGGAGTTAATGTTAAAACTCCAAAAATGCGTCCAGCCCAATCATTTAATCTACGGTTTTTAAAGAATCCACCGTGACTGCAATCATGCTGTACAATAAAAATTCGTAAAAGAAACAATCCATTTGGAATAGCTACTGCTAAGGCTAGCCATGGGCTAATCGACAGTAACCACCAAGCTAGGCTCCAAAGTGCCAAAAATGGTACCAAAGTAACCAAGAGTTCAAATATGCTGCGGGCTGTTTGAGGTTCACGGTACTGGGCTAATATTTTTACCCAATTCCTTGCGGGCTGCGAGTCTTCTAGTCTTTTGCTCAACGTTTTTTCCACTATGCACCTCAATAGTTTACCATTTTTTTATATTAAGTCGTTGTTGATTATCTTGTAAATCATTAATTTTAGAGGTGCACCGAGAGAGATTCGAACTCCCGACCCCCTGCTTCGTAGTCAGGTACTCTATCTGGCACCCCTTAAACTCTCCATAAACTTTCCAATCCAATATTTTAGGTGTGATTAGGTTTCAAACCTACTAATACATCTTAGTTTATTTATTTGACTCTGATCTAAAAATCCGCTCAGTTTAATGCATATGTTTCCACTATCTAAAACATTGTAAACTAAAGTATTAGGGATCTCTCTATGTGCAGCAGTTGGTTGTCTAGTCGGTTTCTTTTGTCGAGATTACAACCCCAAAGATAGACCAGTTATACTGGAAACGATCTATTTCCTATATAGTTTTTTTGATCCAAATTTTAAGTACTTGAACATAACAATTGGTACTTTAGTTGGCATTTTAGCTTACGTTTCACTTCAAGAGGTCGAAGCTAGAAAAGTAAAAAACCAAAAGCCCACTGACACGGCAGCAGAAACAGGTGATTTTTTTCAACAAGATCACATTTTTAATGACGCGAGGCAAGGTACAAAACTTAATTACGAAAACCTTATACCATCACATTTATCCAGTTCCAATTTTTCTGATTGTATAAATGATATTTTTCGCCATCTAAGAGCCCAAGATCAAAATGTTGTCATTTTATGCTCGCAGACATCACATCCATTTATAGAACATTTTTCGTTTGAATTATTTAACAAACTTTTTTTTGTGATGATTGAAGACCAAAAACAGGATTTAGAAATACCAACCCAGAATATAAATAGTCTTATTTTGATTGCTAAAGTGGCACACGCAATTGCTTGTATTATGCCTGTTAAAACAGTTTTGTATGATGATGGAAAAACTCTTTGGAAACCCGAGAACA
>ERZ651776.3103-NODE-3103-length-17045-cov-6.009665_pt1 | contig 17045 bp, 11 predicted proteins | sample MGYA00514761_ERZ651776 | MGnify/ENA metagenome assembly ERZ651776 | reverse complement strand
TCGCAGAGCTTTGACCGATTCAAGACTATGCACAAGTCACAAGAATCTTTAACCCGCTCAGCATTTTTTTTGTTTCGATTGAGTATATATATAGGACCCTTTATAAATAGGACAAGATAAGAAAATGAAAAAGCCCAATAAACACCATGAACATCATCTTGGGCATTGTGTCTATTCTGACGGTCGCTTCAGTCACTGGAATACGTTTGGATCCCCTTCTAACAAAGTTCCGCACCCCCACAGCACTGAAAAGAGTTACCAGCTCTTGCGTACTGGCTGCCTCTCTGTTCTTACCCCATGCTAACGCTGAAATGTCGACCACAATAGGTGAAATCTCGGGGTCTGGTATTGTATTCAGAGATACACTGACTGTGGAGCGCTTCACCGATCCTAAGATTGAGGGGATCACTCTTTACGTGTCGAACTTCCAGCGCCCGCTAGCTGAAAGGCTTCAGAAGGACTTCTTTTCTGACCCGAGTGTGGCCTCTGTTGGCTGCGCAAAAACAGGGCCAGTAAAAATGTCTCCGTCAATAGCAAAGGGAAAGGGGGGGGAGGAGGTATTTGAGGAAGCAAAGTCACTGCTGTTCAAAACTCTTCGTGTACAGCGCCTGTACGACGAGGAAACAAATACAGTCGTTTATGTGAGCTTCAACACGCGACTGGACAAGAGTGAGGACGGCAACAAATCTCGGTTCAAGAGCTCAGTTTGCGCAGTGAACTTGAATTGAAAAAACGTATGTGGGAAAAGGTACTAAAGATCCCACAGAAGTGGAAAAAGAAGGCTGACTGATGAGGCAGTAGGAGCAACAAGAACACAAACAACAAACAGTTTTTCCCCAAATAAAAAATGCCTAACACTACTCTGTTTAATGTTTTCTCAAAAATCACCCGATACGTCCGCCCTCTCCTTGTCAGCTCTTATATTCTAGCTGTCTACACGATTAGTTACCCATACTTGGAAATCAATTTGCTCCGCTTAATTTTGGCCTCCTCGATCTCCTCGTCAGTCCTCTCACGGCTTCTTTTGTTGGTATTGACTTCCGCCCCCGCGCCCCCGTCCCCGCGCCCCCCACTGCCAGTCTCGGTTGAAGCTGCCTTCCTAACGTTATTGGCGCGATTTACAAGCGATTGCTCTCGGTCCATTTCGCTGCCCCCATGAAGTCCACTATCTTTCTTGAGTGCCATGCTGGATTTCATGCCGAGGACCTGCCTTGCGTAATTTTTACCAGTGCTCTGAGCCGCTAGCTTTTCCTTTTCCAGCACAGCCTCGTACCCGGCGACGACCGACGAGTTCATGTAGCTCGGTTCCATTTCCCCCAGTTTGAGCTTCTCTTGGTTGCCATACTGAGTGAAGGTGACCCAGTACTCGTGTGTTTCCCATTCCTCTTTAGGCTCAACCACCTCATCAATGACGCATTCGTACCACTTGAGCGGATTTTCATCGTCCTCATACAATCCGCGAACTGTTGCGCCCCGGTAAAACTCCTTTTGGCAGATATCTAGGTTCACTTTCATTCGCTCATAGTTCTCTCCCTCCTGCAGCATTTTTGCCTTCATGTGTCTCTGCTGCATCACGGGAATACGAGGCAGGATTGTTCCGTAGAATTCAATGTCTTCCACGAGCGACCTTACAAAGGCTCCAATGGTGATGTTCGTGCCATTCGCCGTAAACTCCTCTTCGTCGTAAACAAAGTCTTTCATGAGCTTCCACATGAGATCTGTTGGGGCACAGTAGCGTGCAAAGAGGAATCCCACTGCGCGAATGTAAGGACTATCTACGTGCTTGAGTATTGTCCACAGCTGATTCTCTGTCACCGTCATCAGGCATAGCCTGACCAGGCAACAGAAGCAGGACGAGGGGATTCTGCTCGTCCCCGTTGACCACGGAGTGATGTCCGTCACTTTGTAGTAGATCTCATCAATTAATGTTTTGTTGTCCTTCACCTTCTCGCAGAGTTTAAGAAAGTAAGGCGACACCAAAACGTTGTTGAAAAGCATCTGGTTAATGTTGAAGGTCTCCTGGTTGCCAATGGTCTCAATTGTCCCAATACTTTTATTGGAGATGCCATCAGAGCGGGTTTGGGCCACAAGGGACATGTGTTGCTGAGCGCGCTCTTGCCGCTTTGCGGACTGGTTCCAGAGAGCCGAACGTGACATCTGAACGAGGGAGGGTAATGTGACTAGAGGTAAAAAGGAGGTGCACAAGATTTGTCAAAAGGGAGAGTGATTCTGCCGACTTCGTCGGTATTATCCAAAATTGAAGGTCGTACAGAGGGGTGGAACGTAAAATACGTTTGGATTGCCCGACGATAGCCTTTTAAACTGTTCCTGCCGTCTTATGTAGATGAAGTGCAAATTTGCACTGGTGACTGTGACAAAGCAGAAGTCAGAGGGCTCCAAACCTCAGTAATCCTGTCTAAGTCTACCCGCAGACTACTACAACAGTCATTCTGGGACACCTCACAATTGAAAAATATGAACCTAGCTGCCTGCTCACCCCAGTTATCGTCACGGCTGTCGATGTCCGGGCCAAGGCAGCTGTGCTCAGTGACTGCCTCTTGGCACCGTGGAGGGTATGTCTCGTTGCTTGCCTCCGGAAAATCCTTGAGACTAGCGTCAATGTGCGTCTCCACAGCATCCACTGCGACTACCCCAGCCACAACCGAAGATTACACTGACTCCCCTTCAACAAAATACAACAAGAACCGCAAGAAATACCGTGAATCTCTTCGTCCACTCCGCAAAAAGTTCGCCACAGAATATGCGCGCCGCGTCGAGGAGGAAAAGCTCCGCAAGTTTTCCGATGACACCAAGCAGAAGGAGGAGAAATTGATCCGTGACAAGGCCAAATTTGCTCGTGTGACAGCCAACAGGAAAATTCACGAGGAGATGCTGAGAAAAAAAACTGAGGAAAGGAAGGGAAGGAAGGAGCGAATTGCCAGGGAGAAGAGAGATCCCTTCTTGAAGAAGATGGAGGCCGCCAAATTCAACTACGTCAAGGAGGTGGCTCAGGGCAACACAAGTTGGATCACTTCTATGGCAGATCTTGATGCTATGCTGGGCGACGTGGGTCATTATGTCGACGATAGCGACACTAGCGAGTCCGATAGTGGATCGAAATATTCAACGTCGAGTAAATCTGAGGAGTTTTGGGCAAGGCCTGGCTCTGTTCTTGGGGCCCCTCGCGCAACTGGCTCAAGTTCATCATCGGCATCTGCCACCACCAGCAAAACGTTTAATGCTATTGGAATTGGGGCGGGGCCAGTAACCGAGGATATTCGGAAAAGTTTTGGAAGCTACTTTGCGTTTGTGACTGATCCCAGGCACAGGATTTATCCTGTTGGGGATCTGTATGACGATGATGCTGTCGCTGAGGGAGCCGTTTTGGACGGAAGTGGGAGAGATGAAGAGGGGAGAGATTCCATGCTATATCAAACTCTACTCAACCGGTCTCGGAACTCGACAAGGGCTAGTATCGTTGTTAAAGATATGCTTGCGGAAGCGACGGACGGGGATGAGGAGAAGCTGAGGGAGATGATGGAGACGGAGGGGAGGGGTATTGACGAACTCAAGTCCATTGTCATGGACTTTGAGATGGACAGCGTGAAGGTGACGGACGGAGAAGATAGGGGGGACATGCCGGAGAGGCCTAGAAAGATTCCTTCCGATAGGGGCTCCTGGCAAGATGACAATGAGGGCCAGGCAGAGGCTATGATCGGCGTACCTGGTAAAGGTGTGTACAAACAGATTATCTTTGCTCGTCCAGACAAGGCTAAGGATGAGAAGGATTGGGTGCGAGGGCCGACTGCCGCGCAAATGCCAGAAGAGTAATTAAATGCAGATTGCATTTGAGCAAACGAAAATAAACCAGCTCTCCACCAGAAGACGTTCATCTTATTCCTACTTATTTTTTTTAGAAAATCGTAGCTCGCAGCTCTCCTTCTGTGGAGCCTTCTTCGTAGAGCTTCTCTGCATTAAATTCTACTCTCGATTCTCTCTCGACTTTGGTTCCCTTCATTTGCAGACACGCGTTTACAAGCTTTCGAGTTACTCCCAATCCCTCCCGTCCGACTCTGATTCTTTCCAGATTTCGTAATCTTGTTTCAGGCTGTTCAAGAACCTTGGCAGCATGAACTTCAGTGTGGTTGACATAATACTGCTCCCCACTCCAGAGAGCACTTTTCTCGGCAGCCAACGACCTTCCCGCGGAATTTTTGCACGGATATCAATGCTGCATTGTACCTTCATTAAATTCTCCTCAGGCTCACTCACAGTATTCAAACACTCAATATCAAATTGTCCATTGGCAAACTCGGCAAACCGACCCCCTGCAAGCTCGCACTTGGTCACGATGATCCTGGCGGTTGCTCCAGGATAGTCATCGACATCGACAGTAGTAAAAACCGTAGCAACTATTTTGTTCCCGAGAAAGGAGATGGGATCGATCTCGCACTTAAAGTTGTTGTCATCAAGCCTCGTGAGTTGGGCACTGCCGTCAAGGAGAGAATATTTCTCCGGAGGCAGAGAGAGGTACCGCTTAAGGTTCCGCGATGGGCTTGGTGATTCGGGAGATGGTGCCGAAACCTCTACACTGCACATCTTTTGGGCGAGAAAGGTTGCAATCCGCGCATTCGGTGCATAAGTCAATGTTTCGTGGCTGTCAAGGGAAATCTGCGGTGCATTGCTGTACAAATTGTTCTTATTGTCAATATCTTCATCCGAGAGCGTGGCAGTGTTGTTATCGTAATCATCACTCCAGGGCGTGCCAAGGAGCCTCAATATTGAGATTTTCGGGTTGTTCAAGCAAGTGCGGAAGGTCGAACCAGAACGAGTCAGGATGGTAGAGGGAGATGAGCTTGTTCTCAAAGCCGATCGACGGGCTGATTCTCGTCGTATCGCATGTGTATATACATGCCGTACATATCCGTCCGTGGTAGTCACACATAGCACAAGAAAAATTATGCCTAATAGACCTTTTCCTGGCACTGAGACAAAGCTTTCTACCATCAAATATTCCTAAATTGGCCTTTTGCCTTTGTTTAAGCTTCGTAGGAGTGGCGTGAATAAGCAGCTAGCTAATTGGTGAAGGGGTGAGAGCGCAAAAATCTTTCCGATTTCTTTCATATGGCGCTACCTTGGTGGGGGTTTTTTTTTGATGGAATGAGGTTTTTGCAATTTCCTTTTCCCTCCTTCATCTTCCGTTTTTTCTTATTTTCCTTGTTCTTGCCGTTCCTCCTTCAAGCATACCCCTTCGAATCCAAAGAGGTTAACAAATAGGCGTTCTGCCTCAACGAAAACTTGGCACTTGATTTCTGCTTGCTCAACGCTGACTACTACCACCACCTCAACATTTCTTTTGCACTACGCCTGTTTCTGACACGCATATATGTTTAACTTGAAAGTACTCGTCGTCGTACTGCTGTTGGTGCTGGATCTTTGTGATGGATACACACATTTTACCGCGTCTTTATCACATCAACACTTTCGCAAGACCACCACCACCACCACAACCTCACATTTAATCCCGTACTCAACGCAACTCCGTGTAAAGGAGGATAATCGCTCGAGTCGGATTCCCTCGAATCGAGATATAAATGTGCAACCAAAGGTGCAAACAGCAAGAGGCATAATTAGTAGGATTAAGAAGAAGCAAGACCTGGAACAGAACCAGACAATCCAGCCCTCAAAAACCCCACCTATTCGCGGTGTGGTCCCTACAACTGTTGAAATAATTCGGCCCTCTAGCCGCACTCGCACAATTAAAGGGTCAATTACAATTCCGATCCCCTCTGATTCTGTTTGGGGCATCTTAACAGACTATAACAGGCTGGCAACTCATGTAAAGAATTTAGTTGAATCGAGAGTGCTGGAGGAGGAAGGAATCTCTGAAGAAGACGAATTTACTGTCGGCGAAAACAAAAATCGGCGCCTCAAAATCTACCAGAAGGGTGCGCAGCGCATCGCCGGCTTCTCCTTCGGTGCCAGTCTAATATTGGAGATGCAGGAAGAGAATGCAACAGGCGAACTGAATGGAGGAGTGCAGAAAATACTTTTCAAATGTATTGACTCACAGTTTTTTAATAACTTCGACGGCACCTGGACTGTGACACCGCTTCAAGGAGTGACTACGGTGAACGGCGGACCTGTGCTTAGCGGGGGCGCCACCAGGGTTGACTACGAAGTTTTCATTAAACCCCGAGGGCCCGTGCCGGTGCAGGCATTGGAGTGGCGAATACGTGAGGATGTGCCCTCCAATCTTCAATCTGTTGCGGACGCAGCCATCAAATTATTCTACGAGACTCGCAAACTCCGCGTAGATAATAACTCCGGAGAAAAACCGGCGACAGCGACAGAAACGACCGAGACGACAAAAAAGGCGGAAATTGTCTCGTCGACGACTCCCAGTGCACCTAGGCTTATTGACCCCTCCTCTCCCGTGGACCCTATCACGCGCTTGGCGATGCTCGTGAATCCAGGCGCATACAATGCTGCAAACCCTGATGTGATACAGGATGAGGGGGGTGAGGTGAAGGAATTTATGCAGGCGTTCAAGCCACGACAGTACCAAGATTACAAGCAGCAGCAGCGACAGCAGGAACAAGAGCGGCAGCGGCTAGTCTCAGACGAAGATCACGGTAACAAGCGCCGTCGCCGCCGTCGCTTTGGAAAACTTGTAGATTTGGATCAAAGAAGGCGAGAGACACTAGGGTCTATCAACGATGATAACGACCCTCGAGATGTCTTCAATACCTGAGGAGGAGGAGATATATCTGTACGTATTTTAGTAGCTCTTTTAGTAGATTTCGGGAGAAGTTTTCTTAAATTTCTAGGCTTTAGTGTATCCTATCTTCGTTTTCAGCTCATTTTCGGTTTGTTCTTTTTCTCATTCAGCTCGACTTCGCCTAATTTCTCAAGGTATTTCACGGCCTCAGTGTAGTCGCCTTCGCCCCCCTCAGATTCCTCTGCTTTCAACACTAGGCTGTTCAAGTGCTCAATAATACCGCCGCTATTTGGAAAGTTCTCCTTCACGAAATCAGCCCCGATACCACAGTCCTTTCGCATCAGTGCCAAGAAAAAACCGTAGTTGAAACGTCTGAGAATGCGATCATGGTGCTTTCGTTAGATCATGGGGGAGGGAGAAAAAACTATGTAATACTTCTTCTTACCTAGTCAAGATTTCTTCGGGTATCCTTACGGTAGTTTGGAGACTTCTCCCACTGCTGCCATTGATACTGCTGAGCGCGTGCTCTGGTTCCACACCAAATCTCTTGAGGGCAATCAAACCCTCAGACGCGGAAAGAAGGTTCAGCATGTTCAGAGAGTTGTTCACTGCCTTTACGGCGCATCCGCTACCGTGTTTATCTCCAACGTGAACGATCTTCTTTGCGAATCCTTCGGCTATGGGGCGCACAACCTCACCTAGAACAGAAGGACAACCCCCAGCCATGGCAGTCAATGTCCCCTCACGCGCTCCTTTGACTCCACCACTAACTGGAAGATCGATAAATTTACCCCCCTTGACGCCCTCTTCGAAGATTTTCCCGACTTCCGAAGTGACAACGGGATCTCCGCTAGTACAATCAACAAAAACCGTGTTGGGTTTGATGTTCGGTAAAGCCTCCAAAATTACGGCTTTGGTAATTTGACTGGTGGGTAGACATGCAAAGACCACCCCACTATTGTTGAAAACGCCTTCGACGCTGGATGCTGCTCTTACTGATTCCCCCATTCTCTCAGCAAATGTTGTAGTTGCAGCGAAGGATTGGTCGAATACATGGAGGAGTGGTGAGGAGTGTCGAGAGATGCACCCCGCCATTCCCCTTCCCATGCGCCCCAACCCGATGAATCCAACTCCTACTGACATTTTCTCTTCCTAAGGGAGGGGCAGACTAAAATGGCTGCGTCGCGCGTGGATAATACCGTGGGGAGTTAGATCTCTTAAATTTTATTTTTTTTCTGAAAATGTTCTTCGAAGAAAAATACTTTAACCCATCAATATTTAAAGGATCTCGGATCTCTGCTTTTCCCACTTTCAGTCTTAAACAACTGAATAAAGGTTCGTATTACGCTAGCTAATTTTTATTTTTCACAGCTTATTTTAGTCACATTCAAGTTCAATCCTCTTTCTTGCTTCCTGGCCCATCCCCCCTATCTCCGTCCCCTCTTTCACCATCTCGCGTGTCCCCCTTTCCGCTCGCCGTCATCGAAACAGCCTTTTTTCCGACTCCCTTGCCATCCCCCTTTCCTCCTTCCATCGACATTTTGGGGTCGAAGGGATCTTTTAGATCATTTATGACATGCAAACCGGTGATCCGCTCCATCAAGTTCATGTAGCATGTCTCCACGACGTCCACTGCGTGTTCCTTGACACTAAGCGTCCTTCTGTCGACAAGTGTCAATCCGTCCCACCAGGTCAACAAATTCTGAAGTTCTGTTAAATTCCTGTTCAAGGTGTCGCGCTTAGCTCTCATGCTACTGTGTTGAATATAAGCTTCTACGCTGCTTCCTATCGCCACCGTGATTGCCACCCACTGAGCCTGGTTGACAATTGCCAGTAAGGCCCCAAAACTCGTGAAGATGAATGCGATTAGCTCGAGGTTGTGCAAGGTACGATTCGTCGCTGGGCACATCTTCTGAAACATACTTGTCAATGGTATTGCGCGGAACTTTATGTAACTCTCGATCGACATTATTCCGAGGTAATCCTCCTCGCTGTCACTACTATCCTTCTTTTCTATCCGGTCCCGGTCCCGCATGAAATCATCGATTGTCCTTTGGATATACAACACCTCCTTCGCCTCCCACATCTCTCTGACACTGTCGATGTCCTTAAAAGAAGCTTGAGCCAGAGCTGACAAGGCCCGATTGCATTCGTTCGAGAATGTGTTGCTTCCGAACTTTGTGTAACATTCGTACAAACGCTCCAGATGCTCGTCGGTCCATTCCACTCGTTTGACAACTGCCGGGCCATTCTTCACCCAATATTCCTTTATTTCCTTGGGCGTTATTTCGGTCCTCAATTCCTTGCTCAGGTGTTCCAAAACACTGCTAGTCTCCTCAGTGCCATCATCGCCTTGGTTGGGGTGTAAGCCTTTTTTCACAAATACTTCGTAGATTAGCGTGTAGTCTCGACGATTCAGGCCACCGACACTGTCACTTTTGTTCACGAATTCTCTGTCATTTTTGTGGGGACCCTCGGTGGAGGAGCTTTCATGTATTAAACTCGCCCTCCTTCCAGTATTTATAACAGTCTTTGCCCCGACTCCAGCGGCTTCAGCCATCGAACCGACTCTTCCAAGGGTTTCTCCGGCGAGATGAAACTCTGTGTCTGTTTTCCACTTGTGAGAGGATTTCCGAGCGAGGTGGAGATCGGATTTCCGAACGAGGTTGAGATCGTTTCCCTCGTTTCGCTTGATAGTTTTCGCGAAGGTACGCACAGTACTCGCATTGCGCGACAGGCGGCTGAACTTTCCTTTATCTGATAAAACCTTCTTTCTGATGCTTTTTTGGTACATCCGTTCTTTCGCAGATTTGCGTTCCTCCAACATTTTCGTCAATTTTTTGTGTCTTTCTTCCCGCTGTTTCTTAAATAGCTTCTTCCGCTCGATGCGATTTTTTATCTCCTCTTTATCACGCTGCTGTGCTTTGCGAGACTCAGATTTAAATAAAAAACTTTTCTTCTTATTGTATTTGGTCTTGATCTTTTCGGTCTCGTCCTCGCGCTCGGGGCGATTGTTGGCGGAGTAGAGCACTAAGTATTTCGACGCATGCTCCCTTATTTTTAAGAAGAAGTCATCTCCGTCATTTTTGTCGTGAAAGCCGTATACGCTTGACGCCCTATAATCGCTATCAAAAGCGATACTACCGGTTGACCCAACATCACTGTCCATAACAACCTTAAATATCGACGTAATTCTATCGGTGAATTTATCGCGCTCGTCGAAAATTATGTTTCCCATTTCTTCTTCCATCTTGATTTGCTCAGCTGTAACGTCCCTGTAGGGACTCGTCTTACTCCGAAATTTATAGATTTCCGAAACAATCTGGTTTCCTCCCATCATAGCCCATTTCCACTTGGACTCGTAACTTCCCTTGTTCAAGAGTGCAGCCAAAAAACCGGCTAATATAGGAAGCATGACGATCGCGTAAGTGAGATTTTCCGCATACCAATTCTTGTATTCCTCGTCTAAATAGTCCATAGAACTGAGGTTCCCATAAAAAACACTGGCAACGGTAGTGAGAAAGGCGGTGAAGGTGATGCTAAAGTAGAGGATCCCGGCAATCTTCTTGAATGAAAAGGCATTTTCAATTAGTAGGAAGTGACGCTGCCAGGCATTGATAACGACATTGGTTTCTGCTTTTCCTAGGCCCAACTCTGGTATGCCGTCGCTCCCAGCATTGGCAAAGCAGCCGGTCATCACAGACAACATCTCCTCGGCTGAATCATTACAAACGTCCAGTTCCAAAATTATACGACGAAAGATATACTCAGCCCGGTCAAGCACCTCGGTGCAGAGGTCAATATCAGGCGCACCGAATTCATAAGCCCATCTCTCGTCGTTGCAGTGAATCTGAAGGTAAGATAGGATGTCTGAGAGCTCAAGTTTTACCGGGAGCTTGCTATTAGCCTTCTGAGAGTTGAAGTGGTAAACCATCGCTTTACGGAGGGTTGCAAATGCCTGGGTCAAGCCTCCAGTGTTGTTAATGATCAAGGTAGGTTTGCCGGATCGCACGGTGCGCTTAATCAACTTGTGCTCCCTATTTCCCCCAGCGCTGAACAGGTACCCATAAGGACCAAAGGTTTTCGGCACGTTATTTCCTTTCTTTTCTACAAAAATGTAATGGGTCCCGCTCCCATAAATGAAACTCCTGTAAAAATAGCTCCAGTGTTTCTTCTCATGGAGGCGTGTCTCGTATCCCTGCATTACGTCCAAAGCTTCCGGGTCGAAAGGCAAGTCCCTACAATCAGACACTACAAACCTCCGATAATCATCAAAATCCGTCGGCTGATAAGCAAACTCTTTGAATTCCTCGCTAGCGAATTTCCCGATCTTTCTGTAGGGAGAGCTTTCGAAAACTGAATGGCAGTATTCCTTGCTATCTTTCAAATTTTCCAATATCTTCGAGACTAGGGCGGGACCATCACAACTGCTAATCAGCTCGTTCCCGCCATCCGCAGGATGCTGTGATACTACCTTCCTTGACTTCTCTAACCTCTCTAAGCTGTCGATGACCAGTATAACTGGTCTCGACGTGGTCCTCTGGAGAGCGTACTCGATCAAAAGCTCCGCGGCTGCGCTACTATCATCGCTGGCCCTATCTATGAGTATCCAATTATTCGCCTTATCACAAGCATCTAATGTAGATACGTACATGCGCAACAGCCTCTCAAACAGTAGTTTGCTGATTATCTTCTCCTCGTTGTTAGTATCACTCGTCTCCAAATCGATCTGCTCCACAAATTCATCATCGGAAAAAGCAAACTCATCATCACCAATCTCCTCCTCCGTGTCGCTCGACGAAAATCCGCTATCAGTACTTCGATACTTGAAAAATGGATGCTGTTTAGTTTCGGCCTTCATATTTGAGTCTGCGATGGTCTTCTTAACCTGGTTGCGCTTGGAGGTGTGCTTCATACGCGTTCGGCTGCGCTTTTCAGAATTCATAATCTGCTTGACTGCCTGGTCACGCCACTCAGCAAAGTCGTCGGTGTCGCACAAAGAAGCTGTAGCGAGATTTCGAGGGTGTCTCATCCCACTGTGGCAGGATAATATCATGTTTGGGGGCTGTAATTTCCATGATTCCTGCACAATCTTGTTGATATTCTTCCCTTTCCAGTCCTGTGGGACATAGAGAGACTCCTTGACATCGTCACTAAGAGAGCCCGGTAATTCCGATGGGATGCAAAATTTTGCTACTTTTATGGCAGATTTTTCCTTTGAATCATTGCCTTTGGTGATCATCATCATATCGGAGAGGGCAGGAGTCGCTAACTGGCGGCCAACGTTAGATGGTTGGGATGATGTGCTATCGTGATGGAACATGATGGTATGTGCTGCTGGGATGGAGTCGCCGTTCCTGGGATTATTGCTATCACTTTTGTTGTTGTTTTTTCTGTTGTCACCAAGGCTGCTCTTGCTGTTATTACCAGCTGGAATGAAGGAGTTTATTGCTTCAGGTTTTGGGAAAGAGAATGGGGCCGTTTTGCTCTGGAGAAGATTAGAGGTCGGAAGAGAGCTTGAGCTTTTTTCTGTTCTTTCTCCGATGATAGACCCTGCGGCTGAGGCTGAGACCGCCTCGCCACCATGCCCTAATCGAACTCGAGGGACTTTCAAGCCATTTTCGTCGTAATCATGGTCTTCCACTTCAAAATCGTTGGTGTACTGTAGTGGACTCTGTGTAGGCGGTCCATTCGGGTGATATGCTGCGGGAGAGATATTCGCACCGAGCGAACGGTGGGAGAACGGCATGGAATTCATTATTTGTCCTTCTTAAAAGGAGGGTGTTGCAAACCCTTTCAAATAAATAGAAACAGGAAGAGGGAGTTTAATTATTTAATTGGAACTGATCACTGCTCGATAGCTTTTTTCAGTTCGGTTCAGTTCTCACTGCGGTTTCTATCTGGACTCTACGTGGACGGCCAGCCAAATTAAAGATAAAGGGTTTCAACGGAACGAAAAATGATAAAAACAGATCTGACTTAATACTACTTCTCTCATTACTTCTTCTCTCGATAATCATGAAGTTTTTGTCTGTGATTACAGGTTTTTCTCTCTTAGCAGGCTCCGATTCGTTGAATAATGGCCTCGGAAGATCACCTCAGATGGGGTATTCCTCTTGGAATGATTGTGCTTCTCAAGTAACCGAAGATCGCATTAAAAACGCCACACTGGCTTTGATTTCGACTGGACTTTCCGCTAAAGGCTACACTCATGTGAATGTTGACGAAGGATGGTTCAAATACCGTGCTGAAGGTAGTAATCAGATGGTTGAAGATCCAGCCAAATTCCCAAATGGGATGAGGGCACTTGGAGACTTCATCCACTCCCATAACCTTTCTTATGGTCTTTACACTTCCAGGGGGACCTGTCAGTGTAGTACCGCTCAGTATTCTGCAGTTGGATCCCAGGGATTTGAAGTGGAAGACGTGAACTGGATGGTTGATGCAGGAATGGACTATGTCAAGGTTGACAGCTGCTGCAACACAGACGACGACCCAGACGACGCCTTCAGTGACTATGGGAAATTTCGGGATGCTCTAAATGTCACAAATCACCCAGTCTTCTTCTCTCTTTGCGGGTGGTACTCTTGGTATGCACCGAAGGGCGATGAATTGGGGAATTCATGGAGGATTAGCGGAGATGGGACAAATTGGGGGGCGCTGACCACTAGCATCAACACGAACTCTGAGTTGTCGCAGTACGCACGGCCAGGGGCTTGGAATGATCCTGATCTGCTTGTTGGCACTGGAATCGGTAGCAACCGAGGGGATGATAAGTGCTTCGATGCCGACACAGAAATCCCACAATCTTTGGATTGGTACATGACTAGTGACGAACAATCTAGAGCACAATTCACCTTGTGGTGTGTGATGAGCGCTCCATTGCTGATCAGCGCCAATCTTAACGCCGTCAGCGACTATGCGCTTGAGACGTGGGGAAATGAGGAGGCTATTTATGTCAATCAGAACTTCAGAGACTTTCCAGAAGGTACGCCAGAGGAACAGAAAATTTATCAAGGAATTAGGGTAGCAGGGCAAGATCTGAGTTACGATAAAAGTTCTGATACTGGCAGCGGCACCAATGTTTGGGCCAAACCCCTTCCCAACGGAGTTTGGGGGATGGTGTTCTTGAACAATGAGAATACAGAGACCAATGTGCTGTGTGACAATGATTGTTTCAAGCAACTCTACGATTTGGATGTATCCAAGAGCTATATTATGAGAGACTTGTGGGCTCATGAAGAAATCGGTGTGTTGAAGGCTAGCGAAGGAGGGGAGTTCAGTTATACAACAAAGGATCTAGGTGTCCATGGGGGAGTCCTGATGATAACTTTGACACCGCAGGAATAATTAATGATATGGATGTGTTGAGCTGACGTTTGAATTGTGTTGAAATTCAGTCTCTCATTGAGTTATTTCCTCATTTTTACTCTTATTAGCTAAAGTACTTTTAGTTCGCTCATACTCGATAAAATTTTGAATTTAAAAGAAATCATCTACCCGGGTACTAACCAATGAATCAAGGCATCCCACACCACATCTGCAAATTTTGACATAAGTTGCGCGCTACAGTTCCTGAGCTATGCAATTAATTTCCGTCCGCAACGGACGCGCAGTTGCGCAGATAACCTTTCCTGAACGATCATTTCTGTGCCCGACAGCAAATTGCACCAAATATGATGAAAACTATTGTTACCGCCGGATTACTTCAATTTATTCCAAGATTCTGAGCCCTTCGCATCGGGTTTGAGGCCGCTCTAATAAGCACCGGGAGCTGACTCGTACACACATCTCGATAAAACCTCCAAAGGGCGGGTTTCGGAAAAGCAAGGGAGTTTGAAGAAGGTACTCACTTTGGGCTTGATCCGCACGTTGGACGACTTTTAAGTACAGATTTGGCTTCCCTCGACGCTGGATAGCTACGTCGCCTAATTTCACAATTGTATGTAGCGTTTGAAATTTTGCCTTTTTCTGAACCACACCACTACTTGCATCTGAAACCAAATTACCCAAATTAGAACAATTATCCATTTATACAATCTAAAAAACTTACTATGCTTTCCAGCAATATGATTCGCAGAGCTGTTGTGAGCAAGAGCCTGGTGCTTCGCTCACTTTCCACTGTTGCAACTGCACCCACCGCTGCTGTGTCGGGCCGGGAAAGTGCCTTATTTACCCCTGGGCCCTTGACGACTTCTGCTGGTGTAAAGCAGGCGATGCAGATTGATCTTGGTAGTCGTGACGGCCAATTCATATCAGTTATTGACGACGTCCGTAACGGGTTACTTGAGATGGCTGAGACGAGCCAGGCTGATGGTCATGAGGCTGTTTTGATGCAGGGTTCAGGAACCTTCAGCGTGGAGGCAACTATCAGTAGTATCGTGCCGACCGACGGAAAGCTCCTCATTTTGTCGAACGGAGCGTACGGAGAGCGCATTGGGAAGATGTGCGACTACCACTCCATTCCTTACAGCATCCTGCGGTACGGAGAGCGTGGTGCCCCTAACGCCGCGGATGCTGCAGCTGCCGTCCAGGGTGACGATTCCATCACACACGTTGCCTGCATTCACCACGAGACAACTAGTGGCGCTTTGAACCCCGTGCAGGAGATCGGAAAAGCGATCAAGGCAGTCAGGCCTGACCTCACCTTCATTGTTGACAGTATGAGCGGATTCGGGGCTTATCCCTTGGAAGTCGGACCTGGAAAGAGCGGAGAGACTGTTGATTTCTTGGTTAGTAGCAGGTAAGAATTTCTGTTGGTTCTTGGTGGGTGCTAGTTTGGAGGAGTAGAAAGACAACTTAGTGATGGAGATTCCTTGCGTTACACTGACTAACTGATCCCGAACGCAAATATGCAAATATAACAGCAACAAGTGCATCGAGGGCGTTCCTGGATTCGCCTTCTGCATCGCCAACCGCGAAAAGCTCATCGCGAGTGCCGGCGTCGCTCGCAGCCTAAGCCTTGACCTGTACTCTCAATGGGAGGGTTTGGAGAAGACGAAGCAGTTCCGTTTCACCCCGCCTACCCACGCTTTGCTGGCCTTCAACCAGGCCATGATAGAGCACAAGGCCGAGGGTGGCGTGCAAGGAAGGCTCGCGAGGTACCAGCACAACGCTAATGTCCTCGTTGAGGGTATGAGGGAGATGGGCTTCGAACCCTATTTGGATGAGAACATTCAGGGATGCATCATCACCACGTACCTCTTTCCCCAGGATGAGAACTTCGATTTCAATACCTTCTACTTGAAGCTTCAGGCGAGGGGACTTGTGATCTACCCAGGAAAGCTTACGGAGCACGACTGCTTCAGGCTCGGAAGCATCGGAAGGCTTTTTGAGAGGGACATGGTCGGACTTGTCACCGCCATCCGGGACATCCTGTCAAGAGAGATGGGCGTCAGTCTTCCTGTCAAACAGATTGACGTGTCCGAAAATGCTGGAGAGAATGTGGCTGTGTGAACGATTTTTGGGTTTTGGGGATATTTGTATGTCACTTAAATCAGAGAAAGAGAAGGGATCACGGATAGGAGAGCGAATGTTGCCATTTTCATTGCAACGACGCCATGCCTATGGAATTAGAGATTGTGATTTGTTGAGAATAAATATGAGATGTGAGACGGCGAGCAATTTTTCTACAAACTAGGGGGGTTACTTTTGGCTCTTGCGTCAATAAATTTACTGTGTATCTGTATGATCTTCTCAACAATAACCGTCTCAATGACGCCTCCCGACTCCTTTTCGTACGTCTCGACGTCGTCCTCCTCCATTCCCTTGACAATATAAATTTTATCATACCTCGTATGCAATTCATTAGCAACAACAGCATGCACCCCATAATTTTTAATAGCCTTCCTAGCCTTATCAATCAATATCCCCAAATCCGTCTCGAGCTTAAAACTAACGACCATACCCTCGGTAGACTCCACGACTTTGCCGAGTCTCTTAGGAACACCAGAAAGACGGAGCGTAAGACCGGACGTACCCCCAGACGACTGGATCTTATGCTCGCTCATTTCCGATGGAGGGACATAGAAATCCGACACTGCTGCAGCCAAGTACCAGAGACAGTTCGTGGCGTAGAGTTGGTTCACTTGTACACACAGCAAATCCAAAGCATCAAGATAATCTGTTACCGTCTCGAATGAACCCGTCCATAACAAATTCTTGTACGTATGATAATCCCTAACAGCACGACGTAGTTCGTCATGCTCGACAGCATCCTGAGACAACTCCATCTTATCACCATCCTCCTTATACGTTACATACTTGTCAATAAACCCAGCATCAACCTCCCCAAAAACCCTCCCAAACGGAACCTTCGTACCCT
>ERZ651776.3098-NODE-3098-length-17085-cov-4.377352_pt1 | contig 17085 bp, 11 predicted proteins | sample MGYA00514761_ERZ651776 | MGnify/ENA metagenome assembly ERZ651776 | reverse complement strand
ATACATACATTCATACATACATACTGTAATGTGTAGTACATACACACATACAAACATACATACATACATACATACATACATACACACACACAACATACACACACACAACACACACACACACACACACACACACACACATACACACACACACACACACACAACACACACACACACACACCACACACACACACACCACACACACACACACCACACACACACCACACACACACCACACACACACACCACACAAACACAACACACCACACACACACACCACAACAGCGAGAAAGTAATCATCGCCCAGGAAAGAATGTCGAATAACCACGTGTACAGCTTCAAGAAGAAGCAACCGCACAAATTCTCCTGGACAGTGGAAGTCCGCTCCCAAGTGGAGAACTCCAACCGCCCCACCTCCACCCTCTTCCTCCAAATGTACAACAAGGGGGGGCGCGGAATGACTGAGGGGAACCAAATCCGCTGCACCATGCCGTACATCCGCGACGACATCCCCATCGTGATGGTCTTCCGCGCGTTGGGATACATCAGCGACAGAGACGTCATCGAGCACGTGGTCTACGACCTCCACGACACGGAGATGATGGACCTGTTCCGCCCCTCGTTGGAGGAAGCGGCCGTCATCCAGTCCCAAGTCATCGCGTTGGACTTCATCGGGAAGAGAGGATCGGCCATGGACGTGAACAGGGACGCGCGCGTCAGATATGCCTCCGAGCTCCTCCAGAAGGAGATGCTCCCCCACGTGGGAACCGAGGAGCACTGCGAGACGAAGAAGGCCTTCTTCTTGGGGTACTCTGCCCACAAGCTGCTGATGTGCAAGCTGGGCAGGGCAGACCAGGACGACAGGGACCACTTTGGCAAGAAGAGGCTGGACCTCGCGGGCCCGCTGCTGGGGAGCCTCTTCAGGGTCCTGTTCAACAAGGTGCAGAAGGACGTCAAGGCGATAATGCAACGCTGCGTGGACGAGGGCGCGCCCTTCAACGTCCCCAAGAACATCCACAGCCGCACGATATCCGAGGGGCTGAAGTACTCCCTCGCCACGGGCAACTGGGGCGACAAGAAGAGCGGCCTTGGGGGCCAGACGAAGGCCGGCGTCTCCCAAGTGCTGCAGCGCCTGACCTACGCCTCCACGCTGTCCCACTTGAGGCGGTGCAACACCCCCCTGGCCCGCACCGGCAAGCAGGCCAAGCCCAGGCAGCTCCACAACACCCACTGGGGCATGGTGTGCCCCGCCGAGACTCCTGAGGGCCAGGCCGTTGGGTTGGTGAAGAATCTCGCCCTCATGGCCTACATCTCCACCGGCACCCCAATCTCCCCCATCATTGAGTTCTTGGAGGAGTGGTCCACGGAGACCTTTGAGGAGATCGTCGTCGCCGACATCGCCGACAAGACCAAGGTGTTCGTCAACGGGAACTGGGTGGGTGTCCACCCCGACCCGGCCAGGTTGGTGTCCCTCTTGAGGGACCTGAGGAGGTGCTGCGACATCGACGCCGAGGTTTCCGTAGTGCGGGACATTGGCGAGGGGGAGCTCCGAATCTACACGGATTCCGGGAGGATCTGCCGCCCTCTCTTCATCGTGGAGACGCTCGAGGACGAGCTGGGCAACACCCGGCAGTCTCTGAAGATCAAGAAGAAGCACATCGCCGCGCTGCAGCGCCCCAAGGACGACCCGGGGAAGATAACCTTCAGCGACCTCCTCTCCCACGGGCACGTGGAGCTGATCGACACGGAGGAGGAGGAGACCATCATGGTCGCCATGGAGCCCAACGACCTCGCCCCGGAGGAGGACTACTGCAACACGTACACGCACTGCGAGATCCACCCCTCCATGATTTTGGGGGTGTGCGCCAGCATCATCCCCTTCCCCGACCACAACCAGAGCCCCCGCAACACCTACCAGAGCGCAATGGGGAAGCAGGCCATGGGAATCTACGCCAGCAACTACCAGGTGAGGATGGACACCATGGCGCACGTGCTGCACTACCCCCAGAAGCCGCTGGTGACCACCCGGGCGATGGAGTTCCTGCGCTTCCGCGAGCTCCCCTCCGGGACGAATGCCATCGTGGCCATCATGATCTACACCGGCTACAACCAAGAGGACAGTCTCATCCTGAACCAGTCCGCGATCGACCGCGGCTTCTTCCGGTCCAGCTACTTCCGCTGTTACAACTCGCAGGAGGAGAAGACCTCCGTGAGCACCTTCGGGGGGCAGCAGGAGGAGAAGTTCGAGGTTCCCAACCCCGAGCACACCAAGCTGATGAAGAAGGACTACAGCAAGATGGACGACGACGGGTTAGTAGCGCCCGGCACCCGCGTGTCCGGCAACGACATCCTCATCGGCAAGACGGCCCCCATCGAGGCCGGTCCCAACAACAAGTTCACCCGCAGGGACGAGTCCACCTCCATGAAGGCAAACGAGAACGGCATCGTGGACAACGTGCTCGTCACCCAGACCAAGGAGGGGTTCAGGTTCACCAAGGTCAGGATCAGGAACACTCGCATACCTCAGATTGGGGACAAGTTCGCGAGTAGGCACGGGCAGAAGGGTACGGTGGGGATGACCTACAGGCAGGAGGACATGCCCTTCACCGCGGAGGGCATCGTCCCCGACATCATCGTGAACCCCCACGCCATTCCCAGCCGAATGACCATCGCCCAGCTCGTCGAGTGTCTCATGGGCAAGGTCTGCGTGTTCCAGGGCGTGGAGGGCGACGCCACCCCGTTCAACAAGGAGGTCAGAGTCGACGAGATCGGCAAGAACCTGCACGCGATGGGGTACCAGAAGCACGGGAACGAGGCGCTCTACCAGGGGCACACCGGCCGCCCTCTCAATGCCAGGATATTCATCGGCCCCACGTTCTACCAGAGGCTCAAGCATCTCGTCGATGACAAGGTCCACGCTAGGGCCAGAGGGCCGCTGAGTAATCTCACCCGGCAGCCCATGGAGGGTCGCGCCAAGGACGGCGGTTTGAGGATGGGGGAGATGGAGCGCGATTGCCTCATCACCCACGGCTGCGCCAACTTCATCCGAGACAGGTTCTTCGTCAACTCCGACAGGTACAGGATCCAGATCTGCGAGAAATGCGGCATGACGGCCCACTGCGACATGAGCGGGCAGGTCAAGTGCCTCAACAAATCCTGCAAGAAACCCCACCAGATATGCAGCATCGACATACCCTACGCCTGCAAGTTGCTGTTCCAGGAGCTGGAGGCCATGTGTATTAACACCAGGATATTTACCAAGGCCGAGAGGAAGTGATGTGTGTTGTGTGTGTGTGTGTGTGTGTGTGTGTGTGTGTGTTTTCTGGGAGGAGGTTTTTGAGAGAGAGAAAATAAAAATAACCACGAGGAAAATATTTACGGGGAATGAGTTTTGTTTTGAGGCGGTGAACGGGCTGCTAACAGTGGTCTGCGTCTACTTAATTCTTGTTATTTTGTTATTTCCTGTAGGTGTTTGTTTTGTGAGGCTGGTGAGTGTGGCCTTTGCCACATTTGACATTTGCTACATTTGCTACAGTAGCCGCCCTATAACAATTCCCTACCATGCAAAAGAACGTCACCGATTTTTCTCAGTCTTCCGTCTCTTCGTCTCTGGAGCACAATCATTCACAAGGTTAAACTTCCTCATAATCGACTCAGCAAAAATAAGCGTGTTTGCGCCGTCACAAATCAAATTGTAATGGCTCCTCCTCGACCTCTGAACGACCACCACCCCCTCCCAATCCCCCTCCACCTCCGGTCGTATCGCGCAGAATCTGCTACTAGTATCGCGGGCCTGCTCGTCGAATATGCACAGCGTTATACCCAGGGCATTTACGATCGTCCTTATGGCAAAGTCCTCCGCCCAGATGCAGAGCTTGCCGTTGGCGTCGGTGCCCTTTATAATGAGTCGAGATTTGAGCGCCTCCAACGTCCGGGTCGAACTCATGAATTCATAACCCGTTAACCCGGCAGAATTCGCAATATTGAACGACTGGAAAGTTTCCTCGTCCACTGTATCAGACACAAGATTTCGGAGGGAGGATACGGTGTGGTTTTGAGTACCAACACCGTGCAGGGCTGTCGCGATCGCAATATATAAACAGTCGCCGTTGGCGGGTAATACGCGCAGCTGGAGGTTGGGAAGGGAGAGCTGCTGAATCAGCTTCGAGGTGCGCGACATCGTGCGTGGAGGGAAGCAAAAATCGCTTTCTGTTTGGAGGTCCGTTTAAGGTGGGAGAGTTACGATGAGTATTGGTTGTCGCTGCAGCTATCAGTGAGCACAATTGGATGCGCGTCCTGGCGTCGTTTAATGCAATGTGTAAAGACTGTTGCGCTAGAGCTCGTACTTTCAGTATTGCAGACAATTCAATCAATGCCCACAGACAGGTCAATTATTAAACGCAGCATTTCTTCTGCAGCCCCATTTTTTGAGCGGTTGCGGCCAGAAATTGACAATGATGATACCTCCTAACGTCACGTCACCGTCTTCGCGTAGACTAAAGGAAGATTTTCTAATGTCTGATAAATTCACTAAAATCACCTCGGGCATTTGCCTCATCGTTGCTTGTTTAATGGTGTATTTACAAACACATGAATACATGTTTGGCATCGATGAGCACACGATCGTAACGCTTGATAGTGGCGTGGATGGCGGCAACCAACGGGGTCGACTCTGGGTGACCATGAACGTGACGATGACTGGCCTCCGTTGTGAAAATTTGGCTTTCCGTGCATTCAATAAGTTCGGGCAGACGGACACGCACAACCTGAACAACTTTGCGCACATGACGTTCGTGAATACCGATGCGCGGGGGAACTCTCTCTATACGATACAACGCGAGATGGAGCAGAAGCCGAATACCCTTGGGTTTGAGGGGGTTGATCATCATGGACCCTTGGCGTATGTTGCCAGTGGTAGGTGAGTAAACAGTTATGCTGATTTGGACCCTTGGTCAATAGACGTAGCAATTAGGCTGTTCAACCTATTTTTTTATTTTGTTTCTGACGAAAACGCAGCCACTATCGTGAGGATGAATGGGTCCCAATTAGTAACGCTGAGGATCGTGAGGAAATGAGTCACCTGGAGGTTTGGGAGGCCTACAATAGTAGTCCTCGTCTAAAAGAGCTCATGCTGCGGTCGACTTTTTCTTTGGTTTTCTTCGGTGCTAGTGCGGATTACTCGTCGACGACCCCCAAGCCAAATGCGTTTTGTCCGCAATGTCTCGATCTTGAGGCAATGTTTGAGGTGCTGGCAAGGGAGATACAGGCCCGTTTGGTGCGCGAGGAAGGGTCCGTCGCGGGAGAATTCATGCTAAGACGAGAAACGCTGGTGAGTAGTAAGTGGGCACGTTATTGACTGTTATTGACTCCAATCTTTGCTCACCCGATGTCACAGTCCGACTCAACTTTGGTCGCCGAATGGAAAGATTCCCTAATCTCTCGAGGGATCAGCTTGATTAACGCCGATTGCAACCCTGCGATAACTAAGACGGAAGAAAGCGGAGATATATGTGGGGAATGGGGAATCAGTACGCTGCCTCACTTTCAGGTGATTATTATCATTGATTTGCCCGAAACTCGGGCAATTCAAGTTCCTAACCCTAACCAACAACCCCGACCGCACTCACCAAGCTAACACTTTTTTTCTCTTTGGAATCGATCGTGATTCAAATTTTCCGGACGACAGCTTTTCGTCCGCGACAAGCCTGTCAGTGTCTACGGAGGAAATCGAAAAGTAAAGGATATGATTGATTGGTTACTGGATGAGATCGCACGGGAACTCATCAGATTGGCCAAAAATACACCAGAAGAAGGATCTCCGTTGTTAGCACTGATGGAGGAAGATCGGGAAGGTATCCGGTCGGATTCTGATGGGTTTAGCAACCGGAGAAAGGAGCTTGCGAGAAGGAGGAAGGAATTGGAGCTCTTAAACTCGGACACTGACATTTTCCTTCGGTCCCGCACCCAAATTGATTTGTCGGGACATCAATTTGATTCGACACTTTTCGAAAATGGCGAGCCAGTCGGGTGCGAGGTATCCATGGTGATGGAAACTGGGAGAGTTCCCGGAAACATTGAGATATTTGCCGCGCAAGATAACGGGAATTTTTTGCTCGACAATGCTGATTTATCCCATGTCATCAACCATCTCAGCTTCAGCCATCAACCTCCTGAGGGTGTCGACGTACATAACAGTAAGCGCCGAAAAGAGCGATGGAGTCGAGTCAAGAAGAAGAAGAACACGTCGGGGAGGTTTGGTTTTGGTGATAAATCATCTCTTTTGCAATTCCTCAACGAAGATGAAAGAGGAGACGACAGACAGATCCTCCGCAGAATATTCGGTGCCTACCCCAACCCTGAGGTAGTCAACTCAGTCTCAGAGCTCTCCTTTGGGGAAACGACGCAGCATCATTTCATAGCAAACCCCCACAAGTGGAAGGATGCGCAGTACTACACCGTCTCTCACGATTACAACGTCATCCATCTTAATCCGAACCTAGAAACGAAAACTTTCGTTTTGCTCTCTTACGACGTAAATCCATTCACTATTAACCGCTGGATCGAAAGGAAGGTGCCCTTCTACGATTATGTTTGTCGCTTGCTGGGATTATTAGGAGGTACAGTCTCTGTTTTCCGTCTCGTGACGATCATTTACGGTTCGAGAAGGTACAATAATAAGGCAATGAATACGATCTATTCTTAGGGTCCTTGGGATTGCGACTGCGACAGACTACACTTGATAAGATAAGGAAAAATTTTTAAATCTGTTTTGAAAAAGAGTCGTCAGCATTTGCACCTACTACTGACTGTTCTTATACTTCGTGAGTTAGACCTCCCCGGCAAGCTCCTTCCTGATTTTAGGTGTCATCAACAGCGTCCCAACGACTGTGCATCCGATCAAAAAGTACCACACACTGCTCCAACCGTAGCCTCTCATGAGAGGACCGATAACCAACAAACCCAACGATGCGGTGATAGAGCCGCTGCCATTGATTATCCCCGTGACGGTCCCAAGCGCCTTGTTGTTACCTTTGATGCTCGGATGACTTGCTAGGTCTGCAGCCACTGCGGACGTGATGATGTTATTCGGCCCTCCCACCAAGATTCCCATGACTCCTAGCATCGTCATCAGGATCCAAATAGGGAGCGTCTGCGTGCGTTCAAATGAGTTGTGTTGTTAAAACCGATAAGAATGAATAAGGACAAAAAACTAAGCAAAAAAGTAAAGCACAGAAATGCTCACCTCGGAGTGCCTCGCGAAGACGTACAGACAAGGAACCAAGACGGTCATGAAGGTACCGATAACACAGGCGCGCCTACCTCCGTAGAAGTCACTCACAACGCCCACAATGATCCCGCCAGGCATCATCCCGACACTGTACAGACTAGCGACGAGATTGGCCGTGACGCTGTCGAAATGGTTATTGAGGAAGAAAGGAAGCCAGAAGAAGAGGCAGTAGTTTGTCAGCTTGAAAAATCCGAACGCCAGCGCATACTGTGAAAGAAAGGGAATGGTTGGGTAGGACGGGGGGGGGGTGGAGTTAGCCAGCTACTGGTAGGAGTTACCCTGATAAGACGACGACAAGGGCAGATACTACTGACTGGACGCGGACTTTACCTGAGCCACCATGGGAATCCTGAGAGCTTCGGAGAAACTAATGGGACTCTTGACATCGTCATCAATGATGGATGTGTCGCCCCTTTCCATCTTCCTTTTCGACTCCACCTCCATTTTCATCCTAGCCTCATCCGTAATGATCCCAGACTCCTCCGGATCAGGGCTCAGACCAAAGCAGAGGAAGCCCCAGACGACATTGCAAACTGCCGGTATCACCAAAGCAATCGTCCAATTCAAACCCAAGTAAATAACCAATGCCGTGCAAATCGCCGCCGCAATGTCGCCCATGTACTGATGACAAGTCCACAGCCCGAAGATCAGACCTCGGTTCTGTTGTTTGGAAGTAGGTGGAGTGATGTTTTGCATTGCAGTGCGGTGTGAGGTGTGAGGGTGAGGATGATAGCAAAGTGTGAAAAACATTGGAATCGAAAAAGTGCTGAATGCTCACCTTCACGCTATCGGAATCGCTGAACCAGGCTCCCATGATCGCGGTTCCGACTGGTCCGCCTGTGCTTTGGAAAAAACCAAACACGAAGTAGATGAAAAGCATCGTGAAGTTTCCCAGAGACTCGGTAATGTGCTCCAGATCACTGTAAATCACAATGAGCATTGCCACGAGACAAATGCCCGATCCAAACAGGCCCAGGCCGAGTATGGTAGTAGGACGGTACGTGTCACCCAACCGGCCCGAGACAAAGCTGCCCAGAGCGTAGGTCGCCATAAAAGTGGTATCCATCTCTGAGAGGGTTATCGTGGTGAAGCCAGACTCCTTTGAATGACGAGTGTGTGTTAGGTTGATGTTTCGGCCATTGTGGTCATGCATACACTTCACTTACATCCTTAAGTTGTGTCTTGACCGTTGAGTAACACTTCCGGCTGAAATGGCTCATGAAATAGCTCCCAAAAGTGATGAAAAAAACCCATTTCTGTGCAAACCAATGACAGAGAAACAAAAGAGGGTTAGTGGTTTATACTTTCGACTCGACCGATTCGTTTTCATCTCTTCCATGAGAATGACGACAAAGTCAAACAACCAAGCCTTCCCGGCCAATAATCCAATACCTTGGCTATAGCCCTTGATAAATGTGTGCCTTGTTTTTGGTGCATTTTTTTGTACCTGATAAGCCTTCAGTGCCTTCAACTGAGGGTCTTCTTTCCTGAGTAGACTGCTCGTTTCGGTTGCCATATTGTCCTGATTTTAGAATTGAGAAAGCAGTGTGGTCTTCAAGACAAAGATAAAGCTGTGATCCCGGCACCCACACATCCATCTTCAAAGAAGTGGTCAAATAACGGTTTTTCTCCCGCTTAAATAGTTTCAGACCATGACAAACCATCTTGGTTATCAGAACAGCGGGCTTCCTCGGTATGAAAAGTGCTGTGAGTACAATTGCTAGCCCTTTCCATATTCGTTTTTTTCGCCAATCGCTAACCTCCCTCCCTCCCACAGCCAATAATACTGTTGATGATGACGTCGTATCTACCGACTCCTTCGAAGAAGATAGTGGCTTGAGTCTCGGCCGCATTACACGGTTGCTGTTTTCCGTAGGAGGCATAGTGGCTCTCTTTGGTACTGTCATTGGGAGCAGCTCGTGGGCAGACCAAAGTACAAGCTCGCTCCCCCAAGAGGGGTCGACTCTGTCTTCCGGCGTGATATCCTCGCAGGATTATTTCGATGAGCACGATCGGTTCATTCTCAGGGACTACGACAACGGTCCGACTTGGAGTAATTTTCTACCGGGAGTCGCTGGTATTTACGGCAAGCCAGTTTGGGGTTTTTACGTCAACCGCGGACAGGTGAGTACTTCGAACGTGAATTTTGTGGGTCAAACAGTGCGGTTTTGTTGCGAAGTAGGCAATTGCCTCCACCACCACATTGCACCCACACTCACACTCACACCCACAACCATAACCACAACCACAACCACAACCACAACCACAGGGTATCGCCTCCTTTGGGACTACGTCGAAAGACTTTCCGATTTTGGAGTTCAACCCGGCAAACAAAGCGTATCAAAACACTCAATTTGTGGGGTTCCGGACATTCGTGAACATTACATTGTCCTCATCGTCCTCGTCTCCCTCCGAACCGCCATCTTCAACTATCTACGAGCCCTTTTCTCCTCACCCCTCGTCCAGCTGCTCCTCGTCGAGCTGCTCCGCGGCCGAATTTCCGAAGCGGACAATGTACGTTGGCCGCTCTGAGTTTGAGATTGAGGAGATTGCCGCCAACGGCCTGCAAACCAACGTGAACTACTTCGGGCTGCCAGAGGAGGATTTTCCTGCCCTCGTTCGGTCGACGACCTTCACCAACACGAACAGTCGCGCCATGACTATTAACGTGATGGACGGTTTGGCCAAGATGGAACCCTCCGGCGGACTCCTCGACGGAATGCTCAAGAACATGGGCAGGACTCTCGAGGGATGGATGGACGTGTACCAGGGCGACGAGGATTCCAACACGATGCCTTTCTTTCGCCTGTCGACGGAGCCGTCCGACGCGGCTTCGGTCAAAGTGGAGACTCAAGGTCACTACTGCCTTTCTTTTCTGGATAGATCTTCGTCTGTCAGCCGAGACGGAGACGGAGACGGAGACGGAGACTCCGACGCTTCCTCCGACGCTTCCTCCGACGCTTCCTCCGACGCTTCCAATGATCTGCTCCCCATCATCTACGACACCGACAGAGTGTTTGGGCAGGATACAAGCCTCGCGACTCCCGCGGGCCTTTATGGGCAGGATTTCGACGAGATGGCGAGAAATACGCAGTCTGGCGCTGCCAAGACGTCATCGGCCTTCGCCACCGTTTCAGGCTTAGTTTTGAAACCCGGAGAGTCTGCGAAGATTACGTCCTTTTATGGGAAAGCTCCCACCATCGAGACCCTGGCGACTTATGCCAAGACTGTTACGCAGCCGAACTTCGCCGCCAAGAAGCAGAAGCGCGCCAGGGTGATGCTGGAAGAGATCACTGCGTCTGTCAGCACTCGCACCTCGAGCACGCTCTTTAACGAGCATATTAAACAGATGTTCCTTGACAATGCCCTCCGGGGGGGGCTTCCCAAGGTCTACGGCGCATACGGCATTGACGAAGGCGTAGAAAGCGACCTTAAGATGGACTGCGACGAGGATCCCAACCTCAAGGTCTTTCACTCCTTCTCCCGTATTCACGGCGACCTAGAGAGGGACTACAACGCATTCAGCATCGATCCCACCTACTTCTCCCAAGGGCCGGGCAACTACCGCGACGTGGCGCAGAATCGGCGCATGGACGTGCTTTTCAATCCCCGCATCGGCTCTTTCGACGTCCGGCAGTTCATTTCGTTCATTCAGGCGGACGGGTATGAGCCGCTGACTGTTGAGGCTGTCACCTTCCTCATTGACGACGAGGACGACATCGAGGCTTTGGCCGAGAAATTTATTGGTAAGGGGGGTAAAGTCTTGGTCGCTCGAAATAGCTTCATGGCAATTCTCAGAGGCGGCCCGTTTCGGCCTGGTCAGCTCTTTGATTTGATGGAGACGCAGGGCATCTTCCTCCGAAAAGAATACACGAAGGATTCTTTCATAAACGAGATCCTGCAAAAATCAACGCAGCACTTTTCCGCTAGCTACGGGGAAGGTTATTGGGCCGACCACTGGACGTACTACCTGGATTTGATCGATACGTACCTGTCCGTGTTTCCCGAGCGCGAAGAGACGCTGATGGCAGACTCAAAAAAGCTTCCCTATTTCTTTTCCCCTGCGACCGTCCAGCCCCGCGCCAAGAAGTACGTTGTCGTTCCGGCCTTCACGGGGCCCGGATTTCACCTCCAGCAGCTTGATGCAACCATTTGGGACGATGAAAAACTGCAGCAACAAAAGGACTACGTCGATCCTAGCACAGGTCTTGAAGATTTGAACAATGCCAATTGGCAGCACGACAACGCATCGTCAGTGTTCCGCTCGACTCCCATCGCAAAACTTTTTCTGCTGGCGACGACAAAGTTTGCGATGCGTGACCCGTATGGGATGGGGGTCGAATACGAGGGTGGTAAGCCGGGTTGGAATGACGCCATGAACGGTCTGGTGGGAATGATCGGCTCCGGGATGCCAGAGGCCTACGAACTGCAACTCCTGCTCCAGTACATCTCCAAATTCACCCTCAAGTTCCAGCGCGATGTGACTGTTCCCGCTGAGCTGAAGATTCTGATAACCGCAGTGAGCGGCGCCCTGGATGAGCTCGAGGCTAGCGGCTACAATGACGAGCTGCTTTCCCAAAGCGAGATGAGCGAAACCGTACCTTACGCTCTCTTTACCTACTGGGACACAGTCGCGACCGCAAGAGAAATTTACCGTGAAACTGTGCGCTTCCAATTTTCGGGAGATGAGCACACGTACACGAGCGATCAGATCTCTTCAATTCTGCAGCGTTGGATCCTCCACACGGAGATTGGCTTGGACCGCGCCATGAAAATTTCTTCCTCCGGGGACGGCGACCACGGCGATAGCAGTGTTTCTCCCACATACTTTTCCTTCGAGGCGACTGACTGGGAGCTCACCGGCGAAGTGAATGGCAATGGCCGCCCGTTCGCCACTGCGAACGCTTTCAATATATCAACCTTTCCGCTTTTCTTGGAAGGGCCAGTTCGCCACATGAAGACCGTTAGGACGAAGACGACGGATGGAGTGATGGGTGGCAATGCTGCCATGATTCAGATTGTCGAGAATGTGAAAAATAGCGGTCTCTACGATGAAAGCCTGAACAGCTACACAGTCTCAGCGAGCCTCAAGGGACAAAAATATGATATGGGGCGGATGATGGCCTTTTCTCCTGGCTGGCTCGAGAACCAGAGCGTGTGGACTCACATGAGCTACAAGTATTACCTAGAGATGCTCCGCGGGGGACTGTTCGAACATTTTTTTGAGGAATTAGTGGGCGGAGCGATGCTTCCTTTCATGGATCAAACCACCTACGGCCGTAGTTTGCTGGAGTGCTCTTCGTTCGTTGCGAGTAGCGCTTTCCCTGACGAGAACCAGCAAGGGCGGGGATTCCTGGCGAGGTTGAGCGGCAGCACCGCAGAGTTCCTATCAATGTGGGGGCTGATCTTCGTTGGCCCGAACCCGTTTACGTACGAAAACGACACCATCAGTTTTTCCCTTGTACCGGCGCTGCCATCATGGATGTTCTCAGAGTCGGGGAAAATCTCCTTTAAGCTCTTTGGTGAGATTGAGGTTACGTATCATAACGAAGGAGGTGGGGATGTTTTCAGGCAGGAGCCGTTGAAGTACGAGATTGAGACGAAGGAAGGAGAGAAGACCGTCGTCGATGGAGGGACCGTAGGAGAAGCTCTCGCTATCGAGATTCGCAAAGTTGAAATCAAGTCGATCGAGTGCTGGTTTTAGTGCTGCTGGCTCTGTGATGATTGAAATCCCCTTTTTTTGTGATACAAAATAAGTCAAGATGGAAAAGTTCTTTCGGCTCAATATCACCCTCTCTTGTCTTCACGTTTTACTTATCATTCGTCGATCCTCAAATTCATGTTTACTCACTCAGAACGCAGAGGCATGCAGAGCAGATGGCAGAAACCAAAGATTACAGTTCGTCCCAATCGATCTGTTCAATCTTGGAATAATGGTGACCATCTCCCCCCTCCTTTCTGCTTACGAAGTAGTACTTTTCTGGCATGTTGAATTTCCCTCCTGCGCCACCACTCGCAAGCTCATTCTTCATCATGGATACAAAATCCTCGTCGTGAGTGATGATGACGATCTGGAAATTGTGCTGGCTTGCTCGAGTAGCGATAATCTGCGCTAGGGCGATGGCGAGCCCCTTCTTGTTCTCGTAGTCCAAGTTGGTCGTTGGCTCGTCGAGAGTCATCACTCCGCAATTGATGCAAAACGTTTCAGCCAACGCTAGACGAATCACGATGCTTGCAAGGACCCTCTGCCCCGCGCTGCATCTGCCCCTCATGTCCATTTCGGTGTTGCCCTTTGACATAACGACTCGGTAGTTGTAGCTTCTTGCGCTCTTGGCGCTCCCTTCCTCTCCACTAACGATCTTGATGTTCGTGATGTCTTCGCCCTTATAGGTGAGCGTCCATAGCTCACGAATGATCTTGTTGATATCAGCGATCTTCATTCCATGGAACTTGAGCAAGGCCTTGTCGAGGGCGGCCATGTACCTATTGATATCCTCGACGGCAATTTGGGTCGTCTCGTATTCAATCATGGAGTTGCGGCTGTTGTCATCCACATTCTTGTAGTCCTTCTCTTTCAGCTTCGCGCTCAGGCGCTTGATCTCGTCCCTGACCATGGAAAATTTTCCGTCTGTTTTGTCGTTGCTCCTCTCCAACTCCTTCTGCCTCGTCGCATTTTCGTCGTACACTCTGCGAGCTTCGTCTGCGCCGTCGATACTGACGTACTCGCTCTGCATATTCTGGAGCTCTGCCTGGAGTTGCGTGATGAGCTTCATGTTCTCTTGGTAGCTGATGTTATCCGAGATGTTCTTTTTGTGTCTCTCTTGGTCTTTCAGCACGCCTCTCGCTTTTTCGATCTCCGGCTGCATCTTGTCGAGCTCACTCTCCTTGCGTTTTATTGTTTGGCTGACTTTCTTGATCTCACTTTTCAGGTTGCTGAGCGAGTCGCCGTCCTCCTGTTTGGCTTGGTACGACTCGATGGATGACATAATCTTCCTGAGGTCGTCTAAAACTGAGTTGAAGCGGTTGTACCTGTTGTTGCTCTCTTCTTCAGCCAAGCTCCGAGTCTCCCGGTGCAGTTTCACTTCCGCCTCCAACTTTTTCAGCTCCTGGCGAACAGGGGAAACCTCCTTGTCGTACTCGCTTTCCTTTTTGTTATACTCCTGAAGGCTCCTCCGCAGTTCCTTCCTTTTTTCTTCGAGGGCACCTACCTCGCTGTATAACGCTTGCTTCTTCCTAGCCTCGCTTTCAGCCGCGCTCGCTCTGGCGCTTGCAGCGGAGAGCTGCTTATTGATTCGGCTCATCTCCTTGTTTAAGTCCTGAATGTCCTTCATAATTCTGTCCTTTTCTTCGAGGGCCTTCTTGACGTCCGCCTCCACGCTCTTGACAGTCGTTCCTTCTCCGGCGTCGGGGTTTAACATCCGCAAGTTGTCGTCCTTGCTCTTCATCTCCTTTCTTTTCTTGTCGATCCGGTTTCCGTCATCGCGCAGTTTGTGCAGGTCGGCGGACAGCTCCGAGAGCTGCTGGCCCTCAGTCAGCAATTTTCCAATTTTACCGCTCTCGGCATCGAGCTCACCTTTCTTACTCTCGTAATCTTCCTCGGCAGAGCCGATGGAAGCCTTGAGATCCTTAATCTCGTCGACTAAACGCAAGTTCTCGTTCCATTCGGAGAGTCCGTCCGAAACTGTTGCTATCTGATCTTCGAGCAACTGCAACTTGGCTTCGTTGTCGCCGTCGTGCAAGCTCAGGACAGTGAGGAGTGGACTGTTCTTCTTGTGCTGAAGCAGTTTGAGCTGATCGAATGTTGCCTTCAGCTCGTCGTCACCGTTTAGGTTGCGCGCGCAGCAAGGACACATCTGGTTGGTAATATCGCCATTATCATCGACCTGGTTGATGAGTTTCTTGAGGAGTTTGGGGAACTGAAGAATCGTCTCTTTCATTGCGCTGCTGTTTTTAATTTCAGTCTTGTCGGTAACCAAAGTATTGAGAAGAACTTGTGGGTCGCATTTCGACAGATCTGAGGACGGTACTGTCGGGGAATCGTCGTCATTTAGTTCAAGCTCCTCGTTCCGAACGATTTCGGCGATATCCTTGATCTTACTGATCTTGCCAGATTTTTTCGTCAAGGATGCCTGCTTCTTCTCCACCGTGCCGAGCTGCTTCTTGTTATGCTTGAGCATCGTGCTGATCTCGGTGACCTCTTTCTGCTTCGCCTTGATTTTCTCCGTTGCGTCCTTCTCGTCGCGCCTGTTGGTGAGAAGCTGGTTATGAATGTTCGACGTGCAGTCCTCCAGTTCCTTTAGATTTTTAGGTTTGACGGAGCTAAGCACTTCTTCGTATGCCGGATATTTAGAGAGAACCTCCTTGAAGTCGGTTTCGAGAACGTCCTCCTCCTTGAGGATCTGCTCCTTGAGCATTTCGATGGCCGACTCCTGGTCGCTGAAACGGCGCATCTCCGTGAGAGTCTCATTGTAGGTATCGATGGAGCGAGATAGTGAGTGGATCTTATCCTCCGCGGCTTTGATCTCGACGGGGATTTCAGTCAGCCGGGGCGACTTGGCCAGCTCGTCGCGCTCCTTGGCATAATTATCGGCATCCTTGACAAAATTGTCCACCTCGGACTTGCTGATCCTGTTGACACCGGTGATTCGCGACGCGACGTCGTTAAGCTCGGCGGTAGTCTTTGCGATATCTGCTGCATTTGTCTTCTGGTTTTGCTCAACATTGGCCTGCTTCGCCTTGGCGGCGGCGAGGGAGTTCTGGATGGCGTCCTCCGTTTCTTGGTTTTTCGATTTGAGGTCGGCAAGGCTTTCCTTTAGGGAGGATTTCTTGTTCTCGAGAGACTTGAGAAACGCTTCGTGCTGCTTCTCGGTCATCGAGGACTCGTCGGTGCAGCCCCGGGGTAGGGAAACGTCGAACTCCTTCACTGCGGATTTGACTAGCTCGACGCGCGATTCGACAGTTGAGTTGTGGCTCTTCTCCTCCGCTTCCAGTCCCCCGATGGACGCAGTCAGGGCATTCTTCGAGTCGCGAAGATCTGCGATCTCGGTTTTCGCCTTGTTCTCGTCGTCGCGGAGATGGTCGTAGCTGTCCTTGTGGTGCTGGATGTTTTCATCAAACGTGTCTAGCATTTGCTGCAATTGTTCAAGATCAATGTTCTCAAACTCTTGGTCCAACATCGACCGCCTGCTCTCCGCCATTTTCTCCGCTTGTTCGATTTCGGTTTTCTTCGCACCTATGTCTTCCTCCAGTTCGGTGTACTTTTGGAGAACCTCAGCGCTCGCATCCATCTCCCCCTGCAGCCTGGTTATTTCCTCCTCGTTCTTCTTCATTTTATCCTCATATGATTGGATCTTTGCCTCGGCGTCCTCGATGTCGCCGCGAAATCCGTCCGCGGCTTGTTGGTGGGCAGAGTACTTCGCAACGTCACCCTTCAAGTCCTTCACCTTGTCCATGTACTCCTTCTTGGCCTTTTTGCATGCGTCCAAAGCTTTGGCGTAGCGGGCAGAATCGAAAATCTCGTCGAAACGTTTTTTCAGCACTGCCCCCTCCTGCAGCGGCCAACTCGACTGTTTGTTGTTGTGTGTTGTGGGGGTTGTGAGGGATGTGGGGGTTGTTAGGGTTAGGTTGGGGGTGAGAAAATGAGAGGTGAAGGAGGCAGCAAAGGTGGCAGCGAAGGTGGCAGCGAAGGTGGCAGCGAAGGTGGCAGCGAAGGTGGCAGCAAAGGTGGCAGCAAAGGTGGCAGCAAAGGTGGCAGCAAAAGTGGCAGCAAAGGTGGCAGCAAAGGTGGCAGCAAAAGTGGC
>ERZ651776.3097-NODE-3097-length-17097-cov-3.885488_pt1 | contig 17097 bp, 24 predicted proteins | sample MGYA00514761_ERZ651776 | MGnify/ENA metagenome assembly ERZ651776 | reverse complement strand
CAGAAATTTTGTCTAATATATCACTTTCAAATGACCCAATTCTATTATTAAATACCAATTGTGTGACAAATAATTTATTTTGAGATTTTAATTGTGAATCCCAAGAAGATTTTACATTTTCCAAATTATATTTAATATTATCCAAGTTGCTAACCAATTGCGTTTGCTTATCATCAATACTAGATATTTTTTGGCTTATTTTATCTACATTATAACTAACGGTTTTAATATCATATTTACAATCTTCAATTCTCTCTGCTAATCTAAAATTATTACGATTATTAATATTTGAACCCCATAAGTGTGATATATCGCGAACACATTCTCCGTTCAAATGTGCATATGATGTGTATTTAAATAGATAATGTCCGTCCGATTGACCTCCGTGTTTTGAGAAACGCCCGTCATCACCATAACCTCCTTTTTTTCGACGCTCATAACTAAAACACTTTAACAAATCTCCATAGTGACCTTCTATATCATATTTATCCAAGTCTTTCATTTCTGAAGGAAGTATCCCCAGATAATTAACACCCGGTAGTTCAGTGCGATATTTGTTTTTCCAATTAATATCGTTATTTATTATTTTTTGAATTTCCGGAATAACAATATTATGCGCATAGTTAATTCGTTCCCGTTCTTCTCTAGCCCATTTCATTTGACTACTATCAATATTTGTTACGGAATCATATTCATAGTCCGAATTTTGGTGTTCATCCATCCATATTTCTAATTCACACCTATTGTCAGAACCACCATATGAAATAGTTATAAGCTGACGGTCCATATTATGTAGTGTTGTAGTATCAATATTCTTTAATCAATTTTTCTAATTAATTTCTTTAAATTAAATACAACAAAATTGATTTATAGAAATTAAAGGATTAGCATAGACAATGATGAGGAAGAGTGCTATTTTATCCGAAGATAGAGTTTACCGATGGATGTTGGAACGGGAATGGGACGATAATAAGCCAAGCATAGCTTATATTATGCTGAATCCGTCAACCGCCGACGAGAACGAAGACGATAGAACCATAAAAAAACTAATTAAATTCACTAGGGCGTGGGGATATGGTGGGCTTAAGGTTTGTAATATTTACGCATACCGCGCCACTGATCCCACCGAACTAAAGAGCGTGACCGACCCGACGGGCAGCGAGAATGAAAAGCACGTAAGAGAGTTGGTTGCGTCGTGCGATAAAATCGTTTTTGCGTGGGGCAACGATGCGAGCGAGCCCGAATGGCTTAAACCGCTGGTTCCAAATCCATATTGTCTCAAGATAAATAAGACAGGCAAACCGGCACACCCACTTTACCAGCCCGATACTACGATTCTACGCGAATATCCACGTTAAACACAAAAACCTATTACCACCCCCACATAATTTAGCTATTTTTCAATGATAAATCTCGCAGTTTCTCTCCAACAACAATCATCGTAAAGAGCGAGACGCAGTATCCTACAGAGATAGTCGTGATGATAACAACATCGCCCACGATTCGCTTAAGAGGATGCAACATATTGCGTCCTCTCATATGATATTTCTTTTATCAATTTATCAAAAAAATATTCATATTTCATATAGAAAATGATGCGCCTTCAAATATTTCTTCCGCATTGGGATTAAAAGTTGAGGTGTGAAATTTATACCATCGGATGGTATGTCTACGATGATATTAAAGATCACCTAATAACAAATGAGTATAGAAACAATAGTATTATCTGGTTAATTTCTTATTTTTAGTAATAAATTTTAAATCATATAAATATATAGTAAATTATGTTGAGATCAAAACCACGTAAAATTTGTTCCCCGTGTTGTAGAACAATACTTCAATTAAAAAACCATTCTGAATATGAAATAGCATATTATGCTTATTCATACCATGATGACGTAGTTTTGAATAGAGAAATAGAAGGTAAAGTAGAAATTAATGCAGGTGTAGGAGGCGGGATAGGAGGCAAACAAATCACACATTTTTCTCCGGGCGAACACCTTAAAGGCGAAGAGTCAGTAATACAACCTAATGAGACGAGCTATATAAGAGTCGGTGATAGTAAAAATGTTATGTTCAAATATTATTATAAAAAGTTACATATTGAATTTACAGAAGAACAGCGAAATTTTAACGTCTGTGATAATGTATGGTTCGTACAACCAACGAAACAACAAATAGAAGACATAGATGTTTCTAATAATTATGTGAAGGAACACAACGATGAAAAACTGGAACGATTCCTGAAACGAGAACCAGCAAAGAAAGAAAATGAACACAAAGAAGAAGAAGCCGCAAAGAAAGAAAATGAACGCAAAGAACAATTACGCGTCAAAAATCAGGAACAGATATTAAAAGAAGCTCAAGCTATACTTACACAAATGCCTTGCGCAAGCACATATCAACATACGTGTGAAAAACAAGGTAAGACGATACAATGTCCTAGCTGTAGACACTTTTATTGCGGATGGCATTCTAAAATAAACAACGGTATATTTGGAGGGGGAGGTCATGTATGTTATTAAATTAAAAAAATAAAAATCGCACCACCATATTAGATAGTGTAATGAATATTAAAGTAATACAATAATTAACACCTATAAATTTAATGCAATAATATAGATATTAAATTTATACAAAAAAATTGAAATATACGACCACGCGGTTGTTAATTGTACAAACAACAGATATTATGGGCGAACCTCACAGACCCGGCGACCATTGGTCTAAGCTCAAGTGGTGTCGGTGTATGAACGCGTGCGGGCCGGTTGAAGACAAGTACTCCATTCTCGCGAAAGGAACCATCAACAGCCTGCATCTCATCCGCGAGCTGTATGACCACGACATCCTCCACGACCACATGCGCATTTACTTGCTGACGGAGAAAACCTACGAAGAGGAGAGGGAGCGGTGGTTGATACCGCAAGTTCCATTCCCCAAGAAAAAAACGTGGGCCGACATCGTTTCACAGAACCGTTGAGCAATGATGTATTGTAACGAATAAAATAATACCATAAATAAAATAATACCATAAATAATTTATTTTTATATTACCATATATCTAGTTATATTTCACGGTCTGGCGGACAAAATACAAACCCAGAATACAAACCCCATTGAAGTTATGATTATTATCATAGAAACTATGTCAGGGTCACAATAAACATCGTTGCGAGGCTCCGGAATTATCACGGTGGGTAGCTGAACCTCTGGTATCTCAACCTCTGGTAGCTGAACCTCTGGTAGCTGAACCTCTGGTAGCTCAACCTCGGGTATGTGGATTTTAACGACCACTATTTCCTCGTTGCCTTTACAATATGGACATCCTTCCACTCGCAATGGATACGATTCCCGATATTTTTCATAACAAATTTTACACACACGATGGTCCTCAATATCGCACAATTTAATGAGCTCATTAGCCTCTTCGCACCACGAACACGTCATTGTATTGTATTGTATTGCATATAAATTATTCATTAATTTCAATTAATTAATAAAACCATATTTAACATATGGATATTAATTTATAGGTATTAATAGTAATATAGTAAGATGCGATTCCTCTATTTTTCTTTTATGATGAACGCGATGAGATTAAATAATAGGACGCCGACGATGGGCGCGGAAATGGCTGAGGGCTCCTACGTAGGGTCGTGGTGTATTAGAGAGAACGGCGAGCAAAAAATCATCCATCTGAAACCGCATGGCGTGATTTACCAGTCCTCGGTTGAGAAGAGCGATTACGTCGGGTATTGGGAGGTAGACGACGGCGTGTTTTATTGCAATGTGCGCGACGCCGACACGGAGAAGAAGTATTACGGGAAAGTATTCAACAATACGCTGAATATTAGCGGGCAGGTCTGCGAGGGCCTCGTCGCGCCCCACTACCTCAATAATTTCACGATGCTCCCCGCATTCAGCCAATTCCACAACATCTCGTTCGTTAATGGCAGCGACACCACCACCTACCTCAACCAGAACAACGTTACCGGAAATTGGATGTTAGAGAACGTCCACACGAGCAAGCTCTACATAGTGGAGCTGCACCCGAACAGCACGTGGAACAGCGTCCATTTGAATTACGCAGGCAAGACGCTGTCGGGCAAATGGAATTTGTTCAACGACACGAATGAAATAAACACCAACTGCGCGATCAAATTCGCCGGAAAAAACATCTGGCTGAATATCCAGAGCGGATACGACCAATCCTACGTAGGACATGATATGATTTTCATAGGCAAAATAATCCAGTTAGGCAATATGTACTACGCGAACGAGGATAAGCCCTCGTCGGATAACGAGGATATGGCAATCGTTTCGTCCAAAATAAACGGTTCGGTTGTCTACGGCTTTGATATGGAGCCCGAAATAAGCGAGGACTTCTATATGAAGCGCTGGTTCAACGATTAACCCAAATTACATTATACGTTTAAAATATCAACTGTATATATAAAGATGGCGAGCGTATCAGAAGATAAATCTGTAAAGGGCAAGTTAATTGAGATTAGAAGATTATTAACGAGCTTTGATAAACCGTCTACTAATAGTTCCGTTTTCAAAAGCGGGCAAAGAAAAATCAAAGACCTCGTGAAAGAATTAGACGAGGGCGATCTTATTTTAGACGGAACCCCGCTGACCAGATACCAAATCGAAATAGAGAGCGGTGGAGGTCGCGGTGGCGTATACGTGTTTAATACTTCGCTCGTAGGAAAAACAATATGGAAAGCTGATTATAGTGGTGGCGATGATGGTATGTTTGATTGCGGCGATGGAAAATGTACGGCTGGAAATATGAAGCAAATATACCCCGACAGACAGGATTTTGGTGATGGCAGCGAGTATTCACCCCCGCGTTTTTTTAGGTATGTTTCTTTTATAAATCAACTTATTCTCGCAGTGGATGAGAAATTGAAAGTTATTAAAAAAAATAAGGGCAAACGCAACGTGACTCTAAGTTCACAAATTTCAAAATCAATAGGACATAGAGGTGTAACCAAGAATCTTTCAGAATTTCTACCAGGTACTGATACGTTGACAGGTGAAGAGTTTGCCACCGCATACAGCAAGGCGCGTGGCACGAAAAAGAGGCGCACAAAAAAGAGGCGCGCAAAAAAGAGGGGCACAAAAAAGAGGGGCACAAAAAAGAGGCGCACAAAAAAGAGGCGCTAATAGCGCGACAACTATTCACAAAATATAGGTAATTGCGTGTAATCCAGTATAAACAACGCCATAAAAAGTCGCGTATATTATTACTGTTCCAAATATAAAAGACGGTATGTAACGCGCGCTGAATGTATTATCCTCGTATTTTATCGGCTTATAACTATATTTATCATAATCCGATAAATATAATTTGTATCGGTTTCTTAGATGGTCTTTATTTTTCATAATAATAATATATAATATACCCTCTTTAAATATTATATAGTATCGCAGATTAGCAATATTACATCGCAATCACACTAATTGAGCGGAAGAGGGGCGTTAGTATTGATAAATCCAACTCGATTCATTATATAAAACGTTGTGTAGACGATAGCAACACCGATTACAACCTGCGAAATGTAATCAACCTTTCCCATTTTAATATTAATATGAATAGTTTTTTCTTTAAATCATAATCGGTCGCTCGCGATTAAAGGTTTACTCGTATATATCTTAAATATATATCTTAAATATATATCTTAAATATATATCTTAAATATATATTTGGTAAGATATATAATATGTCAAAGCCTTCATTTAAAATTATGTGTCTCGCTCTCCTCGCACTGTGGCAAACAAATGCGCTAATTCCATCCCGCAAGACGAAATTGACGCCATACGAGCGAATGAAACACCTGGATTTGATATGGCAGATACGCGAACAGACGGAGGTGTGCGACGTGACGAAAGAGGACCTGTGTGGTCATATATGCGAAACGTGCGATAGCGAGGGCGAAGTGCGATGCCGTTTTTGCGCGGGCACTGGGTTTATGATGTTGGGACACGATTTAATCGGCACCAACAACGATTGTCCTGTGTGCAATGGCTCGGGTGAGGAAGAGTGCAAGGATTGTATGGGTGCCGGATATATCGTAGACTGGCGTGAAAACTACGAGTGAGTATATTTATCGTAATTAATATAAAATTGAAAAACTTACATCATCGGTATAAATATGTAAACCATGTTTAATATCATCAATAAACGTCTTGATGATATTGAAAAGAAAACCTAACTTATATTATATAATGGAATTAATTCGCAAGTTAATAATGATATTAATAACACTAATTATTGATATGGTTTTTATTTATATTATATTAAAAACCAAACACGCAACAGTTGATAGATATTATATATTTTCTGTATTATTAATACATATATTTTTTATATTTGGATTGCTTTTCAATAACAATACTATAATAGACAGATGTCATATATTATATTCATTATCAATTATATTAGGATCCTTGTTATGTGTAAATAAGAATATACTAACAATAATATTAACTTTGATATTAACACAACAAATATTTAAAATGATATTTGGTGAATGTATTATGTATACATCAAAAGATCATTTTTTTAAAGATTTGTTCGGAAGTTTTATAGACAGAAATAGCGATAATTTTAAATATATATTAATAATGTTAATATTATATAAATTATCAATGAAATAAATCTGGTTAAGGTCCTTGATAAAACCCACTGCCCGCGAAACGATTCCCCCTAAGATATGGCGACAATTTCACTACCGAAGGTGGTTCGTATAGAACGATGGCGTTTGTATTGCCCGTAGATTTCTTCGGTCCACCATAAAACCCGCTGACGGTGTTGGCGAAATTTCTAGGCGAATACGGTTCGCACTCGCTCGTTTGTTGCAAAGTTTTCCGGTATTCTTCGTATAGTCCGCCCACAGAGTATTTATATTCCTCTACGAGAGGCGCGGGCATCGGCACTGGTATCTGCGCACACATATTTTTATGGTTTCCCTCGTAAAATCCGCAATTAGACATTGCGACAATAGGCGCGTTCAGAAACGTCTTGGCGTGATTCCAGAAAACGTTCTGGTTAAATCCCGAAACGTCCTTGATGTAAGAGACGCTAAGCAGAGTGAGTAGAACCGAACGTGCCATCATAATTATTATACTATAGCAGGGTGTCTTTAATACCATACACTAAATATATATCCCTACATACTTGAAGCGATAAAAAAAGGTATAGATCCTTTTTTTATGCTATATATATATATCCGCTTAGCTAATCAGAGTTTCCGCAATTCTCCGCGTTTCGTAAAGGGCTATTCCAGATACAAAGAATAGTCCAAAGAATGCGACACAGAGTGTCACACATCCCACCATGATGACGACGACGTCGTTTAAGTGGATAAGAGCGCTATTGGAAGCCATGTTGTTGTTGTTGTGCTTCCTATCATACCACCAAATCCATTTCAATTTTATTTCAATAAAAATATGTAGCAGGCAATATGTAGCAGACAATATGTAGCAGGCAATATGTAGCAGGCGTTGACTTACTTGGACGAGAGGAGCGCAATGACGTACATTTGTATGAGAATGAGAACGCTGTAGACTATGTTCTCAGAGACCTTATTTTTAACCGCGTCGTAGTTTGTGAACACGGTGATGAGGAGGCATATCCAGATGCTGTAATTCACGATATGCTGCGAGCTCTTGAATTTTTGGATGCTCTCCTCGTTCGTCAGGCATTTGTGTGAGAGCGTCTTAACGCCGGTCACCATCTCGGCAATCTGCGTCTTGATATCGGCTATCTCGCGTGCGGTGTCCGCGAACTTACTCGTCATCGTGGTCTCAACTCCCGCGATTTTCTGGTCCACCGCATCAAACCGCGAATCCATATTGACTGGTGCAGGCACGCGCGAACGAGGGACGTATCCGGGCATCGGCATATGGCCAGGCATCGGCATATGGCCAGGCATCGGCATATGGCCAGGCATCGGCATATAGCCGGGCATCGGCATTTGCATCGGCATATGGCCAGGCATCGGCATCGGCATATAACTATTGTAAGAATAGCGGTCATGCACATTAGTAGGCTGCATAATATCCATTGTCTTGAAATACTCCTCTTTCTCTTCTGCGCTCAGTTGATTGAATGTCCTTCCCGACATCTTCATCACTTGGCCAATTGCGGTGTAATCAAACATCGTTTGGAAGTTCATGTTGCTTTTATTGCTATAGTTGTAGTTGTTGTGCTATCAATTGAACCGAACACACCGTTTCAATTTTTTGATAAATCCGCGAAACCCCCTAGATATTAAATGACACATTATATATAATGAGTAAATTGTCAACTGATATACTTAAGAACTTTATAGTTGGTGGTATGATGACCGCGGGAATAAGCTACATGGGGACCTACGTGGACTCGTTAACTGGCGCCATATTATGGTCTATTCCGGTCTCCATAATTCCCACGATATATTTTATGAAGGAAAGTGGTAAATCGTCGTTGTATATATCCAGATTCGTTTACACGACAACTTTCGCATTATTATTGCTGGTTTTGAGTTGCGGGATTCTGGCCTATTATATTAAAAAAGACGACGATATAGTTATGCCTATCGCAAAAGCAACCACCGCATGGGTATTGGCTAGCAGCCTATTTTTTATCGTGGTTAAAAAATACAAATTGGAATCTAAGTTTATGTAATTTTAGATAGATAAATTAACCCTACATATGTCACTGTTTCATTGTGTATAACAGCATATACGCCACGAGGGCTAATACTGGCTGTGCCGGTGGACTACTCGTCCAACCTGTGCCGGTGGACCGCCGCCTTCGTGGAAACACACCGAAGCAATCTGCTGCGTTTTTACGCACGGCCAGAGTTTAGAGACGCGCAGCGTGGTTTCTGTGTCTAGTAATCCCACTATATTACGCAACGAAAGGTGGTTTGAGATGATATTATCAATCGTGAGCATTGTGTTTTTTTGTGCGATATCTATGACAACTTATTTGTGTTTCAATTTTTAGACAAATGAAAAAGTGCGATGTATATTTAGCTACAATGTTATTTTAGCTAGATATATATATAATGGCTTCGTTAAAAAATGAGTTTTTAAAGTTACAAACTTGTAAAATTAAGGGGGATAATTGTTCGTATAAAGCACCTACCCGCAGAGAGATTGTAGATTTATCAGAAGAGTTAGACCTTCCTATGAATTTATTATCTAATATTTTCAATAAGATCGGCAAACGTGGTCTTAAGGGCGGCGCTGCGGCAGAGGAGACTGACGACGACACCGACGACGACACTGACTACGACTCCGATGACGAGTCGCTCTTTGTTTCCGAGTCAGGTCGCTCGCAAAGTAGTCAGGATAACATAGTAAACAATATTATGTTGGCAGTTTCGATATTCATTGCCGCTGGTGGTGTTACCGTGAGTGCGTTAAATCGTAGTGCAATTCAAGATTATATATATAACAATGGAATTTTAGAGCCACTTTGTAAAGGTGAATTGTCAAGAGCCGTGAGATTAGGACTTATGCAAATAGACACGTCTTTAGGTGGGTCGGATTGCGAGGCACGTCTCGCAGCCACGGAAGCATTCATTAGAAAAGTTGCTGCGTACTTGGTGATGGCTCAGAGCGGTCTCACATATGCTAATTGGAACACCGGACATAAATTGATAAAAGATAAACTATTCGGCTCTATGCGGGAGCAAGAGCGCCTTACCAAGAGAAATAGAAAGAAGAAGAAGAAGGCGAAGGCAAAGAAGAAGGCTAAAAAAACAAAGGCTAAAAGGGAACAGTCTAATAGTTCAATGCAAAATAGTTCAACTAGGCGTCGGTCCGCCTCGCGCACCCGGTCCCGTTCGAAGTCGCGGTCCCGTTCGCGCACCCGGTCCCGTTCGAAGTCGCGGTCCCGGTCAAAGTCGGGTTCGCGGAAATAGAAAATATTATAAATCAATATGATAGTGTATATATAAATATTATAAATCAATATGATAGTGTATATATAAATATTATAATTTTATATATATATAATGAGTGAAATTGTCCAATATGGTGGTTCTGGTCCAGCAGAAGAACAGGAATATGAAGATGAAGAGGAAGATGAAGAGGAAGATGATCTTTGTTTTGGTAGAAAGGAGGCAATTTACCTGTCAATGGAAAAAGTAGCGATGTTTCTTATCTACTCGTCGCCCGCTTTAGTAAGCGCGGGTCATATAGCATTACATAACTCGCCATATACTGGTGAATATAGAATCGTATTAGATACTTTTAATAATATATTTCAATTACTAGATCAAGCATCTTTAGAGTTATCCGGGAGAAAAGATGTGTGTACCGACATGAGTGACGTTGCTCTGGGAATGTTTGGATTTAAAGATTGTAAAAAAGGAAACCGAAAGATGGATGGATTCCTCGCCGTCATTATAGAGTTCTTTAAAAAGTACCTAGGTAGCACTAAGCTTATAGCAGCTTTAGGTGCGAGTTCGGGGATACTTGCGATCTACACGACTCTGCGTGGTTTTATTGCTACACTGTTAACAAATCTTTTGTGCGGAATGCATTATAGGGGAACCCAAGGTTTTGTCGGGACATGGGTTATCGCGAAGATTATTATAAAAACAATTGCGAAGTTTGGTTACGAAAATGGCGTTATGTCTAAAAAGGTGGCTGTTGCGTTCGGCGGAGCGTTATTAGGTCATATTACATCTATAGGAAAATGGAGGGCGGAAGCACGGGAATATCAAGTACCAAATGATGCACCAGAACTTAGGGATATTGAACAAAATATAAATAATATTAATAATAACGTAGCTGATGTAACTGGTATAGCCGATGCTATTGATGACCTAGAAAACCTACAAGATCATGAAGGCGGTGACCAATTAATTAATGATTATATAAACTACGGGACGTTAGAAGAAGATTTCAAGAATAACAAGAAGCTGATAGCAATGATGCAGACTTATTTACATAATGCGTTGAAGGATACGGAACCAGGTAGTTTCGATAATGCGGAGCATAATGAATTATTAAAAAGTGTCAAAAAATTCTCATCCAGGTGGCGCAAGCCGTCCACTATGTTTGATATGGGTCCTCAGGAAGATTACGCTGATTCGGAACCAATACCGCGCGATACAGATTTTGACGAATACGGCTACACAGATGGGAAACTTAGAAGAGGTAACTCGGTAGGCTACGATCGTGTTACAAATAAAACCCCATTCAACTTTGGAGGCATAGACAAGAAAAAACGTAAATTGATTAAACATGGTAGCAACGCTATGAAAATAATGAAAAGGGAATATAAATCAATTCAAAAATCCGAATCAAAATCAAAATCAAAATCAATTCAAAAATCAAAGAAGGCGGGGTGGATGTATAATATAAAGAAGGGTACTAAAAAACAACGCCACAAACAAGACAACAAACATCGCCGGGCAAACGCAGGTAAAAAAACTAAGGTGCGCGGTAAAGGACAAGGTGTTAATAAATCCAAAACTAAACGTATGCATTCCAAGAGACACTGGGGTTAATTAGCTATCTAGATTTAGTCGCATATTCAGCGCGTCATTTATATTATCCGATATAAATGTTGCCTTCATTTTCTTGAACTCCGCCTCCAGGTCATATTCCTCCTCGTCCTCCTCGCTTGCCTCCATATCGTCCATGCACGCCCACAAAACGGCATCGCGATTGGTGCAGTTCTCGTGTAATTCGGCCATTAGACGTATTCCGCCAACCATCCCCAGAAACATACAGTAGTCCGAGTATCCCTCGCCATATTCCTTGAATTTGTCGAAAAGGTGCTTGTATTTTAGACGACACTCTATGTTCTTGTTCCAGAGGTCGTTAATTTTGGTTATTTCCGGCATATTCATATACTCGCGGAACTCTTCGAAGTTCTCTGGCTTGCGAGAAGCCCACATAATAGTGCATAATTCCTTCTCTAAAACCCCACATTTGTCGCGGAACAACTCCTCGCCTTTTAATAATTCGCTCGCCTCGTCAATGACATCGTTATTGTGATTGTCGCATACGATTTTTAGCGCGTCAATCGCTCTACCATCAGCATAAGCCATAATATATTTATATGTATAATTATTTAAATTGCTTATGGTATTCAATTATTATCGCACAATTGGTCCTGCGGAGCTTCGAGGGTATAATTTCCAATAGTGTTGCCGGCTAATAACCCTATCCTATTACATAGGAACCCGAGAGGATTTTTGACGTTTTCATATACCGCCTCTACGAAATCGATGTGGGCCGTCATTTTCGTGGTGCTTGGTTTTACCTCTTTATTTAATAAATAAATGATTGTGTCTAGTTTGTCCTCTAAATCGGTAAGTTTTCTCTCTAGCATATCCAGGCGGGTCTCCTCCACCATATAATGTAACCTAATATTTTTATACCCAAGCATACAACGAGTGTAGCGGATGTTTCCGCACATTTCTATAAAATTGATACGCAATCGCAATTAGTAAATGGTGTTGCACAATGAATAAAACTATGACTCTTCGCGGATACTATGGGCTGCTTTTGGTCTTCATTTGGGACACGTTCAATTACAATATCCCCGACCGTCTCGATACCTGTTATGATTTCTGGCTCTATCTACGCGGACACAATTATGCGTATACGTTTGCCGTGCTCATTATAACGTCGCTCTACCTGATGCTCGTAAAGTTCCGCATCAAAATCACGATTGAAACTTCGTTTGTGTAACAAGCATTTAAATAAAAAGGCGGATATTTATATATGATTCCTATATATAAAAATATCCTGACTACGGTTATTGCCCCGCACGGAATTACCGATATGATACATGCGGTTCAGTATAATATAACTACGGAGCTGTTGACTTTAAACGGGGCGGTCTTGGGTGGCTCGGTAATAATGGCGAATAGCGCGCCGATGCTCCTTGACGGCGCCTTTATAGTCGCCTCCGTCGTTCATTTTCGCCACGATATGCCGACGATTAAACACGTTCCGAAAAGCGCGCTCAGCACATTGTTGATAGGAAGCTCGGTGCTCTATGACCCTAACATATTTTTTCTTTATATGGTGGCGACGCACGTCCCCAATCACTACATGACTAATTGGCGTTACATCCGCGAAAACACCAAAAAAAACGTAGGGCTGATAATTCTTTTCACGCTGGCGCTCTATTTATGCGGCGAATTATTTCCTGCTCTTTACGAATGTCAGCTGGCATTCGATTGCTCCAAGGGGCTCGTAATTAGCCACATCATATACGACGAGAAGCACATTTATCCTTGCGAGACATAATTAAAACGTGAATCTCTCTATTTTTCCAGCACAAATGAGAATACATTCCATAATAATAATATTAAATTATAATAATATGCCTACTAGAAATAGTGCTAAGGAATTTGAATTTAAGGATTTTCCCGATTTCCGACCCAATCTTAGTCCAGAAGAGATGTTTAGAGCGGGGAGTTTCGGCGGGACGTATTGGCGGCCTATTTCGTCCAAGGTGACGGGTAAAAAATATAAGAGCGAGCATTTGAAATATCCCAAATCGTGGTGGAAGGGGATTCCCGATTCGCATCTGGTGAGCGAGTGGGATAAATACGACAAGGGCATCAACACATACGGAGTGATGGTGGGGACCACGTTGGAATTTTGGGAGTCCAAAGACTGGATCGACGAGCTGCACCCGTATGGGTGGGTGCATTGGTATTGCGACTTCTTCCGTGGCGAACGCGGCGCCGACGACGAGCGCCAAGTGAAGCGGTGGAAGCAGACCGCGGGCCCGCAGAGCCGGTTTCGGAAGCGGCTTATTAATATGATCAAGGCAAAGAACGCCAAATACAACGATTTCTCGGTGAGTCCCAAGATTAGACAGACGCTCCAACATTGGGGATACCGTCTCACCAACAAAGACGCCAAGTAAATATATATATTATGTAAATATATGATGGATACCTTTATTCAACGCCATTTATATAATAAAAATACACAATTGGCTATTGTGGGAATACTATTTATTGTATGGTTCTTTTTAATCGGTATTAATTGTCCGTGTGGATATAAGAATGTGAATAAACGAAAGGGTTGCTATCGGTTTGAAATATTCGGGGTGCAGACAAACCACCTGTATTTCTTCATATTTTTGGGCTACTTCTTCAGCGAATATTTTTATCTAATACAGAGCGCGGGCGTATTATGGGAACTCTTTGAGATGTATCTGGATAAGAATGAAAAATTCGCCTTTTCTCTCGGGGGATGTCTAGGACGGCCCGATTATAAGTTAAGAAACGAATGGTATTATAAACATTTAGTTACAGAAGGAAAGGAGAAATACCTCAACCCGTTGGACGCTCTGCTGGGTATTAAGAATTCCAAAAAACACGGCTGGCATGGGTCTGTTGCCGAAATAGTGGTGAATCTAATCGGGTTTGGTATCGGTTCCTACGCACATAAACACTTTGCCAAATATGAAAACAGCGCGATCACCTTTATTTTTCTCCTTGTATTAATGGAAATTCTATTTTAAATAGAGGACCTTATAATATACAAATGAACGAGATATCGGACTTTTCTCTTATGAAAAAGCAGTATACATTGGATGTGCTGGAGAGAAATGTGGGAAAACTAGACAAAAAGATATTGTTAGCAACGCAAACACTCAATGCCGAGTTTTGTATTAACTATATTTGGGACCCAGATACCGAATCGGGTAGCGAAGACTCTTACATTTATGATTTTGATTACATATTGTCGTTTCAGAAGCAGTTGACAAGGCAGCAATTAGCGGGTGCCTTTGAAAAAAACAATACATTTTAAAGTGCGACAATTTAAAGTTACGACACCATTTATTACATTATAATATATTTAAAAATATAGACCATTATAGTATAATGGGGATTGATATATACACCATATGTTGGTTAATAATCATTTACAAGGAATCCAAGAATTAAACAGATTAAATTAAAAAGAATTATTTAATAAATTGAAATATGATAATGACTGCGAAATAGTAGCAAACTACAAACTATGTCGGAATATGCGAGACTATCGGGGATGCTACCGCCGGGATTGGAGAGTATTATTCGTGAATACGCTCATCCGATTCATCGTAAGCCCGAGCATGGGATTATGATGACCAAACTCTATAATATTATCAAGAAACCGATAGCTAATAAATTCCGAGACCTGATTAATGCCGCCGCCGATCCGGAGAAAAAGTGTGCCCCCGAGTTCCTATACGATAGGGAACTCGGGAATCTGTTCAATAATCCGCTGGAACACACGCAATACGCGAGCGAACCATACAATGACTTTATCAAACGCTATGATGCGAAGGCGCTGACTAAGCTGTTGCAATGTGTGAAAAAAAAGATGACGAAATCTTATTGTAAGATGAAGAATAAACCTTACAATAAGAAAGTTGGTGTAAAAGACCTTGTGAAAATTAGCAGTTACATTAAAAAATATAATAGAAATATGAAATTCAAAAATAACAGTGAGTTGGTCAGTGACCGGTTTGTAGAGCTTCTTAATCAACTCGTAGACGGGCTTCAAAATGATGTATTGGAAGAGGATGAAGAATGGCAAATCAGGTATGAATTGAAGCGATTGGATACATTATATTATCAAATAAAAATTAAGAACGCAAAAACCAGGAATGAGCGTCGGGCTATTAAAAAGGTCTTCCGGAATTCGCAAAACAACCGAATGGTAAATTTACTTAGCCAATACCCATTTCTGACATGGCACTGGGATGATATTCGTGACCACACATATTACTACGGATACAATAAAACCGCGAAGGCGATGAAGCGAACCAATTTGCAACGCTATCAAATGAACTATCAAAAACGGAGCTGTAATTATACGCACTAAGGTTTGGGTTTGGGTTTGCGCGAACGTTTCTGTTTCTTAGGTTTCTTATATTTCTTTGTCTTATTTTTTATCTTCCGCTTCACCTTTCGGTTTTTGGAATTAACCCGCTTTTTGATTGGTTTTTTGCGCCTTAACGATTTCCGCTTTATTTTTTTTGCCCTTTGCTTTTTAATCGTTTTACGAAGTTGAGAGGATTTAGATTTCTTTCTTGTTTTATTTGCTCCCCCCCTTGTTTTATTCGCCTTCTTCTCCGTCAGGTCAACAAATAAGTTTAAGAAACTAGGTTTGGTAGAATTCGTCTTCATATCATTCTCATTAGAGTAGGCGGGGGCGGCGGCGGTAGTAGCGGCGGCTCCCTTACCACTCTGAGTGAGCTTAGCAATAGTCACGTTAATTTGTTCCACAGTTAGTGGTATAAATATATCTGGTTTAGCTGTACCGATATCTTGCAATTGTTTATTATATTGGTGATATTTTAAATATTTATATAATGTTTTTTTCATATTTATGATATCTATTTGTCTGGTTAATAAATTAAGTAGTAATTGCTTAGTGTCTATATGATCAGAATAATCATCGGTTAATAAACTGTTTAATTCATCCGAATATTCAGGTTTATAATTATGATAGGGAAACATAATTGGTATAACAAAATCAAAAAAGCGTGTTGGGCGGGTTTTCGTCTCATCCTGATATTTACTTTTGATACATTCGGTAATTGTAGTTATGTATTGTTCTTTTAGAATTATACCACATAAATGAACTAAAGCTTCTAATTGCTCAAGATTTACCTCTATATTTTCAAAAAAATTATGATCATCATCTAATAAATAATTCTTTATTAATTCAAAAATATTTGTCAAGTTAGCATAATTCATTCTAGTATCAACCTCTTCATTTATGTTTTTGGTAATATAATCTATAAGCGCCATCTGTATTTCTTTAGTTCCAATTGGTACATTACCAGTTAAATTTATAGATATTTCACTAGGTTCATTCATCCGTTGTAGTTCTAAATTTAACTCGTAAATCCGTTTTTTAATTTTGATTTGTTCCAAAGCATAATAATATATATTTGTTACACCCCCATTGCTAATTTTAATATCATTTAATTTAGAATCTATTTTTTCATAGCTTTTTTTCATTAATTCTAGTGCTTCTTTTTCTTCTTCTTCTTCTTTTTTTTTATTTTTTTTTTTTTTCTTTTTCTTCTTTTTCTTCTTCTTCTTCTTCTTCTTC
>ERZ651776.3096-NODE-3096-length-17097-cov-8.884136_pt1 | contig 17097 bp, 17 predicted proteins | sample MGYA00514761_ERZ651776 | MGnify/ENA metagenome assembly ERZ651776 | reverse complement strand
GACACGCTCGTCAGGGAGGAGCAACTCAAAAACACACTACTGCCCAGCTGTGTGAGCCCGTCCGGGAGTGCCACGCTCGTCAGGGAGGAGCAGTCGTAAAACACACCATCGCCCATCTGCGTGAGCCCGTCTGGGAGCGACACGCTCATCAGGGAGGAGCATCCCCAAAACACTTCATAGCACAGCTGTGTGAGCCCGTCCGGGAGCGACACGCTCGTCAGGGAGGAGCACCCCTTAAACACATGATTGCCCAGCTGCGTGAGCCCGTCTGGGAGCGACACGCTCGTCAGGGAGGAGCACTCCCTAAACACATAATCGCCCAGCTGCGTGATCCCGTCCGGGAGCGACACGCTCGTCAGGGAGGAGCACTCACCAAACACATGATTGCCCAGCTGCGTGAGCCCGTCTGGGAGCGACACGCTCGTCAGGGAGGAGCACCCGTCAAACACTTCATCGCCCAGCTGTGTGAGCCCGTCCGGGAGCGAAACGCTCGTCAGGGAAGAGCACTCACCAAACACATGATTACCCAGCTGCGTGAGCCCATCTGAGAGCGCCACGCTCGTCAGAGAGGGGCACGCCCAAAACACTTCATCGCCCAGCTGTGTGAGCCCGTCCGGGAGCGACACGCTCGTCAGGGAGGAGCATCCGCAAAACACACTATCGCCCAGCTTTGTGACCCCGTCAGGGAGCGTCACGCTCGCCAGGGAGTAGCAGTCGTAAAACACATAATCGCCCAGCTGTGTGACCCCGTCCGGGAGTGCCACGCTCGTCAGGGAGGAGCAATTGTCAAACACATCATTGCCCAGCTGCGTGAGCCCGTCCGGGAGCGACACGCTCGTCAGGGAGGAGCACCCCTCAAACACACCTTCGCCCAGCTTCGTGAGCCCGTCCGGGAGTGCCACGCTCGTCAGGGAGGAGCACCCGTCAAACACAAAATCGCCCAGCTGCGTGATCCCGTCCGGGAGCGCCACGCTCGTCAGGGAGGAGCACCCCAAAAACACCCAATTGCCCAGCTGCGTGAGCCCATCAGGGAGCGACACGCTCGTCAGGGAGGAGCAATCACCAAACACAAAATCGCCCAGCTGCGTGAGTTTTGTACATCCCTTGAGATCGACGCGGAGGAGGGATTTACACCCATAGAGGGGAGCCTTTCTTCGATCGTCATAATCAATATTTATATCCCCGATGATTGTGATATTGGGGTCCCTGATGATGAGGGTGATGGTTCCTCCACCAAGTGAAGGGTCCTGTAATCGTCGTAGGGCTCCTGAGTGCAGCTCATTGTCAACATTCTTGTCAATGACGATTTCTTGGGCTCCTGAATCAGCAGACATGGGAGGGGGTGCAAGCAGTTCGCGTGTCAATCCAAATGACGTCAATATTTTGGGGTGAAGATGACTGATTGAGGATAAAATGCGGTATTGTGGACGATGACGAAAGACGTAATCACGGATGTGCTAATTAAAGAAGGGCGTTAACACATATGGTAGTGTCGAAAGTGGGATCGGCAGCTTCGCTCTCCTCAAACATCTCAAAGCCAAGTGTGCTTGATTAACAACAATAGAGCTCTCGTTATCGTCTGCAATGCCATTTTAGTCGACGAGCAGGTGATCGAGGTTAACGTACATTGATGAATTGCTTTGGAATGACTTAAACATCACCCACTATTCCACGACGCTCATCGTTCCTTCTTCTACTTCCTTCCTTCCCTTCACCTATTCCACGACGCTCATCGTTCCTTCTTCTACTTCCTTCCTTCCCTTTACCTCTTTAAGACCTCGCCCCATGGTAAGTAAAGAAACGGCAAGACGAAACAACCTCCGTAAATAACGATATATCACTCTAAATCACACGAATAAAAGGATAAGAGGAAGGTTGACAGCCACCAATCAATATCAAATTCTATTATACTTTTAAATCCATTGGCAACACAAATGCATAAATCAGGATCCAGTGACATAGACTTCCTGCAATCACGAAGAGGTGCCAAATGCAGTGGTCTAAACCTTGATTTCTCACGAAGAAGGGGACACCGCCGGTATAACCGATACCACCTGCAACCAATAGATAAATTGCTATTGTCGAGAATCGCTCAATCATTTGAGGGAGGCATATCAGGGCTGTCCATCCCATTGAGAGATACATAGTCAATGATACCCTACTCTTCCAGGATTTGCTCTTATAAAATGCTTCGAGAACTATACCAACAGCAGTGCAGCCCCATTGAAAGGCGAGCATGTAAGTGGACCACCACTTGTCGCGAAATACGATTGATACTATTGGTGTATATGTTCCCGCAATCAAAAGATATATGGCTGCATGGTCAAGTATGCTGAAGACCTCTTGTGCGACTATAAGCTTGAAAAAGCTGTGGTAAAGAGTAGACGATATGTACAGTGTCAAGAGTGAGCAGCTGTAAATGGAGCAGCTAATCCTTGCTGTCTGGGAATGCTCATGGAGAGCCAATTTTTCAAGCATCATCAAGAATCCCATAACACACAGGAGGATGCCAACGCCGTGGGTAGCAGCATTGAGAACCTCGAGCAAGACGAGATTAGCACTGACATCAACGACAAGCTTTCCTCTCACAGAAGACAGGCCGCTCGATTTCTTGCGCTGGCTTCTTGCGAAGCGCTTGTCTCGCTCCTGTAAGGCATTTGCCAACATCGAAACACCACTGTTCCCCATATTATTATTGCTCAGATCGAGGTTCAGGTCCCCACTGAAGAATGGCGCGACCTTGACTGCAAAAGCTTGCGCACCTCTTGCTCCAATTTTGCATCCTCTCAGTTTGAGGACGGATAGACTCGCAGTCTCCCGCAGCCCTATCGTCTTCACTGCCTCGGCGATCGCTTCTGCCCCGTAACCGCCCAAGTAGTTGCCGCTTATGTTCACTTCTCGAAATTCATTTTCAGTCATCATATTGGCCAAAGCGACCGCCCCATAGCTTCGAATACCTCGCACAGGGTATCCACGGATGACATCGCGCGCTTGGCTTCCCCCTCGACTAGCCAGAGTCAAGTCAATACGATCGACGAAATTCATACCAGGTAACAAGAACAGGTCGTACAGAGCAAGCATGTCACGGTCGTGAAAAGGTGGGGTCGGGCGGCAGGACTTGAGGTGGAATTTTAACATTGTGAGAACTCCAGGGTTCGGACGGCAGTTATAAGTTGCGCAAGATTGAAGATAAGTTTGAGTCATCTTTGTTATATTCTCTTTCGGAGTCTGAGCAGCACTGGAATAAATCGTTGAGTTTGATGGCACGGTCGTTGAGCCATTTCCGCTGGTGCCGATGAGGAAGGGGTTTTGGCCGCAATCGATGCAGAGCGTCGTCCAGCTCAAAGGGAATGCGTTGCTGCTCTGGAGGAAGCTGGTGGGAGAATTTGTTCGAGGTGGGCTTGGTGATGGCGATCGTGACCGGGAATTCAATTGCCTCCCTGTGTCTCCCGGTGTGTTTTCTCTCTTATGACAACGCGTAGTGGCAGGCATATTGCAATGCGACGAGACAGACGGTCTAATGCCTGAGTGTAAGGGTAAACTGGTAACTGGTAAACTGCTCTGTCATCATTTAAGCCCGTATTCTCTACAACGTTCCAAAAATTGAAGAAGCTAAAATTTTGAAGAAACTCATCCCCCCTTACCTTCACTGACAGTCTGTATCAGGCATACTTAGCCCCTGTGACCCTGAGAACCACTGAATCGATCATCATTGCACTGAACACTGTCTGACTATTCTGTCATCACATTTGAAAAAACCAAATTGCTTCCCTCCTCCCTACCTGATGTACGCTCGCTTGGCTCGTAATATTCTGATTGGTCTCGCCATTTATTTTCTCCGAGTGGGTGGATATTTGCCCGCTGAGCCTGTAAAGGAGGCGCTTGTAACACTCCTTATTTTGGTGCTAGGGAACTTTGCGGAAGACCTTGGCCCTCTCAGTAACGAGAGTCAGTCCCTCCACCACGATCACGATCACAATCACGATCACTAGATTGTGAAAGATTTCCATAGAGAGAGACGGATGTTCAAGCCTTCGGAACTGAAGCGGAAAATCAGCGAGCATACCTCAATAATACCAACACCAACACCAACACCAACACCAACACCAACACCAACACCAACACCAACATTGAAACCAACGTCAACACCAACATTGAAACCAACGTCAACATCAACACCACTGAGGACGTTTTCTTTTCATGACTCCCACGATAACTGCTACCGTTCGATTAAGGCTGCATTGATTTCGCGGGGATTTGTGGAACAAAAAGATAACCTGAGTAAAAATGGCAGCAACAACAACAACAACAACAGCAGCAGCAGCAACAACAACAAAAACAACAACAGCAACAGCAACAGCAACAACAACAACAACAACAACAAAGCCGACTTTATCTTTGAGCTCTCTTCGGACAAGAAATCTACCAACCACATTCCACACATTGGCCGGCGGCTCGGAAACAAGAACGAGCTGTGCAAGGTTGTCTTCCCCCCTCCTGGAGATGAAGACAGCACAGTCTCCAACCATGCCACGCACTTGACCTCCCTCCTTTCTCACTACGCTCCCCCGACCTTTGCTCTCAATACGGACGTAGCCAGGTCCTCCTTTGCGACCGTATTTCGTGAAAATGTCGCTCGTGAGTTCCTCTGGCTCCACATTTTTACCCCGGGAGCCTTGAATGGCGTACTTGGTGATTCAACCGTTGAAGTTTCCATCGCAAGAAGAAGCGTCGAACAACAATTAAGCCGATTTACGAGAGAGGAAGAGCCATGTAATGAGCTGAAGAGTAGCGATTGGGATCGACTGTTGGCTTCGTTCTATAGTGTTTATGAGGACGGAAAGGCGCACTCTGGAATGAACAATGGAAATTTTATTCCTTACAGAAATTCGGACTATATGCTCCTGGAGGCGCTAACTCGCCGACTGCACCAGTCCCATGATGAAGATGACAATAACCTACTCACGCCTCACCCCTCCCACTTGACCTCGTCAAGGGCGAATCTTTGGGTAATAAAGGCCCCATCCGTTTGTCGCGGAATCGGTGTCGAAGTTCACTACCGTCTCGAGGACATTCTTCACCGTTGCAGCGGAATGGGAGGTCGCATCGTCCAGAAATATGTCGAGGGCGGCGCTCGAGTAAGAAACCGTCAAAACCTCCTTGTGAAATTCGACGTTCGCCAATGGGTCCTTGTCTGCAGAGATAGAAATGGAGATCTCCGTGCATACTCCTATGAGCCCTGCTATTTCCGGCTGTGTACGAAAAATTATGACCTCAGCGTTGGCAAATTAAAGGACAAGGCGATCCACCTGAGCAATTTTGCAGTCCAGAAGAGCAGAAGTGACGAGAGCGAGCTGCTCTGGAGTGAAAATGGGTTTCTGCGGCACCTCGAGAAAGCTTCAAATTCCTCGTATTCACCAAATTTGTCGCCGTCGCGCTGGCGCGAGCACACTCGACCCGCAATCAACAATGCTGTCGCGGCGGCCATTTCTGCTGCGGCACAGAATCTTCCCCAAGACGACGACGAGGCAACTTCAAACTGTTTTGAATTCCTTGGTTTTGATTTCCTTCTCGATGATGACCTATCCCCTTGGCTGCTTGAAGTGAACGAAAGCCCGGGATTGAAACGCCGGGGGGTCGTCGTCGACGAGGGGGGTACAGAGTTCGATGTCGATGAGAACATACGAAAAATGAGCGAGGGGGTTGTCAAACTCACTGTCGATTATTGGGACGGCAACGTAAACGCACTTGACGAGAGCGAAAGCAATTGGAAGAGGCTCATCGGTGTCGAGTCGTTTCGAGACGTCCACCCGAACCGGAATTCTTTGCAGGCGGTCCGCCCCAACGACAAGGCGATGCTGAATATTTGCGGCATGGCAGTCGACAAGGATTTCATTATCAAACAGAACAATATTCTCTTGGCCAAAGGGTCGGCCCTAATCATCCGCCGATTTTTGCTGAACATCTTCGGTAGCTACTATCTACCCCGGCGCAAGGCCGCCATCAAAGTTCAGAAAAACTTGACCTTTTACACTAGGAGGAAGTGCGGATGGTCATCGCTCCGCCTTCTCCAAAAAAAACTCGCTTTGAACAAAATCGTCTGTCTCCTCCGCTTGAATGCTATAGCGAAGCAACGCAGTCGCATTGTCGTTGGCATGTTAAGACTTCATAAGATCGGAAATCACGTGGCAACGCGTAGGATGTTTAGTCGTTGGGATACTGAGGTCCGGGTGGCAATCGCTGCTGAGAATGTCGTCCGATTGTTCTCCCTCCAAAGCCTTCGAATCGCGATTTGGAGGTGGCGGGAAGGTGTTCGAGCAACCAATACAGTTTGCGAGTTCGTCCTCAGAGCTGTTCTGTACAAGCGCAGCAAACGAGAAAAGATAGCGAAGTTGACGTGTTATATTGCTAGGACCTATCGTCGTCGATTTAAGCGGAAGATGGCTGCATCTAAGCTCATCGCTCGTAGTTGGGTCCGTTATGCCATTTCTTGCCATGAATTCGAAGAAATGCAGAAAAGGCGAAAGTTGGCCAGCAAGATAGTATTCAAAGTGATGATTTGCTTCAACGACATGTTAAGGGAACGTCGTATCGCTGAAATGAGGAGGGGGCTGGCAATCGAAGAGGCAGAACGGCTCGAGCGGAAGAAGCTCATAGCGAAGCTTAAGAAGGAGAAAATAGAGAGGGAAAAGCAGAAGAAGATCGCTATTGCACAGTATCGGGAAATGCAGGAGCGTCTTAGGTTAAAAGAGATTGACTGTCTAAAAATTAACAAGCTAAAGAACAAGAAGGGACTGATCAGCGCTGCGTCGAAAAATGCGGACGCAATCGCGCAGCTCGAGGACTTAGTTGGGGGCGGAGGGGAACGTAGTTGCATTTCATCGCAAAATTATGGTAGGAAATTGACTGGAATGGCGGGGAGCAACGTGAAAGAAGACAAAGGAACGAAAAAGACGGCGCGAAGAAAAGGAGTTGCGAGGAAGAAGGCGGGAAAAATGCAAGACGGCAACGATGGTTTTGGGAACATTTTGAAAAGCCTTGACAATTTTTTCTAACAAAAAACCTCAACGACGATAACAAGACGCGGTATCTCTTTTCTAGTAGCAAAAGCTCTATCTGCTCCATTTCGGTTATTTTATGTATCAGTAAAAAATCCGTCATGCAACATCAGCATTTCGTCACTCTTATTTTCTCCCATGACCCCTGAGCATCTGCAAGAAACGCCTTCGTAATTTATGTCTCCCTCCCTCCTCACTTTTTTTAATGTATCGCTTGCTTATTCCCTGTTTCTCTCCTGAACGGAGCGCAGCGTACCGTGTGCTTAAGCACGGAAGTCCAGGCGGATGGCCATGGCGCGGTCATCGATGCTGAATCCATTCATGGCCTCCATGGCAGACTTGGCAGCCTCAGCATTCTGGAAAACGACGGTAGCCCATCCACGGCTGCGCTTGTCGTTGCTGTACTTCACGGCGCAGCTAACGGGGTTGTAAGCGGCGAAGATCTCCTCGAGCTTGGCATCATCGGTGGCCCAGGGGAGGTTAGAAACGTAGAGGCTCTTGCCAGTGAAACTGGCATTGTTCTCATTGTTGTTGGCTCCAGCCTTCTTGTTGCCCCCCTCGTCGTACTTGCAGTGGATCTCGCGTCCCTCGAACTCATATCCGGTGAGCTTGTTGATGCAGTCGTCGGCCAGCTCGCGGGTGGCGAACTGAACAAGTCCGTATCCACGGCTGCGTCCATTGCGTCCCATGACAACATTGGCTCTGGTGCAGTTGTAGTTCTGGCACAGCTCCGTGAGGGAGGCGTCATCAACTGACCAAGCAAGGTTTCCGATGTAAATGGTGGCCATTTTTTTCTGCGCAAGTGTGTAGTATTGTTGAGATTAAGTCACAAAAGTGTTAGGAGGATCATATCAGGGGGTTTAGGGGTCAAAGGAGATGGGCAGCATACTAGCCGTTTTAGTCCGGGGTGAACCTTGGACAGAGTGTAAAGACTTTCAAAGGTCGCTTATCGGGGTCGTGGTATCGCTCAAGACGCGCAACTCAAGTGAACAGAGCCCGAACTGGCTCCAACCCATCCCATCCGAAAGAAACACCCGTTGGCTACATTGTGAACCGTGAACCACTTTCCGGCCAACGTTTCCACCATATATTCCGATAACACTGGCACAGCAAGCCTTTATTTTTTCTTTCTCTCACCTTAAAAGAAGTATCTTAATATTGCAACAAATCAAATCCAATGGATGGATGGAGTTCAGGTGCTGGACTTGCTGGATCCAAGTTTCACAACTTCACAAACTCATACTCCAATTTTGGTCGAAATTAAAGTTATTAGTGTCCCGTTGATTCACACGTAACACGCGAAAGTCTATTCTTCAACAAAATTTAACCAGCACTTGTCCCATCCATCTAAACTACACTGCTTCGAACTTTCGAACTCCCTTCTCTCTCTCCCCGACACCTTCAGCACAACAGAGGGACAAGACAAACATGGGTGCTTTTGTTGCACTTTTCGTCGTCTGTGTGCTTTTTATTTCTGTCGCTAGTGCGCACCCTCCAGTCGATATTTCTCATGATTCTGATGAGTTTAAGAACCTTGTTCGCCCCGCCGTTGCTTCTTACAGAAACCTAACCACCCACGTTCTCCGCCCCTTCCAGGAGACAAAGGTGAAAACAGTTCTGACTGCGAAGAAACAAAATGTGAATGGCGTGAACGTTTTCCTTTCCATGGTAGTTGAAGAAGACATGGTATTCATGGGTCCTGGCCGTGGTTGGCCTTCTTTTGAACTGCACAGAACTCGAATGTTCACTCCCATTGGGGATGGGACCCACTTCACAATCAGCGAAGACCACGTACCTCCTAAGAATCAAATTATCGATCCCACTGGGGACCACGCTAGTGAAGTTGAAGCGATTAAAGCCATCACAGTCGCGAACCTCAACAGCCAGCTGGATGATTTGGACTTGAGCAACCGGCACCAGCGTTACGACACTTTCCTTCGCGCTGACTTTCAGGTACTTAGTATTGAAAATTATGCGATGAACCAGACCTCAGGGAAGATCGATAGAGTCGACGACACACACGTTAAACTGACCAACATGGTATTTCTATCTCGAGATAGATCAGACACGGGAGATGAGAAGGAGAATCTTGGTGTTAGCGCAATAGCCACTGATGTTAACGGTCACCGGCACGTCGTGCACGTCTGGAGTAGCGTCTTAAACGCGGTCGATGACGACGGAAAAGCGCACCTGGTGAGTGAAACCTGCCGACGGAAGCTACCGTGAAATGAAACCTGCCGACGGAAGCTACCGTGAAATGAAACGAACGATTTCAACCACTGAAACCAACCATTTCAACCACTAAAACTAACCACGGCACGAATGAAAAAACTGTTGTTGATTTCTCTTTTTTCTTGCAGAGTTATGAAGAGTTGCAGAAGGAATTGAAGAAGGTGACAAGCCAGCGTGATGGCGTGAAAATACGTTACGACGATTGTAAGAAGGCACAGCAAGATAATGGCAACAGTGGTGGCGTGTCGACCTTGGATTGGGTACTGGTGATAATGCTTATGAGTATTGTGGTCGGGATGATATGTTATAATGTGGCAAAATTGAAAAGCATGGGCCCTAAGCCGAGCAATATATACGACTCTACGCCAACCAACACCGTCAGTGAATTCCGCGACAACAATAACGGTGGTGGTGGTGTATTCCGTGATAATGACGTAGAGCTTTCAAACGTTTCCAAGGGGCTCGACATGAGACCGATGGATGGTGCAGTCGTCGAGAAATTCGACTCCGTAGCCTTGTAAATAAGATTTATGGAATGTTTTTTGCCGCCGACTTTTTTGCCCCCACCAAACATTTTGTAACTTCAAAGCTCTCGGTCTATAATTATTTATTACGTTTCTGCACAAAATAAAATGTGTCAAGTCACTCTTGCTTGACCCCCTTGGTCTCCCTCTGGATCTTCTCCCAGTCAACCTTTTTCTTGAAATAGAGCTCCCCCATGCTGGGCCCGTACTTGTGTACGAAACGCTTGAAATCTCGACTAAGGACCCTCCTCTTGGCAGGAAGTGCCCTCAGTCGTCTCCTGCTTCCTGGAGTCAACTTCAATAGGTGAGGCCTTAAATCCTTAAAGTCTGCCATTCCCGCTTCAGTGGCCATGATCCCGATGTAGCTGAAGAGGGGGAGACTCAATTGGAAAAGAACAATTGCGTCTCTGTCCCAGTTTGTGAACGAGACGAGCACCAGACCATAAAAAGCCCACAGGATGGGCACAAACACCATGCACAAAATCACCTTCTCACTCAACAGAACATCCTTCCCCTCGATTTTAACCTTGCTTGCCTTGAGTGCCTTCTTCCTCCTCCTCTCCGCGTACAAGTTCGCAAGAAGACCGACAGGGAAATTAAGCAGAAATGCAGGGACAAACGCAACCAAGATCGTGAAGAGCATATGTGTGACTTTGTAAGGCAGCGCTATGTCGTCCAGGAATGATTCGGTCTCGTCCATGGTTGGTGTTCGCAGTGAAGTAACTGAGCCGCGTCCGCCATTCTTTCTATTCGAACCGATACTGGCGTTGTGCGCATCTGCTTCAGTGAAAACACTGGACAGTTGTGGTACCTGAAAATCTCTGATCCCTAGCTGATACAGTTCCTCCTGATACTCCAAAATTCTCTTTTTCAATTTTGTATACTCCTCCGGCTGTATCACGTGTGCCGAGGAAGATGGGAGGGGATGTTGAGCATGTTTATTGTCCGATGTCCGATGTCCGATGTCCGATGTCCGATGCGTTCGATCGCGCAAAGAAAGAGAGGGGACATTTAATTTGAACGGGAAGGTTAGATCAAGGTCAAGGTCACCCACGATGAAGGGTAGCTTGAAATGACCTCACAGCGATCGATTACTCACCTCTCCTTCCCCCTCTCTCTCAAATTTATCCAACAAAAGCTTGTAACATACCGCGAACCTTCTGCTAAGATCTTGTCGCTTGGCAGCAGTGATTACCTGCCCCCTATCCATGAACAATCGCCTCGCAGTGTGCACCATCCTGAGATCTTCGTACGTTGGTGTGACAACCAGTGTGCTCCTCATTCCATCAGCAACCTTATCAATCAACTCCGAGCAAACCCTCCTCTTCTCCTTCCCCCCCTCCACATAACTCGGAAGCGTTTCCGGGTCAATGTATATGGGTGCTCCAAACTCAACCACGGCCCTGCCCCTGAACCTGTGACCATGGAAGTAATTCAGACCCACTGGGATAATAGGAACGTTGATGTCCAACTCCTTGAGCGCCTCGTACGCAATGAGCGCGAAGCCGACCTTCAGCGGGAGGAGGTCCGTGCGATCGTGGGAACCTCCCTCGGGAAATATCCCAATAGTACCTGTTTTGGCAAGTTTTGAGAGGACCTTGGCGTAGACGGCAGATTGGTCTTCCCGGGGCAAAATATCGAAAGGGCTCGGGTCAGAGACGACACAGTCAGCGGTATCGTCAGAGCTCATTTCGACGGTCAGTGAATCGGGAGAATTTACTTTGGTGACCTTGTAGAGAACCGAGCCCAGGCGAAGCTTGTCACCAGGGGAAATCTGGCTGTCGAAATTGGTGCCTTGGCCAGAAACGACGCCCCCGTTGTCGATAACGATTTTCCCGGTGCCGCGATGCGCCTTGTCTTGGGCGCGTGCGACGGGAACGCAACCCATGGCGTACGCAAAGTTCCCTATTATTAGTCGGTGCCAGCTCTTCTCCGCGACGAGGAAGCTCACCTTGTGCTCAGGCACGGTAGTCATGAGCATTATTCCGTCCACGAACTGGTTAGAGTGATTTCCGCAGAAGATCACCGGGCCCTCCCGAGGGATGTGCTTCGTCCCGATTATCTCGATTTTCGAGAAGAATATCGACAGGATTGAGTTGAAAAATACTTTAGTTGAGAAATACAAAAGATCACGAATTTGTGAGCTGTCATTATGTTGGGTTTGGGTTGCGAAACGGGGGTATTAGGGAGAGTTAGAAGACACGTTGAAGACACGTTTTGCTCGCTGGGTGGGTTGTGTGTTACGCTGCTGCTTGTCACCGCTACTGTCGCCTTCACCAACACTACAGAACAGAAGCAACTTCAAGAGAAAAAACTCACATAAAAATATGCCCCAAAACCACTGCAACGCAGAGAACAAGGTGGCCGACTTGTAACCCATACGGCTCGAAAACCCTGAGGAAAATCTTCACTGGATTGATGGCGTCGACGGAGAGTAGAAGGACAAAAACCAAGACAGAGATCTGGGTTTTCGTACCGTCCATCTCTGACATGAGGTTATTGTACGGCATGTCCGAATAGAGGCGTAGAGCAGGGCTGTTGCAGTGTTGACTCTTGGAAAAGTTATTTGCTGGGGGTTCACTAGGATTTTACGATGAAAAAGAGCAGCAGCAGGTCACCATTTGTCAAATCCTCCCTCCTTCCACACTGTCCTGGAGCCCACCTTAACTTCAGTATGAGCGCTACTTCTCGCGTAGGCCAGGTTATCAGATCTGTGGGGTACGTTGTTGCTTCTCCTTGTTCTTTGGAGAGCTGGGTGTTTGTCGATCGCTGGTTGTTTTGAGGGCGAGAGGGTGGGGAAGGTGGTGGGGAAAATTGTCTAGCGGTGCCTACGGAGCGAGAAGGCAAGATCAGAGAAGGGCGTGAATGCTGATGCAACGACGAGGTCAATCACCCACGCCTCCTTCCAGTCTGCAAAGGATATGATCTGCCGTGTTTGGGCAACCCTAACGCCTTTGCAACGTGTCCTTTTGTGGGACCGATCTCGCTCCTCTTTTGATGCCCTCCTTTCTTCTCTACGTCTGTCCCGTAGTCGATTTTGTCGATTTTTGTCGGTTACCTGTTGTTGTTCTTGTTGTTGTGTTGTTGTGTTGTTCTTGTTGTTGTGTTGTTGTGAGCTGCTCGCGCTGTGTCGTGAGCTTGCTGTGTCGAGAGCTTGCCGTGATGTGTTGCTGCTGCACTGTGCAGTAGCAGCTGTCCAAAAATAAGCTTCACACTAATCAGTCTCTTCATCCTTCTTCACTTCTCGCTTTCACCTTCTCGCTTTTCACCTCTCGCTTTTCACTTTTTACTTTTTGTGTAGTAAAACCCTCGACAGTCTCGGCAGCAAACTAGAGCAGTCTAAATACGTGGAACGCTTGGTCCCCTCAACCCGTCTGGTCGAATTCTCCAACCCCTCCGTCTCAAAAACTGGGCGTCCCCAAATCCACCCCTCAGCATTCGTCTCCCCCTCCTCCTCTGTAATTGGCGGCGCCGAAATCGGCGCCGGCTCGAGCGTCTGGTACAACGCGGTCGTCCGCGCCGACGTGAACACTCTCTCGATCGGTTCCGGGTCCTCCATCGGCGACGGGTGCACCGTGCACGTCGCCAAGATCGCGGGGGACTTTGGGACGAAGATTGGCCACGACGTCACCGTGTCCGCTGGGGGAGTCGTGCACGCTTGCGAGGTTGGAGATAGGGTTCACCTTGGTGTTGGGAGCCAGGTTTTGGACGGGGCTGTGGTGGGGAACGATGTTATGATTCTCCCTGGGAGTGTGGTTACCCCGGGGACCAAGGTTGGGGATGGAGAGGTCTGGGGGGGGAATCCCGCCAAGATGCTTAGGAAGACCACTGAGGCTGAGAAAAAGTTCATCCTCGATACGGCCGAGAGGAACGTCGAGCTCGCTAGGCTTCACAAGGAGGAGAACGAAAAGGACTACCTCCAAGTCCAGGAGGACGAGGAGATGAGGAGGGACGTGGCAGAGCGCGACCCAGAATATTTCCAGTGGGGGGAGCACAACAGTAATGTGGAGGATGTGATTGATCGGGGCGTTAATATGGGGGAGCCTGGGCAATTGTTTGAGAATACATTGGAGAGTGCGCATGGGACAGGGAAGGAGGATCCGACCAATAATCCGCGATAGGAACGGAACGGGGGGGACGAAGGGGGAATGCTAATTTTACGAGGAAATGCAGGAACAGGAAGAGAACTTTTACCCTATACACCCCCCTATTAGATAACATACACCAACCCCAACATTAAAAAAAAAATCAACTCACGCGTCGCCGCTAGTACATCTCAAACTCTTTCAGTCCAGTTATGTCATTAACAGCACTCGTAAGTTCAGTGTTTTTCACGTCGCTGAGTGCCCTGGAAATCTCCAAGTCCTTGCGAGTTGGTGGGGGGGGGAGGGGGGTCAGATTGTTTTCGGCGTTGCTGTCGTTGTTGTCGTTGTTGTCGTTTTTGCTGCCTCCGTCCTTCCCCGGAGTCTCGGGAGGCACTAAATTCCCCGCCGCCGTCGGCGGAAGCTCAAACTCCCCCATCATGTCACTGATACTGCTCTTGCTGCTGCTATTGCTAATACTACCATTAATATTCTCCTTCTCGAACTGTTTGTCGAACTCCCTGTCGACGACGTTGTCGATCCTCGAACTCTTGGACATCGATTCGACGAGAGCTGAGCTGTCACTTCCCGTGAGTAATTGGAATAAACTCTCCTGGACCTCGCGATGGCTCTGGTCAGTGAGGAACGCGTCCCAGTTCTCTTCCGCCCTATTCCCATCACCATCACCATTACCATTACCATCGCCGGTGTCAACGCCGGTACTGTTATTCTTACTGTTATTACTGTTATTACTGTTATTACTGTTATTATTGTTACTGTTACTGTTACTGTTACTGTTACTGTTACTGTTATTGTTACTGTTATTGTTATTGTTGGGCGTGACGCCGAACAAATTGTCGAGAATCTTTCCCGCGGCGGCCTTGCTGCCGGTCGATACGCGATCTTCGCCGAGGCCCCTCTTGCCGGGGAGGTACCATGGAGGGAGGCTTAGGTCGACACCTTCGTCGACATCCACGCTTTGAATGTGAGGGGTGGGGGGAGAGGGGTGGGGGGAGAGGGTGAGCGAATTTTGCGACTTTTATACATGAATGGATTGAAACGCGGGCAAAGAAACTGACCTCCACTTGCTATCTATCTGCAAGCAATTCTTGATAAAAATGCAAACGGAGTCGAACATGAACGCCGGCCTGGCCGAATTGTGGTCCCCGTCAACGATGATAATGTTCTTATCGCCGGCGTACGCCTCGTAGATATCCTGCGAATGGCTCGGCTCGATGAATTTATCCCCGTCCCCCGCGACAAACAGCGCGGGCACGAAGCACCTCGGCGCGTGCGATATCGGGCAGATGTGGTGTATGTTGAACCCGGCGATCTTCTGCACGCTGGATTTGATCATCCGTATGGCGATGCCTACCAGCAGGCTCGGGGCGAAGATGCCCTGCCGGCGTCCCTTCTCGACCATCTCCTCGGCAAGCTTCACCAGGCTGCTGAAACTGCTGTCCAACACCATGCAGCCGATGGTCGGATCCCTCTCCACGTGCATGAGCGCCGTCGCCGCTCCCATGCTCCTGCCCCACAGCGCGATGGTGGAGACGACGTTGGTGGCCCGCAGGTGCCGGACCACGCAGTTCAGGTCCTCCTTCTCGTAGTACCCGAGGGAGACGTACTCGCCGTCGGACTTGCCGGAGCCGGAGAAGTCGAAGGCGAAGAGGGCGATGCCGAGGGAGAGGACGTAGGAGAGGACGCCGACGGCCTAGGGGGTGGATGGGGAGGGGCGTGAGGGGGTTAGTTTTTTTTTAGTGGTGTGGGTGTGTGTGTGCGTGTGCGTGCATGCGTGTGCGGTGCTAAACGACGCTTTCGCATCAACTCACCTCAACCCTAGCGGAGCTATTCCCATGCATATAAATAACACACGGTATCCTATCGCTCTCCCTAACGACCGGCTCCCAGTGGCTGCACTGCAGCTCCATCCCCCTGACGTTGTCCAGCCCGAAGTCCGTGCGCGTGTACATCCTACCCTGGAAGCGAAACGCCGCGGGACCGAGGTTCTCCAGAGTATAGGAGCAACGGGGGGGACGGACAATCGCGTTGCAGAGCTCCTTGTAACCCTGGCGAGCCATGGCGAGGTACGACGGCCTGGATTCCGAGGAGGAGGAGGAGGAGGAGGGTTGGGAAGAAGGTCGTGGTTTCTTTTTTCCGCGACTGGGGGCGGAGCTGTTGTTGAGGCTGCCGGCAGAGGGACGGGAGCGTCGGGGTACGCCGTGGTTGTCGAAGGACTTGCGTCGTCGGGGTTGTTGTTGTTGTTGTTGCTGCTGCGAGGAGGAGGAGGAGGAGGAGGAGTTGTGGGAGTTGGAGGACGCCGACGCCGACGCGGAGGAGGACATTATCGTGTCGATGTCGATGTCGGAGGTGGCGGTGCCGGGGGAGCTGGAGGACTTGTTTCCCATTGGGTGGGACCGGGATGGGACGGGAGCGGGAGCGGGAACGGCGGGAAGGCGGGAAGGCGGGAGAGGGGGTAAGGAGATCTGAGATCGGGCGAGAGTGTGACACCGGGGGGGAGAAAGAGGGAAGAGAGGGTAGAAGAGGGAAGAGCAGAATAAATAACCCTGGTCTCCTGGGGTTTAAAAGCGGTTCAAAAAACGCTTATCTAGCGGAGACAACGGAGGCGTGACTGAGAATGATCGGGGGGTTTTTTTTTCTCTTTTGCAGGAGGGAGGATGTTCTCGTTAATGAAAAAAAAAAATGAAAAAAATGATGGAGGATTAGATAACCTGGATCCCTCGACCTTAAAAGTCAAAAATAATCGATCCAATCGATCTCAATCGTGATAATTTCCCCTCTCTCTAATCGTCCAAAAAAACCCCCCCATTCCCCCGTCGTCCTTCCCTATTTTCCCCAAACCTTCCGTCCCCTCCCCCCCCCCCCCCGGCCTTTCTACGGTCTGTAAAAAAAATTAAAAAAACGTCGGGGTTGTCTCCGTCCCCTTGCTACGTCCCATGACGTCGTCGTCCTCACCATCATCACCGTTGATGTCGCCTCCGTCCGTTCTCCTCGAAGAAGAAGAAGAAGAAGAAGAAGAAGAGGAGTCGTCGTCGTCGTCCCCTTTCGGAGTATCCACGACCGACCGAACGTTTTTCGAGACACGAACGCCGACCCCGACGTCCCGCAATGGCGGCTTGCAACCGTCGTCATCGTCCCCTCCGTCCCCTCCTCCCCCCCCGTCCCCCCCCCCCCCCCCCC
>ERZ651776.3093-NODE-3093-length-17108-cov-8.852211_pt1 | contig 17108 bp, 17 predicted proteins | sample MGYA00514761_ERZ651776 | MGnify/ENA metagenome assembly ERZ651776 | reverse complement strand
ACATCGCCCACATCGACCGATTTACGAATGACCTGCTTGTGGATCTGGCTCTCGGGTGGAATATCGATGACGACATCGCCGCAGATCTTTGCTGAGCAACCAAGCCGGCGTCCCTCGATGATCGCCCGTTTTCCCTGATAACTCTCTTCGAGCGTTCCCCACGGGGATAAAGCGTCGTCGTGGACGGATATCGCCCACTTGGCGAACTCGCCGGCACTGGGTTCGATCTGACAACGACCGCAGATCCCCCTGCCGCCACACACGGTGTCGAGATCCGCGCCGAGCTGCACGGCAGCCTCGAGCACAGTGGTGCCATCAGCGATGGCGCCGCTTAACCCAGACGGCGTGAAAACCACAGTATGGAGATCAGAGCGATGTTCGTTCATGAGGAAGACGGCTTAACTGCGGCGGCGTCGACCGCCGGCACGTCGTCGAGCCGCGCCTTCGCCGCCGCCTGCGTTCGGGTCCCGGTTTGCCGCAATCCACGCTGCGCAGTTCTCGTCGTTGCCGGTGAGTACATCTGCCGCCATGATCGCCGAAGTCACCTCGCGGTGGAGCGGGTTCATGATCGCGCTGGTCATGCCAGCGCCCATGGCCATCGACAGGAAAGCGCCGGTGATGTTGTGTTTGGCGGGCAGCCCGAAGCTCACGTTCGATGCGCCGCAGGTCGTGTTTACCTGGAGCTCATCACGGAGGCGGCGAACGAGACGGAAGACCTGTTGGCCAGCAGTGCCCATGGCGCCGATCGGCATGACCAATGGGTCAACAACGATGTCGGAGCGGTGAATGCCGTGATCGGCGGCACGTTCGATGATCTTCTTCGCGACTTCGAAACGGACGTCGGGATCTTCGCTGATGCCGGTTTCGTCATTACTGATGGCCACGACTGCGGCGCCTGACTTCTTAACCAAGGGAAGCACCCGTTCAAGTACCTCTTCTTCACCGGTCACCGAGTTGATGAGCGGCTTGCCCTGGTAAACGGCGAGGCCCGCTTCGAGGGCTTCGATGATCGAGGAATCGATAGCCAACGGCACATCGGTGACCGATTGGACCAGCTTGATGGCCTGAGCTAGCAGCGCTGGCTCGTCGGCGAGCGGGATGCCAGCATTCACGTCGAGCATGTGGGCGCCAGCAGCGACTTGGGCAAGGGCATCGGCCTCGACCCGGCTGAAGTCGCCGTCTTTCATCTCCTGAGCCAGAAGTTTGCGACCGGTGGGGTTGATTCGCTCGCCGATCATCACGAACGGGCGATCAAAACCGATCACGACATCCTTGGTGGCCGAGCTAATAACGGTTTCAGTCATGAATTCCTCGCGGTGGTCTTCGCAATCATGGCTTCGCTTCGCTCGGGCCATTCTGCGGATGGATGGTCTTTTGCAGTCATGGCTTCGCTTCGCTCGGGCCATTCTGCGGATGGATGGTTTGAAGGCGTGGTTGCTCTGCAGGGTTCATCCCTGCGGGTTGGTTGATAGCTGGTACCCGAGATCACGGCGTTGGCTCGGTTTCAAGGCCGCCGTTATCGACGAGCGTTCGCACCCGGTCGCTGTCATAAAGCCCTTGTAACCGTTCTGCTTCGGTGCGTGCCGCGAGTTCAGGGTCGCCTTCGGATGGCTGACTTGAGCGTCGCCATTGCTGGACATAGTCATCGGCATCGGTAAGGCCGGCCACCGCGGCGGCGCGGTCGATCGCGACCTGGAACCGTTCCTCGAGCAGCCAGGAACCCTTGTTGCCATCGGTCGTAGCGGTGACCTGTGCCGGAATGTCACGCCAATAGATAGTCACTATTTCGTCGGTCTTGGCACGACGACGGCGACGAGGCGCGTCGGTCGGTTCCATCAGGCAGCGGAACGGCGTGCGGAGACCATGGTGGTGGCCATCTCGGCAGCAATAGCGGCATCGCGGCAATAACCGTCGGCGCCGATCGCATCGCCGAACTCCTCGTTCAACGGTGCGCCACCGACGAGTACGATGTAGTCGTCGCGCAGTCCTTTTTCGGTCAACGTGTCGATGACGACCTTCATGTATGGCATCGTCGTGGTGAGTAGCGCTGACATGCCCAAGATGTCGGGCTGGTGCTCCTCAAGCGCTGCCAGGTATTCGTCAACGTCAGTATTGATACCCAAGTCGACGACTTCGAAACCGGCGCCTTCCATCATCATGGCGACGAGGTTCTTGCCGATGTCGTGGATGTCGCCCTTCACGGTGCCAATAACGACCTTGCCAACCGGTTTCGCGCCAGTCTCCGCCAGAAGGGGACGCAGAATCTTCATGCCGGCCTTCATGGAATTCGCGGCCAGGAGAACTTCTGGCACGAAGAGGATGCCGTCGCGAAAGTCGATGCCAACGATTCGCATACCCTCGACCAACGCATCGTTGAGGACCTTGTCGGCACTCCACCCACGAGCGAGCAGGATATTCGTGCCCTCGGCGATCTCTTCGGCCAGGCCGTCATAGAGATCGTCGTGCATCTGAGCGGTCAGATCTTCGTCGTCAAGGTCTGCGAGGATGATCTCTTCGTCTTCCTCAAGTGCTTCATTGTCAGGCGTTTCGCTATCAGACATGGTTGTGCCCCAACTGGTCAGGCCCACGAGGTGAGCTGGTCCCTCGGCACACCGTGCCGCATTGTGGAACCGTACCGTATCACGGAACGAAGTGCTGCTGGTTTCGCAGAGCTTCGTGTTCGGTAGGTGGCAAAAACGCGGTGATGCCCGGCTGGGGGGCCGGGCATCACGTCGGTTCTAAGAATGGGGTGGTCTTATTCTGCGGCTTCTTCGCCTGCTGCGCCGGTGGTGCCTTCTTGGATGTGGCTTTCAGCCATGACCGCCATGAAAGCGCGTCCAGACTCTGGTTATTCGATGGCTTCTTGGGCGAGTGCTGGTGACTCGTTGAAGGTTTCGGCGGCAAAACCAAAGGTCTCAGCCAGCGTCTCGCCGAAAGTCGACATGATTGCCATGGCCCCGAGCACGACAAGTACGAGCAGTAGGCCGTATTCGGCCATGGCCGCGCCGCGATCATCTCGAGTCGTGACCAATCTGCGGAGACGGGTTGCGTATTCAGTCATCGCTGTTCCTTTCGTGGAGTGGGCTGTGCACGGGGTGCGGGGATCGGAATCTGATGTCTTGGAGTTCGGCCGGTTCTCATGCTGGTTGAAGTGAAAGCTGATTTTTCGCTGAACCTGGAGTCGTTTGCACTAGTTGACGCGAAAACGCGGTGATGCCCGGCCGGTTGGCCGGGCATCACGTTCAGTTCTGTTGACTGCTGTGTGGGCTAGGTATCAGTCGTCGTGGTGGTGGTGGTGTCAGTGCCACCCATGTTGCTGTTCAGGTTGTCGTCAGCTGCTTGGAATACGCCAGTGATGCTGTCGCCGAATGCTGCGAGAACAACGATTGCTGCGAGAGCAACAAGTGCGAGGAGCAGGCCGTATTCAGCCATTGCGGCGCCGCGCTCTTCACGGTCAGCGATGGTGTTCTGGAGTCGAACCATAAGTTTGGTCATTGGAGTATTTCCTTCTGGGAGTGTGGCACCGAATGTGCCGGGGTTGAACACGCAACCAGTCGGCGCCACCCGCCACTTCATAAACGTTTCAGACGACTATTTGCCGCAATAATTCATCTGGCCCAGTGGTAGATAACTGCTTGGTGATGTAGCTGTTTGGTGATGTGGTGAAAACGCGGTGATGCCCGGCTTGTGGGCCGGGCATCACGTTGGTTCTAATGAACGAGAGAGGTTTATCCTTCTTCGGCTGGTGCGCCTGTTGCGTCGGTGATGCCTTCTTGGAGGCGGGTGTCAGCTGATTGGAATACGCCGGTGATGCTGTCGCCGAATGTGGCGAGAACAACGATTGCTGCCAAAGCAACAAGTGTGAGGAGCAGGCCATATTCAGCCATGGCAGCGCCGCGTTCTTCACGGTCAGCGATGGTGTTTTGGAGGCGAACAAGTAGTGCAGTCATTGTGTAAATCCTTCTGGGGTGCGGCACTGAATGTGCCGGGGTCGATCACGTAACCAGCTGGCGCCACCCGCCACTTCATAAACGTTTCACACGACTTTTGCAGCAATAGCCAAATTTTTTGGGGGCCAGATGGCCTACCGGACCGCTGCTGCTGCCCAGAAAGTAATTAAACCGTGTCCAAGGTGTAATCCGAGATGGTCGCAAAACGTTGTTACTCGTGGGCAACGCGCCCCGATCTCGACTGAATGGAATCGTCCTATGGGAACGTTCGTTGTACGCCGCCACAAACAATTTGGGCCTCGAAGTTCACCGGTAGTGCTCGTAATGGGGGTGGTGATGGCGCTTCTCTGTGCCACAGTTGGAGTCGCCGACGCTCAGGGACGTCGGGCGGAAGACCGACAGATCGACCTCGTTCGCCCAGCCTCTGCAGTCGAAACGCTTCGACTGGGCTGCAAGCCCGACTTCGTTGACGGTCAACGAGGAGTGTTGTGCCAGTGGTCAGAAGCGACAAATGCTCACACCAGGGGATACCAACTCTTCCGTGTAACCGATGGTTCTGCTCGAGAACTGGTCACCACTGTTGGGGTGAATGGCAGGCGTGGCTTTTTTGACACTGATGTGTCCGCGCCATCATCGCTTGTGTACGGGGTAGTTTCCGTCAACCGAAGTGGCCGTCTACTCGGACGTTCTGCACCAGTGCATGTCCAGCTTGGTCAAGACATCGAACAACTTCGCATGATGTGTGCGGCTGACTCCACAGACGTTGGCCGAGGCATCCTGTGCCGCTGGTCTGAAACGACACAGCCGGGCGCTCGGGGATATCTGGTGTATCGAATCGTCGGCAGTCACCAGCGCCAGGTGATTGCCCGCATCGGGCTCGACGGTCGCAACGGCTACTTCGATACCGACACCGTCCCAGGTGTGCTTCATACCTATGGGGTGACCGCCGTTGACGCGAACGGGGATGTCGTTGCCGTTGGCGGGCCGCAGCAGGTCCGCTGGCCGACTGCTGACTGACGAGTGGATTGGCGCAGCGGCCATGATTCAGCCCACTCAACTGAAGCGCGACGACCAAACGAGAGGTGTCATGCGGCGCCGGACGCCAAATACGACTACAAAACGCAACGTGGTCCCGCCCGCCATTCCGGTTCCTGACCAGTCCGACGAGCGCAGGCTTGTCGAGTTGGCGCGGCAGGACGCCAATGCCTTTGCCGAGTTGTACCGGCGTTACGTCGAGCGCATTCATGCGTACGCGTTTCGGCGCTCGGGGTCGCGCGTAGTGGCAGAGGACGTCACGTCTGCAACGTTCGAGAACGCACTGCGCGGGCTCGGCACCTACCGGTGGAGCGAACCCGGGATCGGCCCATGGCTCTTTCGTATCGCTTCGAACGAGTTTGCAAACCACCACCGGGGGATTGCACGTCAAGATCGGGTTGTGCAGTCACTGCACCAGGCTGCACAACTCGGCGTGAGTAGCCAGGTGGCCGATATGGACAGCGGCGATCATGACCTGCGGGCGGCGTTGGCTGCGCTGAGGCCTCGATACCAGCAGGCACTCACGTTGCGGTACTTCGCAGATCTCACGAATGAGGAAGCTGCCCTAGCTATGGGTGTCAGTCGTCGGACGATGGCAGTCATTGTTCATCGAGGCGCTGCTGCGCTTCGACGAACACTCGAGACGATGCGAGATGACCAGGAGGTCTTGAAAAATGGTTGACGATCCTCAGAAACGACTCGAGCGTCACGCTCAACAACCAGTCCCGCCAGTAGATCCTGACTTCGCGAACCGGCTCGAGTCGAAACTCCGGGTCGACCACGCGGCCGCGACATCTCGTCGGCCTTGGGCGGCACGCTCCATGCTTCCCCGTGCCCTTGCCGCGGCGGTTGTAGTGGTGGCCGGTGTTGCTGGCATCGTGGCTATCACTGCAGACGACGGTGGTGTCCCGATCGCAGTCGTCGATAACGGGCAGCCAGATCTGCTCAGCGCGCCTATGACCGATGGTGATGTGCCAGTCGAGATCACTCCAAGCCCAACAGCCACTCTGGAACGGACCGAGGGAATCATCGAGGGGCTTGCCTTGTCGTCTGCAACGCCCACTGAAACACTGCCGGAATCAGCGATGCCAACGCTGCCGCCGGTTGTTTCTGCCTCTGAGGTTCCCGCCGTGGACGTTCCCGCTGCCGAGCCAGCAGAGATCGTGGTGACACCGGAGGTTCCTGCGAATACAGCGCTGCCGACATCGTCGACGGTGCCATCGCCAACAGCGGTGCCCACCCTGACTCCAGCCACGCCCGTGCCTGCTTCGTCTACGGTCATCCCGGTGCCGACGGTGACACCGGTGCCCGAGATAACACCTCCGATCACGCCAGAAGTTCGTCCGACACCGACACCGGAGCGCGAGCCAGCACTGATCAACTTGGTTTGCAAATCCCGAACCTCGGGTGATGCCGCAGGGGCCCTCTGTTCGTGGGAGGAGCCGAAAACCGACCGGGCGGTTGTTGCCTACGAAGTCATACGCAGCGTCAACAGCGGGGAGACCCAGGTCATAACCCGTCAACGAGCGAACGCACCGACCCTCTACGTCGACCGCAACGTCGAGTCTGGGGATCGAGCGATCTACCTGGTGCGTGCACTGGATGCTGCCGATCTGGTGGTGGGTGCTTCGACGCGACAGACGGTGCGTATTGGTTAGCTGTCGTAACACGTTGTTGTAACTAGGGGCGCTGTGGCGACGTGCTGCAACATCATCCGGTCTCGCCCGCGCGCCCGAAACACCCGCCGTACGGCTGGGGGAATACATTCCGTCGCACTACGGTTCGTTAGTCGTGACCATTGAGCAATCACCGGGTCGATCTGCGACGGAACTCGCTGATCGGTACCAAGAAGTCCGAGCCCACACCGAAACCTTGGCATCTGTGTTGCGCGCTGAAGATCAGGTTGTGCAGTCCATGCCGGACGCCAGCCCAACGAAGTGGCACCGTGCGCACGTCACCTGGTTCTTTGAGACTTTTCTGCTCAAACCCTTTCATCCCACGTACGTCGAACTCGACGAGGTGTACGGCTTCCTGTTCAACTCGTACTACGAAGCTGTCGGCCCTCGACATACCCGAGCCCAGCGAGGCTTGATCACTCGACCAACCGTCGACGAGGTTGCTGAATACCGCCGACATGTCGATGCAGCCATGCTCGAATTGCTGATTGAGCCAGTGGCGCAAGAGGTGGCCGAACTGGTCGTGTTGGGGTGCCATCACGAGCAACAACATCAAGAGTTGCTGCTCATGGACATCAAACATCTCTTTTCACTCAACCCAATGGGACCTGCGTATTACAGCGATGCTCCGCAGCTCTCAGCACAAGACCCGTCGCCTGTCGGATGGCAGCAATTCGAGGGCGGGATCCAGAGCATCGGTCACAAAGGCGCCGAATTCAGCTTTGACAACGAGGGCCCACACCACCAGGTCCTTCTGCAACCGTTCGAACTCGCCGATCGACTGGTGACCTGCGGTGAGTGGATCGACTTCATCGATAATGGTGGCTATGACCAGGCTGCCCATTGGCTGTCCGATGGCTGGCATGCGGTGAACACGAACGGTTGGCGTGCGCCCGAGTACTGGTATGAGATCGATGGGCAGTGGATGATCTTCACGCTGGCGGGGCTGCGACCGGTGAACCCGGCTGAACCGGTGAGCCATGTCAGCTACTACGAGGCCGACGCCTTCGCGTCATGGGCTGGACGACGACTGCCGACTGAAGCCGAGTGGGAACATGCGTCGGCAACAGCGCTCATTCCCGAAGACGCCGGTTCACGGGCCATTGTGCATCCCGTCGCCGCTGCACCGGTCGATGGTTCCTTGCGTCAGATGTTCAGCGAACTTTGGCAATGGACGTCGAGTTCGTACTCGCCCTATCCCGGGTTCGAAACTGCGCCTGGGGCGGTCGGTGAATACAACGGCAAATTCATGGTCAACACCTGGGTGTTACGAGGGGGCTGTGTAGCAACGCCACCGGGGCACATCCGTGCGAGTTATCGCAATTTTTTCATGCCAGCTACTCGTTGGCACTTCTCAGGCGTGCGGCTTGCCCGCAATGTCTGACATGCGCAACGCCTCCTATCACGCAGGCGCTCCCGATCCTTCCCCCCAAAGGCTTCTCATGAATTCCATACGTATCGATGTGCATCTCAAGCCTGACTGGTGGCGTACCACGCTCGAATATGACGTGCGCACCGGACTCTCGGCCGACGATCGTTTTATCCCTGCGAAGTGGTTCTACGACGCGGTGGGCAGCCAGCTATTTGATCAGATCACGAAACTCGACGAGTACTACCCGTTCCGTGCGGAACGAGAGATCCTGCACACTCGTGCCGATGAGATTGTGGCCGCCGCTGGTGCAGACACACTGGTCGAGCTTGGATCGGGAACCAGTGAGAAGAGCCGAGTCCTGCTCGATGCAATGGCCGCCGCTGATGTGCTCAAACGTTATGTGCCATTCGACGTCAGCGAAGAGATGCTGCGATCCGCTGCCGGCGATATCAACAACGACTATCCCGGCATATCGGTGCACGGCATCGTCGGCGACTTCGACCGTCACATCCCGCTCGTGCCAATCGGCGGCACCGGCATGGTGGCGTTCCTGGGCAGCACCATTGGAAACTTCGAACCAAGCGCTCGTAAACGATTCGTCGCCGACGTCGTCGCTGCCCTTGAACCGGGCGGCACCTTCCTGTTGGGAACCGACCTGGTCAAGGATTCTGATCGGTTGTGGGCGGCGTACAACGATGCCAAGGGTGTCACCGCACAGTTCAACCTGAACATGCTCACGATGCTCAATCGCGAGCTGAACGCTGATTTTGACCTGGATCAATTCGAGCATGTTGCCGATTGGGATGCCGATAACGAATGGATCGATATTCGGGTGCGAAGCAAGGTTGCCCAGACCGTGCATGTGCGCGATCTGGATCTAGTTATCGACCTCGGTGCTGGAGAAGAAATCCACACCGAGATCAGCGCCAAGTTCCGACTCGAGGGCATCGCTGCAGAACTCGAGGCCGCAGGTCTGTCCATTGTCGAACAGTGGACTGACGCCGCCGCCGACTTCGGTATGACACTCGCCCGAAAGCGCTGACGCCCTTGCCGTAGAGGTAGAGATCGAACGGGTGAGGTCGAGAGAGCCGCGCTCAGGTCGCTAAACATGACGGTGCCTGGCACCGTCATGTTTAGCGACCTGTGTCTATGGCATCGCTCCTAGACGTGAAGCTGTCGCGAGGTGAACCGCTTGCAGGCTCTCGTCATAAGACAACCGGTGTCTGGTCTGGGCAACTGCGTTGAAGACAGCGCTGGCCGAGCTGAAGTTGCACGCGTCGGCGAGCTCTCGAGCGGTGTAAAAGCCCAAGTCGGTCGCAATCAGCATGACAACGCCGATCAAACCGTTCCGCTTGCGCGCCCGGATGTCGGCCACTTCGCATCGGGCGACCGCAGCCACGAGTAACAGGAGTGTCGATAGTGCGGTGTCACCTCGGTCCTGTGGGACGTCGTTCGACAGAGCGATACGGACTGGTTGAGAGCGAAGCGCCTCGGGGCCTTCCACGAAAAGGCGATAGTCACGGCGATCGTTAAAGAAGGACAGCGGCAAAGTGGTGTCGAGCCATTCGGGGGAATGCAAGGTTGCATCCACAAAGTAGCGATGACTCGACCACTCGTGCGCCACCAGCGGGGTCCTACTACTGATCGCTAGTGGGTTGCGATGTACGTAGCGGATGAGTGTGCGGAGATACTCGTATGAAGCAACGAGCTTGGAGCCGAAACGCGACTCAAAGAGCGGACCGCTGAATCCATGGCGATCGTTGTGTCGTCGGGCGTAGAGCGATTTCAGGTCGCGCAATGCAGCAGAGATGTTTCCGTCTTGGCAATACACGACGAGGTGAAAGTGATTCCCCATAAGGCAGAACGCGTGGATCGTTATGCCGTAGCGATGACAAACGACCCCCAACCTGTGGAGAAACGTCTGGTAGTCCAGGCGATCGATGAACAAGGCCCATCGACGCGTGCCGCGGCTGTAGACGTGGTGAATGCCGTGCTCGGGATCGAGACGGTGGAGGCGGCTCATAGCTTCCCCTTGAATTGTTTCGCTGGGAAGCTGAAAGCGACGTTACCGAACACCAGCGTCGCTGTAAACATGACGGTGCCAGGCACCGTCATGTTTACGGCACCGTGATGTGTTGGCGAAGCGAGCGGTGCACGACCGCTAGGGAGTTTGGATGACGCCGAACGGTTGGTCGTGGACGGTGGCGGTGATGGTCGTGCCATCGGGCAGGGAGATGTCGAAGACAGTGCCAGGTTCGGCGTGCGGGGTGGTTAGTTGCGCAAGGCCTAACCACAACTCGAGTTTTGTTGACCACACCGCGTTGCGCAGCATGCCAATCGGCATGGCACCGAACCACGCTGGCCACGGTGTCTGGCATGGCACTGGGTCACCATGCAGTCGGACATTCACAACCGGGCGGCGGGTGTGTTCTGCCAAACGGTTTTCGAGTGCGGCCCGACCAACGAATGGATGGCCACTGTCAAGGGACACATAGGCGCCAAGACCAGCTTCGATTGGATCGGTGTCACGGTCATGGTCGGCCCCAAAGCTCAACAAACCGCTCTCGATACGTTCTTGCAGGTCAGGAGAACCAGGCCCGATGCCATAGACCTCGCCAGCCGTCATGACGATCTCCCACAAACGGTTTCCCTTTGACCCATCGGTCAAGAACAGTTCGAACCCACCTTGTTTGCTCCAGCCTGATCGGCACAACACCATCGGAATGCCGTCGATCTTGACCGGGCAGTGATGGAAGAAACCAAGGCTGTCGACCAACTCGGTGCCGAACAGATCGCGCGCCAGGTCCACGGCCAAAGGACCTTGAATAGCGAGTGGGGATACGTCGGGTTCAAAGATCCGAACGTTGGCGCCCTGTTCGCCGGCGATGGCGCGAACCCACAACAGGATTTCGCCGTCGGCTAGTGATAACCAATAACGGTCATGGTCAACGCGCAGAGCGACCGGATCATTAATCAGTCGGCCATCGTGGTCACACATCGGGGCGTAACGGGACCGCCCGACTTTCATGCCGGTGAGGTCGCGTGCAGACAGATGGTTCACAAACGCCGCTGCATCCGGCCCGACGATCTCGACTTGTCGTTCGGCGGCGACATCCCACAGCGCAACCGCGGTGGTCAGGCGCTCGTATTCAGCAGCAGGATCGCCGAATCCGGTCGGCATATACATGCGGTTATAGACGGTGAACGACCGGGCTCCGGCTCGGATCGTTGCGTCGTAGAACGGTGAGGTTCGTAGCCGGGATCCAATAGTTACTTCTGCCATTAGTTTCTTCTCCAGCGTGCTTTAACTGCGCATGCGGGACCCGTCGGCGTCCCACAAGCAACCGTCGACGAGAGTGGCCTGATGGCGCACGCCGACGATTTCGATTTCAAACTCACCACGTGATGTCTCGAGTGCCGCTGGTACATACCCAAGCGCAACTGAGACCTCGCTGTGGTGGGCATAACCACCCGACGTAACCCAGCCCACAACCTGGCCGTCGTGCCAGATCGGTTCGTCGCCGATCACGTCGTGTTCGTCGGCATCGACCACCCATGTGAGCAAACGAAGTGTTGGCCCGTCGGCCTGAGCGGCAATCAAGGCATCACGGCCGACAAATCCATGTGGTTTCATGGCCGAATCAAGCTTCACGAAGCGGTCGAGACCCGCTTCGAACGGCGTGTAGAGCGGGCGGAACTCGCGCGCCCAGCTTCCGAAACCTTTCTCGAGTCGAAGCGAATTGAGCGCAGCGCTACCAAAGAGTTGGACGTCGAGGTCGGCTCCGGCTTCGAGCAGCGTCTCGTAGACATACCGCTGCATGCTCGATGGCATCCAGAACTCATATCCCAGATCGCCCGAGTAACTCACTCGGCCGCACCACACCCGGGCCCAGCCGACTTCAAGGTCACGGAAGCCCATAAACCGGAAGGCTTCGGTCGACACGTCGGCGCCAGTGACTCGTTCCAATAGTTCACGAGAGCGAGGCCCAGCGATGGAAAGGCCGCACATGTCCCAACCGTGTGTGTGGTAACTCACCGATTGGTCAACGCCACTGGGATCGGCCGGAAGATGTTCGTCGAACCAGCGCTCGTAGTACCGCTCTGCGATACCCGAACCGAACACAAAGAACCGTTCGTCGGCCGACGTGTTTGCGGTTGCGCCGCCAGTGACGGTCGAGCGGGGTCCTTCGGCCAAACCTCGTGCGGGTTCTGGGCAGGCAATCGTGAGATCACCAATGAGTTTGCCGGCCTCGTTCGTCATTGGAGCGAGAACCATGCGGCCGGGTTTTGGCATGGCGTTCGTAATCAACCGGTCTAGGAAGTCGCGGGCCCCGGGCCCAGTGAACTCGAACTTGGAGAATCCTGATGTCTCCATCAGACCGACGCCGTTACGCACGGCCAGGGTCTCGGCCCTGACCTGCTCCCATGCGTTGGAGCGGCCAAAGCTGAACTCTTCGATGGGGTCGAGTCCTGGCTTCTGAAACCATTGCGCTGTCTCGAGTCCAAACGAATCACCCCATACCGCATTGGCTGCAACGAGTTTGTCGTAGATCGGGGTTGTGGCCAGCGGCCGGCCGTCGGGAAGGAATTCGTTCGGGAACCGGATGCGGAAGCGGCGGCCATAATTCTCGCGCACCTTGGTGTTTGTCCACGCCATCGAGGCGAAGTCGCCGTAGCGACTGATGTCCATGGCCCACACGTCGAAGCCGGGGTCGCCTTCGGTGATCCAGTTCGCAACTGCAAGACCAACACCACCGCCCTGAGAGAGCCCGGCCATGACCGCACAGGCAGACCAGTAACCAGGCAAACCTCGCACCGGACCGAGCAACGGATTGCCATCGGGTGAGAACGTAAACGGGCCGTTGATCACGCTCTTGATGCCTGAGCGCCCAAAGATAGGGAAATGGTCGAAACCTCGCTGCAGTGACTCAGCAATGTGATCCAGGTTTGGGTCGAGCAGTTGCCTGCCGAATTCCCACGGAGTCTCTTCGACTGACCACGGGCGCCCATTCGGTTCATAGGTGCCGAGCAGCAGTCCACCTTGTTCCTGGCGCATGTAGATCTCGCCGCCGAAGTCGATGGCATGCAGCATTTCGCTGCCTTTGTCTGCGTTCCACTGTGCGACCTCATCGAGGGGTTCGGTGACGATGTAGATGTGCTCCATGGCCAGCACCGGGGCTTCGATACCTGCCATGCGCCCGACTTCGCGGGCCCACAGTCCGCCGGCATTCACGACATGGTCGCAAACAATGGCGCCAGCGTCCTCGCCGGTGCTGGTCTGGATCAGATCGACCCGCCACGTTCCGTCGGCCTGGCGGTGTAGATCGCGGGCCCAGGTGTCTCGATAGATCTCGGCGCCGGCCTGGCGGGCGGCCTTGGCATAGGCATGGGTCACCCCGGTCGGGTCGACGTGACCTTCGTGCGCGTCGTACATGGCGCCAACGAAGTACTTCTCTTCGAAGATAGGTAGGAGCTCTTTTGCCTCGGCTACCGAGATCAGTTCGGTCTCCATGCCCAAGTACCGACCGCGGGCGTGGCTCATGCGCAGCCAGTCCATTCGTTCGGGTGTGTCAGCCAGCATGACTCCGCCGGTGATGTGGATGCCGCAGTCTTGACCCGATACTTCTTCGATCTCTTTGTACAGCTCGATTGTGTACTGCTGCAGTTTGGCGACATTCGGATCGCCGTTGAGCGTGTGCATGCCTCCGGCGGAGTGCCAGGTGGAGCCTGCGGTTAGTTCGGTGCGTTCGACAAGCACGACATCGGTCCAACCAGCCTTGGTGAGGTGATACAGGACACTTGCGCCGACAACGCCGCCGCCTATGACCACAACCTGTGCCGAGTTCTTCATACGCTGCGACGCTAACAAACGGCAAAGTTTGTTGGGAGGGAACGCCATGACGGTGCGTCACGGCTGCATCAAACTTTCCTCGTAGCGTTCGGGAGCGACGCGGCGACGGAAACAAACTCGTTTCCGATTTGCCTGCACGATGGTGCGGTCTCGATCCTGCTCGAGTTCGGTGGCAAGGGTCTCAACGAAGACGCGATCGAGCATGTGGGTGAATTCGACAGCCGATTTGCTCAGCGTCCCAAACTCATCGACTGATGGCGCTTATCTCGAGCCCAAATCTGGATATACACGCGAGCGGCCTTCGCCTAGCAAGATGGGGTGATGGAAGAAGATCTGGGTCCCAAGCCAGCAACCTCGTTTACCCAAGCGTCGAACAGCGCGGCGGTGCTGAGCTTCGACGACCAAACCGACTTTGACTTTGCCCGACGAGGGCTTGTCGCCACCCACCCCACGACCGTGATCGGTCGCGACACCGGGGTCGCATGGGACGGCACCCGTCACCACTACTTGCGTGACGGCTCTGAGGCCCCGGCCACGGTGCACCCTGGTCTGTGGCGTCAGGGTCAGCTGAATGCCATCCACGGCCTGTTCGAGGTTGGTGATGGTGTGTGGCAGGCACGCGGGTATGACATCTCGAACATCACCTTCATCGACACCGCCGATGGTTGGCTGATCATTGATCCGCTCACGACCACACCGACCGCGGCGGCGTGCCTCCAGTTGGCGAACGAGGCACTTGGGGAACGCCCGGTGAGCGCGGTGATCTACACCCACAGCCATGTCGACCACTACGGCGGTGTGTTCGGTGTGACCAGTCGTGAAGCCGTCGATGCTGGAAATTGTCGGATCATTGCTCCCGAAGGGTTCTTGGAAGAGGCCGTGAGCGAGAACGGCACCGCTGGCCCCATCATGATGCGGCGCGCGATCCATCAGTTCGGCGTGTTGTTGCCCCACGGCCCGACTGGCAAGGTCAATACCGGCCTCGGGGTCGACATGCCGATCGGCCACCGCAGTCTGCTGGCGCCGACCGAGACAGTTTCTGAGACCGGCGCTGAACTCGAGATCGGAGGAGTGCGGGTGGTGTTCCAGAACACCCCGGATGCCGAAGCGCCAGCGGAGATGAACTTCTTCTTCCCCGACAAGAGGCTGCTGTGTATGGCCGAGAACTGCTCACACAATTTGCACAACCTGTATCCACTTCGTGGGGCGAAGGTGCGAGATTCGCTTGCCTGGAGCAAGTACCTGCACGAAGCCCTGGTCATGTGGGGTGATGACACCGACACCATGTTCGCTAGCCACCATTGGCCACGATTTGGTCAGGGCGACGTGAAGGACTTCCTGGCCCTGCAGCGCGATGTCTACCGGTGGATGCATGACCAGACGCTTCGGCTTGCCAACCAGGGCTACACGCCCGACGACATTGCTGCCCAGCTTGAGATGCCAGCGAACTATGCCCATCAGTCCCATGTGCAGGGTTATTACGGCACGGTGTCACACAATGTGCGGTCGGTGTATGACCGCTATTTGGGCTGGTACGACGGCAATCCGTCGAAGCTCAACCCGCATCCACCGGTCGAGGCGGGCAAACGTTACGTCGAGATGATGGGTGGCGCCGATGCCGTAGTGTCCGGAGCGCAGCGGGCTTTCGACGACGGTGACTACCGCTGGGTCGTGCAGGTGCTCAACCATTTGGTCTTCGCTGATCCCAAGAATCGGGCAGCTCGCACGCTTTCCGCAGATGCCATGGAGCAGCTTGGTTATCAGTCCGAGTCAGCCACCTGGCGAAATGCCTATCTCAGCGCCGCCCACGAACTTCGCCACGGTTCGTACTATCTGGGGGCCGTGCGCCCGCCGGGTGTGGCTGCAGCGATGACATGCATGCAACTCATCGACATGCTGGGCGTTCGCTTCGACCCTGATCAGTTCCGAGACACTGCGTCCATAGCGTGGACGATCACCGACCGGGACGAAACTCATCTGATGGGCGTGTCGAACAAGACGATTCACCAGTACGAAGCGCCGTCGGCCGAACAACTCGCTGCTGCCGATGTAGCAGTAGAAGCAACCCATGCTTCGATGGTGCAGATCGGGTACAACTCGCCAGTGCTGCCGGATCTACTTGCCGACGGATCGATTGTTGTCACCGCAGGTGATGGTGGTTTGTTCGAAGAGTTCGTGGCATCGCTCGATGTGAATACCACCGCGACGGTCATCGAGCCGTAGCAGCAGACTACGCGCCTTCGACCAACACCATTTCCATCTCCGCGGCGCCCGACCGAACGGCCCTGGCGTCCACGTAGGCAGGGGAGTCATAGAAGGCACGCGCGTCGGCGCTGGTTGGGAACTCGAGCACCACGATGCGACGGTCGTCGGCTTCGCCCTCGAGTACCTGGTGGTCACCGCCCCGCACGATGAACGAGCCACCGTGTCCCGCAACAGCAGCGGGAGTCAACAGCTTGTACTTGTCGTACTGGTCGGTGTCGGTGACGCGCACCCGAGCAATGATGTAGGCAGCCATGATGTTGGCCTTTCTTCGGCTGGTTCTCGATGGAGAAGTTGTCGATGTAGAAGTTATCGATGGAGAAATTGGGCAGGTCAGTTGGTGTGGGCTGAGTCTTTCAGCTTTTGCATCTCTTCCCAGCTGAGGTAGCGAGTGATGCCATCTTCGTCGAAGAAGACGACGGGACCTTCGCAGACGAAGAGGTACTCGGTGTCTTCGAGCGCTTCGGTCTTGCCGTGCAACACGCCATTGGGTTCATAGTCGTAGTCGCCGGCTTCGAGCACGCCATCGCGTACCTGTAACTTGCCCTTGAGGACATAGGTGTGGGCGTCGGAGAGGTGTTTGTGGGGAGGGGCAACGTAGCCCTTGTTCCATCGAAAGAGGGCGACCCAGCGTCCGGTCTCGGGGCCGGTCCACAAGACCTTGGTCCACGCCATGCCGGGCGCTGTCTCGATCCACGGCTCACCGGCCCGAACGATGATGTCGGCCAGTTGATCGTTGATGGGGTTTATGTCTTGCAGCACCATGACGGCTCCTTGAGGTGGAAGCTTGCGAACTCGAGTCTGTCAGACTGGTTGATGTGGGTCGACTTCATGATGCTGGCTGGCGTGCCTTGACGCGCCGTCTGATCACCCATCCAGTGTCGCTGCCAGGAGGCCGCGCGGATTGGTGCGAGCCCAGATGCCTCCGGGCCGATGTTGCCGCTCTTGTTCGCTGCGCTCAC
>ERZ651776.3092-NODE-3092-length-17110-cov-3.930547_pt1 | contig 17110 bp, 20 predicted proteins | sample MGYA00514761_ERZ651776 | MGnify/ENA metagenome assembly ERZ651776 | reverse complement strand
GTCAAGCAGCTATTACTACAGAGATTCTGGAGATTGTTGGAGGTGCAGAAGCACTTAACGGATAAGGGGAAAATCATGTTGACATAAAAAGCCAATTCGAAAGAGTTGGCTTTTTTGATTTAGTTCGTACTCTTGTTGAAATGAAAAAAGTCGATATTGTAATCATAGGTCAGGGTATAGCAGGAACTTTGCTTGCTTTTGAGCTCTTGAAAAAAGGGATTGACTTTCTGGTAGTGGATAATAATCACAAACATGCTTCGAGCACAGTTGCGGCGGGCCTGTACAACCCCGTGGTATTTCGAAAACCCACCTTAGGGTTTAACGTTCAAAATGTTCTGCCCTTTGCGCTAAGTAAATACCAAGAGTTAGAAGCAGTTTTAGACGCTCATTTTCTTTTTAAACGCCCCTACTGGAAATTCTTTGAGAACTATAAAACTATAAATAACTGGGAGGCTAAAGCTGCCGAAACGAAATTCAATGAATACATAAATTTACCTTTACTAAAAAGTCCAATTTCCGGCGTACTGAATGAACTTCCCTATGCCGAAACGAAGTTTACGGGCAATGTTAACCTACCCCATTTCTTAGAGCGAAGTCGAGCATACCTGGAAAGCGAAAAACGAATAATTAATGATGAATTAGTTGAAATAATTACTGATGTGGAAACAGAAGTAAAGCTTTCAAAGGAAGAATCAATTAAATGTGCACGCGTCATTTTGGCTAGAGGTCATCAAGAACAGGATAAAAAGGAGTTTGCTTATACCACAATAGGGGCAACAAAAGGGGATATTCTTACTATTAAATGTCCGGATTTAAAATGCGATTATACTTTAAGCAGGGGTTTTTTCATTTTGCCAATTGGGAATGATTTGTATAAACTTGGGGCAACTTACGATTGGGAAGATAAAAGCTATAAACCCTCAGAAAGCGCTAAAAACGAGCTCATTAAACGTTTTGAGAATCTAGTGAGCTTTCCGTATGAAGTGGTGTTGCATGAAACAGGCTTACGACCAGGAGCAAAAGATAGAAGGCCTTTAATTGGTGAACATCCAGTGCAAAAAAACCTATTTATTTTTAATGGACTTGGAAGTAAAGGAGTGTTACTTGCGCCTTTTTACGCCAATCAATTAGTGAATCATATTTTTGAAGCTGCGCCAATTGATGTTGAGGTAAATGTTGAACGAATGAAAAATTACTATGGCAATATTGAAAATTGAGCACCTCGGAATAGCAGTTAACGATGCATCTGCTGCTAAAAAAGTTTTTGAACAACTACTAGGAAAACCCTCCTTTAAAGAGGAGTTGGTTGAAAGTGAATCGGTGAATACTATTTTTTATGAACTTGGTGAATCAAAACTTGAGTTACTTGAAGCTACCGATGAGAGCAGTGCAATTGCCAAGTATTTAGGAAAGAATCGGCCTGGAATTCATCATATGGCAGTTTTAGTAGATGATATATATGCAGAAGTCAAACGATTGCAAGAGCTAGGCTTTCATTTTATCAACCCGGAACCTAAGCAAGGCGCTGACAATAAACTGATTGTTTTTATTCATCCAAAATCAGCAGGAGGCATTCTTTTAGAGTTATGTCAAGAGATAAACGGCAAATTATTAGGTTAAAATGCAAACTTTTTTAGCTTTGCCAATCGTTGAAAAATCCTAAACGATTAATAATGAAATATTTAATTATAGGAATAAAGGTTTTAACCATTGCGACACTAGCGTTTATAAATCCGAAAAACGATTTTAAGACAATTAGTGCTGGAACCAAAGCACCATTAACAACATTAGAAATGGCAGCAACCACTGGTTCAACCGTTTCTTTGGAGCAACTGAATAAAGAAAATGGCTTATTGGTAATATTTTCATGTAATACTTGCCCATTTGTGGTTGGAACAGGAGATAAAGAAGGTTGGGAAGGGCGCTACAATGAAATTAACGAATTGTGTACTTCATTTAAAATTGGTTCTGTTTTAGTAAACTCGAATGAAGCGAAAAGGCCAACAGGCGGAGATAACATGGAGGATATGATTGCTCGTGCTGAAAAAATGAACTACAAAATGACTTATGCATTGGATTATGACTCTAAGCTCGCCAACGCTTTTGGAGCTAAAACTACTCCTCATGTTTTCTTGTTTGACGAAGACTTGAAACTAATATACAGTGGAAAAATTGATGATAACGTGAACAGCAAAGAAGCGGTAAAGGAATCTTATCTTAGAAGTGCTATTACAAATCACATTAACGGGAAAGATATAGACCCTGATAATACTCCAGCATTGGGTTGTAGTATAAAGAGAGAGGGGTAATTGTCAATAAATACTGAAAACGAAAGGGGGATATGATTTATTCATAGCCCCCTTTTTTATTCCTTTGAATTAAATTAATAGTTGATGAATGTATTACTCTTAGGTTCAGGAGGAAGGGAATTTACCTTCGCTTGGAAATTCAAGCAAAGCCCTCTTTTAACTAACCTTTATATTGCGCCTGGAAATGGAGGTACTGACCAGTTTGGTGAAAACCTAGCAATTAATCCGGAGGATTTTTTAGAGGTAAAAACTGCAATTTTAAGACTCAAAATAGATTTGGTTGTAGTAGGTCCTGAAGCTCCTTTAGTGGCGGGACTTAAAGATCAAATTAAAGCTGATCAGGAACTACAAGGGGTTTTAGTTTTAGGTCCAGATAAGTTTGCAGCTGCCCTTGAAGGAAGTAAAGACTTTGCAAAACAATTTATGGTGAAGTATGGTATTCCGACATCGGCTTATAAAACATTTACCGCCGAAACATTAGAGCAAGGTTACCAGTTTTTAGATGCTCTTTCAGCGCCTTATGTATTAAAAGCTGACGGCTTGGCTGGGGGTAAGGGAGTTTTAATTATTCAAGACTTAACCGAAGCCAAGCAAGAGCTAAAATCAATGCTAACCGAAAGTAAATTTGGAAAAGCATCTCAAACGGTTGTAATTGAAGAGTTTTTGGAGGGCGTTGAACTTTCAATTTTCACACTTACAGACGGTAAAAATTACGTAGTACTGCCAGAAGCAAAAGACTACAAGCGCATTCACGATGGTGATAAAGGTTTAAATACTGGTGGAATGGGAGCGGTATCTCCAGTTCCATTTGCGCAAGGTGAGTTTCTAGAAAAGGTAAATGAGAAAATCATTAAACCTACCATGGCTGGAATTGCTGCTGAAGGATATGACTATAGTGGGTTTGTGTTTTTTGGCCTAATCAATAAAGGAGGAGAGCCTTTTGTAATTGAGTACAATGTTAGAATGGGAGATCCAGAAACAGAGGTTGTACTTCCCCGAATTGACGAGGATTTATTGAAACTTTGTGCTGATGCTGCTTCTGAAAAGCTGGAGAGCAGACCTTTAAACTTATTATCCCAAACCGCATTAACAGTGATGCTAGTTTCGGGGGGCTATCCAGAGGCCTATGAAAAAGGGAAGGAAATTTCAGGCTTGGAAAAAATAAAGGATGGACTACTCATTCATGCTGGAACTAAACAAGAAAATAAGCAAGTGCGCACTTCTGGTGGAAGAGTTATTACTTGCACTGCATTTGGAAATAGCTTAGAAGGAGCACAAAAAAAGGCTTACCAAATGGCAAGCCTTATATCTTTTGAAAAAATGTTCTACCGAAAGGACATCGGTAACGATCTTTTATAATTTATTCTGCTGAAGGTGTGTTTTTATTTTCTTTAGCATATTTCATCAACTGACCAATCAACATTAGCAAGATTCCTCCTCCTACACACATGAGGAAGTAATTAAATGGGTTTCCTAAGGCTTCAAGCCCACCAAATGACCACCAAAAAAAGTCTCCAAGCCCGTAAATCATTTCATTCCAATTCATAATGCTATTATTTAAGTGACAAATTTATAATTTGTAGATAAACAGTGGTTATGAATTTCTCCTTTTTACCTTTGACAGATGCTTCCTAGAGCGCTTAAGAAAAATACCCCTCAAAGTATATCAATAGCAATATTGTACGCTTTGCCTTTTATAGTGCTTATTTTACTGCAGGATATCAAGATTTATGATTGGACAGGCAAAAGTAATTTGAGTGTTTATTTAAACCCAATAAATAATTATAATTGGCTGAATAAGCTTTTTGGAATAGGTTTATTACTGGGCACTGCAGCGTATGCTCAATACGTTTATTATAAGTATCGATTATTTGCTAAAGGAAACCAGTTTGTATTTATTCTTAGTGTGGCATTGTTAGCATGTGGAGCATACGCCGGAGCAATTTCTCCTTGGGCGCTAGGCGCTGCCTTCTTAATCCGATTAATAGATCGTTGTTTTGAAATACAAAGATCCAACAATCCCAATATGATCATTTTGGAAGCCTCCTTTACGGCAGGTATTTTATGGATGGTTTCAAGTGAGTTTTTATGGGTTTTTCCAACAATAATATTAGCGTATTTGTATTCTGGAAGCGTACAGGTTAGAGGTTTTTTTATTAGTGTTTTTGGCTTTGTATTGCCTTATTATTTTCTGATAGGTTTAAATTATTTATTTGATTTTCCAGTTATTGTAGATACTTCAGTTCATCTTCCAAGCTATTTTGCACCAAATAACTTACGCGAATTCGTGCTACCTGGAGGGTGTTTACTAGTGCTCATTATCGGGTTTAGGTATCTATTTCAAGCTATTATAATAAATAAGGTAATTATTAAAAACCACTTGGTTTTACTGATTGGCTTTACGGCACTTAGTATAGTATCAGCCTCAATGTCAGCAGCTGGCTTTGGAGACATAATTGTCGGCGCTTTTCCTGCATTTGGTGTTCTAGCTGGACTTTATTTTCTTAATGCCAGCAAAGTATGGTTAATGGAAATTACCTTTTTTGTTTGGTATGGTTCGGTACTTTTTTTTGTGATTTAATAGACTGATAGAATAAGCTAACCGCGTGTAAAGTCTTAACTAAAATTTAGAAGCTATTCCGTTAATTTTGTTTCCATGAGAAAAGTAGGATCGATAGCTCAATTAGTAATGCTAATAGTACTTACTGGTTTTTTGTCAACTAGTTGCAAAAAAACCTGTGATGACGGTAAAAAAAATCAAGAGGAAGAAGAAGTTGATTGCGGTGGTCCTTGCAAACCTTGTTCAGATTGCAATGACGGAATTCAAAGTGGAACCGAAACGGGCATAGATTGCGGAGGTGATTGTACGCCCTGCTCTTTAGTATACCCCTTCAATAAGGTAGCTTCAGGAACTTCAGTAAGCTTAAAAAAAGTAGAGTGCGCGGGTGTTAACTGCGCAGCGATTGGCGAAGGAGGCTTATTAATAGTAAGCACCGACAAAGGAGTAACTTGGAGCTCCGCAAATACAGGTACAACTGATGAGTTGTTCGGTATTGATATTAGCGGAAATACCATTTTTATTTGTGGTGAAAAGGGTCTTATAAAAAAATCTACCGACTTGGGGCAAACCTTTATTGATATGACCATAAGCAATAGAGATAAGGTTCAGTGGAATGATGTATTGTTATTTAACGACCAAATGGGCATAGTTGGCGGAAGTAAGCTGGCACTTTCATATACAGATGATGGTGGAACTACTTGGAATAGCGTGAAGTATTCTTTCGATTCTCAACGAAGCTATTATGCCTTTTCAATTCCTTCGGACAATGCTTTGTATGCTGTTGGAGATAACAACATTCAGTTATCATCGGATTTTGGAAAAAGTTGGACTCAAATTTCACTATCGGATGACAACCCAGAGCTAAAAAACCTAATTGATGTTCATTACCTATCTTCTTCGCGTGCTTTTATAACTGGAGAGCCATCAGTGCTCTTTTCCAGAAACTCTATAGAATGGTACGATAAAGCGCTTTATACAGCTTTTGGTGGAATTTCCTTTGGTTCAGCATCAGGGTTGTATGCAGGTCGAGATGTAGCTAATGAAAGGGGTAAAATTCTTGAAACACTGGACTCGGGTATTACGTGGAAACAAATACCTGTGGTTGATGAGGGCGTTCGTTTCAATGATTGTTTTATTATTGATGAATCAAACTCAATAGTAATAGGTGAAAAAGGAACAATTCTTCGCCGTTAAAACGGAATATATATGCGTACTGTAGGTATTATTGGTGGCGGCAGCTGGGCTACTGCATTGGCAAAAATACTAACCGAAAACCTAGATTCTTTTCATTGGTGGATGCGCAATGAGGCATCGGTTGAACATTTCAATCAATTTCATAGAAACCCGAACTACCTCTCTTCGGTTCATTTTGTGGGCGATAAAATTAATGTTACAACTGATTTACGCCAAGTAGTAGACGCCTGTGATGTATTAATCATTGCTACCCCCTCTGCGTTTTTGAATGATGTTTTTAAAGATTTTGATAAAACTGGTATGGAAAAGAAAATCATTTTTTCTGCGGTCAAGGGAATTATTCCTGAATACCATGCAATTCCTGCTAAATTCATTCACAAACAGTTTAGAACTCCCTACTCCCAAATTGGAATTATTTGTGGCCCTTGCCATGCTGAAGAAGTTGCTCTGGAGCGACTTTCTTACTTAACCATCGCTTGTGAAACGGATAGTTATGCTCAAGAAATGGCAGACATGCTGGCGTGTCGATATATTAAAACTACGGTTAGTGAAGATTTGTTTGGTTCGGAATTATCTGCAATTTTGAAAAATGTTTATGCTGTAGCGAGTGGTATTTGTCATGGTTTAGGTTATGGAGATAACTTTCAAGCGGTTCTTATTTCTAATGCAATTCAAGAAATTAAACGATTTGTAGACGCCATTAGCCCAGTGCACAGAGATGTTCAATCATCAGCCTACTTAGGGGACTTATTGGTTACTGCGTATAGTCAATATAGTCGAAACAGAACTTTTGGTAGCATGATTGGCCGTGGTTATTCAGTGCGGTCAGCTCAGTTCGAAATGAATATGGTGGCAGAAGGTTATTATGCTGCAAAAGGAATCATAGAAATCAATAAAAAGTTTGGTGTTGAAATTCCAATTTGCGCTTCTGTTTACCGCATTTTGTATGAAAGAATGTCTCCAACCATTGAAATGAAATTGTTAGCTGATAAGCTATTGTAATTAAAAAATTGACGCATTATGAGAAAAATAGTATTGGCCGTTTTAATTGTAGGGTCTAGTTGCTTAATGTCTAAAATAAAAGCACAAACGCCGTTAACTCCTGAAAAACTTTGGGAACTCGGACGAGTTGGAGCACCTGCATTAAGTGCAGCTGGAGACGACGTTTTTTATACCGTAAAAAAGTATGATCTCACCAAAAATGCTGGACAAGCCCAAATATACCGGTCCGACTATAAAGGAAAAAAGATAGAGGCAATTACAAATGTTGAAGGAGCAATTGGCAATATCATTATTAACCCAGCAAGCGGAAAAGTTGGCTATGTTTTTCAGAGTCAACTTTGGGAGATGAATGCGGATGGTTCAAATGCTGCTCAGATAACGGACTTCTCATTTCCAATAAGCAACGTAAAATACGGTCCAAAAGGAGATAAAATTTTATTTACCTATTCGATTAAAGTTGGAGAAAACCCTCCGCATGCTGAATTAACCAAAAGTAATTTCAAAATTTTTGATGATTTAATGTTCCGTCATTGGAGCTCTTGGAATGATAACAGCCACTCACATGCTGCTTATGCATTACTTTCAGAAGCAAAAAACGGAAATGGAATGGTTGATATTATGGACAACGAGCCATTTGATGTTCCTACAAAGCCCTTTGGCGGATCTGAGGACTTAATTTGGGGTCCAAATGGAAATACGATTATATATCAATGCAAAAAGTTGAATGGCGTTGAATACGCTACAAGCACAGATTCCGATTTGTATATGTATGATTTGGAGTCAAAGGAAACTAAAAACATTACCCCAAAAAATCAAGGATACGATACCAGCCCAGTGCTAAGTAAGGACGGCAAAACCTTGGCGTATTTATCAATGAAAAGAGATGGTTATGAATCAGATAAAAACAACCTTATGTTGTATAGTTTAGATACAGATACCCGAGTAAATTTAACCGCCACGCAGGATATAACCGTTTCGGGATTTGATTTTGGCAACGAGAAAAATGTAATCTGGATTTCTTCTCCAAATAACGGAACGTATAAAATTTGGAAACTAACCCATAACGGATCTGATGCAAAAACCATTGAATCGGTAACCAGTGACGTTATGGACTATCGCTCGGTAATGACATTTGGTACGGAATTAATTGTTTCAGGCATGAATATGAACAGAGCAACGGAGTATTATATTTTAGACCCTGAATCGAAGAAAAAGCGCGTGTTAACGCATGTAAATGATGATCATTACAAAACGATTTCGAAAAGTAAGGTGGAGTCTAGAAGGATAAAAACTAGCGATGGAAAAGAAATGCTTACCTGGGTGATTTATCCTCCAGATTTTGATTCCACTAAGAAATACCCTACCATTTTGTATTGTCAAGGAGGCCCTCAAAGTATGGTATCTCAGTTTTATTCTTTTCGTTGGAACTTCCAGTTAATGGCGTCTAAAGGCTATATAATTGTGGCTCCAAATCGCCGTGGATTGCCAGGTTTTGGTCAGGCTTGGAATGAAAAAATAAGCAAGGATTGGGGCGGACAGTCCATTCAAGATTATTTGTCTGCAATAGACGAAGTTGCAAAAGAACCCTACGTGGATAATTCTAGACTAGGAGCCATTGGCGCCAGTTACGGTGGGTATAGCGTCTACTATTTAGCAGGAGTGCATAACAAACGTTTTAAGACCTTTATATCGCATTGTGGTTTATTCAACTTAGAAAGCTGGTATGGAAGTACCGAAGAGTTGTTTTTCGCAAACTTTGATATTGGAGGACCTTATTGGAAAATTCCAAAACCTAAGAGCTACGAGGCTTTTTCACCGCACAAAAAAGTTCAAAATTGGGATACACCATTAATGGTAATTCATGGAGGAAAAGATTTTAGGGTGCCGGAAACTCAAGGAATGGAAGCCTTTACCGCTGCACGTTCAATGGGTTTAAAAAGTAGATTCTTATATTTTCCTGAAGAAAGTCACTGGGTTTTAAGCCCACAAAATGGACTGGTTTGGCACAGAGAGTTTTTTAAGTGGCTGGAAGAGACGCTTTAGAAAAATGAAGTTTGAAAAGTGAAAAAAGAAGAAAGAAAAAAATACAATTTAGAAGAACGACTGATTGACTATTCAGCACAGATAATTTCATTTGCTAAGCAAATGGAGAAAGATTACATTTCAAATTATTTATATGGTCAATTTGTAAGGTCAGGCCTTTCCACAGCCTTGAATTTTGCTGAAGGTCAATCCGCCGAATCACAGAAAGACTATATTCATAAAATGAAGATTGCATTAAAAGAGCTTCGTGAAACTCGCATGAGCTTAAGAATTATTGAAAGAACTGACTTGGTTCAAAACAAAAAACCCTTACAAGAGTTATTGCAAGAAAATAATGAGCTTATTTCTATTTTCGTTAAAAGCGTATCGACGGCTTCAGAAAGATTAAACGTCTTTAAGAAATGATTTTTCCAAAATCACATTTATTCAAATTGCAAAGCCTTGATTCTGACAGTAGTCATAGGGCATCTCTTTTTTCTGTTTCAATTTTCTTTCTTCTCTATTCCCTATGTTAAAAGACATTGATTTTCCGCAGACAAAAGGCGTTTCAATTGCGATTGTGCATGCTAAGGTCGAAAACAATGACCAATGGGTAGTTAATATTATTAATGAAAATAAGACTCCTATCGAAACTGTTTTGGTAGTGAGTAAGGGTTACGGAACAATTAATGAGAAACCTTTAAAAACCAGCACACTAAGAAGGTCTTTCGATAAAATACCTGCAGGAGGAACACAACAAATTGAGCCGATAATGGAGGAGGTTTTTGCCTTAACAAATGAGTATTGGCTAAGTTTTTACGTAAAGGAAAAGCTATTTGATAAAAAGTTCATTTTTACCGCAGGCTCTATTAGCAAAAAGTTTTTGGTGAATATTCCTATACTTAACGAACAAGGAATTTTACATCCGTAGTGTTATCTATTTTACAATCGGATCAAATACGTCAACTTGCCCAAGCAGCGTTTGGAAAAAGCTATTTGAATCGTGAAACTTTATTGAGTTTTGATGCATCGCATAATTCCAAGATTATTCTAGCAGAGGAAAATGAAGTCGTTATTGGCTTCTCCATCGTGCTGACTTTTAAGAGAGAAGAGTTTTCAAAACACTTATTTATTGATGCCGAACAGCTGCCTGAAGAGGAGTTTTTAGGGTATCGAAAAATGACCGTTATAAAACCTGAAAACAGAGGAAGGGGAATTGGGGCTGAATTAATCCGAAAAGGAGAAGCTTTTATTCAGAAAAATAGCAATACGGTATATTCTTCCATATGGTGCAACGGAAGTGAAGGTAAAATAATGGATTTACTGGAAAAAAACGGCTATCACTGCATAGATAAAAGCGCTAACTATTGGAGTGAAGACAGTTTAAAAAAGCAATACGATTGTGTTATTTGCGGAAAACCTCCCTGCAAATGTGCTGCGTTGATTTATAAAAAGAACCTTATTTTGGAAGTGCAATGAGACTAGATTATTTTAACGAGAAATTTGATGCTATCGTACCATTATCGGGAGGGATTGATAGCACTGCTGCGCTGTACAAAGCACTAAAAGAAAACCCAAATAAAAAATACTTGGTTTTTCGTATTGATATGGTGCATGGAACTAGCGGCCATAGAACCACCCGCGAAGCCTTGGCTACCGAACAAATATTGAATTGGTTAGAGGAAAAAGGTTTCGATAACTTCGGGTTTCGCGAATTACGAATTGATTATTCTGCGCTTGGAATGATGCCACCTGTTTGGGACAGCGAGGTTGTAAATTTTGCTGCAAGCCTTGTTATACAGGCAAAGCCAGAAATTTCGCAATTTGTTGAAGGAGCTATTCACGATGATTATTTGGAAAAGGGTTTTGACGAAAGATTAGACAAAATTGAAAAGATATTACGTCTGCATACTGGAAAGTCGCTCGAAGAATTAGAAATTTTTTTTCCGTTAAAAGACAAATCTAAGGTTGAGGTAATGCGCTTGCTGCCTCAAGAACTTTTAAATCTAACTTGGAGTTGCCGCTATCCAAAAATTGTTGGACCCTGGGAATTTGGTCGTTGTCATGAATGCCCTCAATGTGGTGTGATTGATAAAGTTATTGAAGAATATCCAAATGAGTTTCCGGAAGGGTTTTAGGAAATTACAATTCTTGTTAGAACCCAATCAATTTAACAACCCAATTATTAATTTCACGATTCAATATTTACTATTATGAAAACAGTTTTAATTACAGGAGCAACCTCGGGAATTGGAAAAGCAACAGCTGAATTGTTGGCTGCAAATGGTTATAATTTGATTCTTACGGGAAGAAGGGAAGAACGCCTCAAGGAACTGCAAGAGACGCTGAGCCATTTAGCAGAAATTCATATTCTAAAATTTGATGTTCGAGATAAAGGCAATATTCCAAGCCTAATTGAAGGACTGCCAGAACAGTTCAAGAAAATTGATGTTTTGATAAACAACGCTGGTAATGCTTACGGTCGAGATCCTATTCATGAAGGGTTAATTGATGATTGGGAGAATATGATAGACATAAATCTAAAAGGCTTACTTTACCTAACTAGAGCTATTTCACCCCAAATGGTTGAACGGAAAAGTGGACACATCATTAACATAGCATCCTTGGCAGGTCGAGAAACCTATCCAAATGGAGCGGTTTACTGTGCAAGCAAAACGGCGGTTAAGGCTGCAACCGAAGGCATTCGAAAAGACCTGAATCCGTATGGTATTAAGGTGAGTTGTATTGACCCCGGATTGGTAGAAACAGAATTTTCAGAGGTTCGATTTCATGGCGATAAACAGGCCGCAGAAAAAGTTTATCAAGGTTACACTCCGCTTACCGCTTTTGATGTAGCCGAAACTATTGAGTTTGTGCTCAGTCGCCCTCCTCATGTAAATATTGCCGATACGCTTATTTTATGTACCGATCAGGCATCGAGCACAATTGTTCGTAAAGGCTAATTTCGGAGTCAACCATAAGTTCGACTTCTACTACCTTTGAAATAGCTATGGCTCCAAAAATCCTCATCATTCGTTTTAGTTCTATTGGAGACATTGTACTTACTACTCCGGTAATAAGAATTGCAAAGCAGCAAGTTGAGGGAGCTGAAGTGCATTTGGTAACCAAAAAGGTCTTTTATCCAGTTGTTGAAGCTAATTCTTATTTAGACAAGGTACATGTGTTAAATGATGACCTTAATACAGTAATAAAGGCTTTAAAAGAAGAACGGTTCACCCATGTTATTGACCTGCACAATAATCTCCGTTCACGAAAAATAAAAAAGGCATTAAAGCTACCCACAAAGAGTTTTACCAAGCTGAATATAGAGAAATGGTTAGCAGTAAATTTTAAACAAATTCACAAACTGCCTAATATTCATATCGTAGATCGATACCTTGAAACACTTTCAGAATTCAATGTAAAAAACGACCAAAAAGGGCTAGATTATTTTATTCCTGAAAAAGATAGGGTTGACTTAAAGAAATTAACTCAAACACACCAAAATGGATATTTAGCTTGGGTTATTGGAGGCTCTTATACAACCAAAATGTTACCCAGTGATAAAGTTGTTGAGGTATTGCGTAGAATTGAAAAACCTGTTGTATTACTTGGCGGACCAGAAGATGCAGAAAACGGAAAATTGATTGCTGGAAAATTGGGCTCAAACGTGTTTAATGCATGCGGAAAATTCAACATTAATCAATCGGCATCGTTAGTGAAGCAGGCCTCAAAAGTATTGTCAAACGATACAGGGTTAATGCACGTTGCAGCGGCATTTAACAAACCTACGTTATCTTTTTGGGGAAATACAATTCCCGAATTTGGAATGTACCCCTATATGCCACAACACCCAGAGCGCTCAACCATAATGCAAGTAGCTGATTTACGTTGTAGACCCTGCTCCAAACTGGGTTATAAAAAATGCCCAAAAAAGCATTTTTACTGCATGAAGTTAATTGATGCGGACAAAGTGGTGGAGTGGGTAAGTGCGAAGCTTTGATACCTGAAACTATTTTGCAGTTTAAATGGAATTAACTACATTTAGGCATTCAAAATCAAAATGTTATGAAAGTTCCATACTTTATATTATTACGAATACAAATGGCATCGTTGTTAACGAAAATTTAGGTTCGATAAACTTACCAAGCCTGAAAATAAGGAGTTTCGATTGGAATCAAAAAGTGCATTGGGAGTTTTTTGAAGGTAAAGATTCACTTACACAAATTGCCAGTCGCCTATTTTCTTCAAATACAACGGTAAGCTATTTATCTCATCATAAAGATTCGGCTTATAAATGGCTTGTTGAAAGGTTTAATATGTACAATCTTGACGGTACAAAGAAAAGAGTGTGCAGGTATAGTTTTCTTTCCACACATGGTATAAGTTTAATAGCTTCAACAAAAGATAACGGTTTTGTAGCAAGAGTAAAATCAATACTTTGGGGAGATACAAAGCTAGGTTTCGTCAAAACCGACTCTCTCGGCTTAGTTTACAACACAGATATTATTTGCGATTGCAAAGATTTTAAGGTGGAGGTTTTAGAAGTACAAGTACCCGAACTGAATGTTCAGGTGTTTCCAAATCCTGCCACCGATAAAATAAACGTGTTACTCTCGCACAAGCAGGAAGCCACCATAACCCTGCACAACCTAAATGGGCAAGTAGTAAAAACCCAAGCGGCCGAGTTTAATTCTAATATTTTCGATATTAGTGAATTGGATAAAGGGCTATATTTTGTTGAGGTCATTTCTCAGAACAGTAAAATAATTAAGAAACTAATTGTAGAGTAGAGCCTCGATTCGTCTTAATCAACGCTCAATAACCTCCATTAACCGTTTATTACAAGCTTGCCAATTGTAATTTTTTGTCACAAATGCATGGCCGTTTTTGGCAAGTTTATCGTAAAGATTAGCGTCTGATAACAAGCGTTCAATTTGAATTTTAAATTCCGCTTCGTTGTTTGCAATCAAGATTTCTTCTTCTGGAATTGCTCCTAAAGCATTATTAGCAAGTGGCGTTGTAATACAAGGCAAGCCCATAGCCATTGCTTCTAGTAATTTGTTTTGCAATCCAGAACCCAACATTAAAGGCGCAACAAAAATTTTGGCCTCGTCATATGCCACTCTAATATCATCTACCCAACCTGAAACCGTTACATGTTGAGAAGCGAGCTCCAATACAGCTTTTGCAGGAGAGGATCCTGAAAGTAAAATTTTAATGTCGGGTTTTTCTTTCAGAAGAATAGGCAGAATTTCATTGACAATAAAAAGTGCGCTTTCAACATTTGGAGCGTAACGCATGTTTCCAACAAAAACTAAATCATATTGTTTGTCAATTTTTGTTAATTTATGTATATCAACCGAATATCGTCGCGGTATATAATCTTTGTTTAAATATTTTTTAATAATATTTAGTCTGTAATAAAGTTTAACTACTGGATCATTAGGATCTTTTTCAGTCCAATAAAATTTCTTTTCCTTTGACCATTTTAGCTCTTTCTGTCCATAATCAGCACCCTTGTTTTTATTTTTTATTTCTACATTTATATTTTTATTTTTATAGTTAATTTCAATATCAGATCGATGTGTGGCTCCAGCTCTTTTATAGTCAGTAGGGAGAATTTTTTTATTTATTAATATTTTGGTAATTTTATCTTCATATTTATCACCTTCGTTATAACCTTCACCTACGATTATTGTTTTATCAGACATTATATTTAATTAAGACTTTTATTATTGCAGTTAAAGAGATTTGATTCAAAAGAAATATTTTTAAATATCAGAAATAATATTATCTTTATAATTTTAATAACCCTCCATTCATTAAGCAGCAATTATTCAAATATTTAGATACCTGATATAAGGTTTGGTAGGTTTAAATTATGTCTGGACTTGAAATATTATTAGCCATTGAACTTACTTTTTTAGCTTACACAATAATTATGGATTTATGATCAAATATATTCTGCCAGCTATAATCATCTTCTTGATCGTATTATTCTGGGAAAAGATTACTGAAATAGTCTTTAAAAAATTTAATATTAGATTGAATTATATCATTGTCAGTGCTGTGTTAATAGCTATCGCTATAATAGTTTTACTGATCAATATTTAAATTATCTAGTTAATTCTATCAGCATCAATAATTAATCCAGTTTCTTCTATAAATAATTCTATAAGTTTCTCTTTAGTGGTAAACTTTTTATATCTAAAATAACCCAGAGTAGTCCATGCGAAAAGAACATATAAATCATCTTGTTTATAAATTTCATAAAATAACTCATCATTTGTTTCTTCATATTTATAACTGTCTTTATTGAGTAATTTTAATTTTGATTTTTCATTTTCAAATTTAGATATTTGAAAAAGTTCATTATTATCTTTATTTTTTAATTTAAGAGTTTCATTTATAAATTTCTCTAAATTTATTTTCTCAGACTTTGTTTTAGAAAAGTATAATTTAGGAATAAATTCATTTTCATGATTTATATATTCCAAATCATCACTTATCCACTTCCACCCCTTAGAGTGTGCAGCATCCACCATAGATAATAAACATTCTATTGATGATATTCGTGCTAAACAAAAAAATTTTGTATTTTCTTCTGCCACTTCATTCAAATATAGAAAAAAATTTGAAAAATATTTTAATTGAGACTTATAATTATTATTTTCTCTTATTTTGTAGGTGTTAAATTTAGGATTTGGAATTTTTTCAATACCGAAATTAGTAAAAATATAATCATATTTTTTATTTAATTTTTTTAATTCTTTATAATCAATGCGAATTAAATTAAGTTTTTTATTATTGAACTTATCTTTTCCAAAATTTATTAAATTATCTTCAATATCTATTCCTGTAATATTTGAGTTTACTAAAATTTTAGTTAAATAATTAGAAAAGATGCCTGTATAACAACCTAATTCTAAAATAGATTTGGGTTCACTTTTTAAAATATCCTCTAAAATAATATTTGAGTTTTTTAGAAACCAATTGGATTGAAAATACATCAATGTGGTTGCTTCCTCAAAAGAATTACAAAACTGATATTTTCTGCTTACATCAAGTGCTTTGCTTTCATCAACATAAGTTTCATCAAAAATATCACTAAGTTCTCGTGCTCTATTTTCTCCAAATGTTTCTTCAATATATTTCCATATTCTTTGTTCATTTAAATTAAACCTAAGACCATTTTCATTAAGATAAGATTTTAATTTTTTGTTCACAATAGATTAGTTAAATATTATTCTTTATATAAAACAATAGACATTTAGAATTAGTAGTCTTACATTATACCATGTCTAAAATAGTTTACATCCTTACAAACGAGTCCATGCCTGACACTATCAAAGTTGGAATTACTGATAATTTAGATAGAAGAGTTAGAGAGTTAGATAACACAAGCACACCTTTACCTTTTGAATGTTATTATGCTGTTGAAGTTGAAAATGCTTCAGCAATTGAAAAGAAAATACACGAAGGATTAGACGATAAGAGGGTAAGACAAAATAGAGAGTTTTTTAATGCAACACCAGAACAGGCAAAAGCAATCTTAGAAATTGCTGAAGTTATGGGTGGAAAAAATGTTACACCAAAAGAAGATATAGTTGAAACACCACAAGATAAACAAGCATTAGAAAATGCTAGAAAGAAAAGAGGTAGAATTGATTACTTTGGAATTCTAGGAATACAAAAGGGAACAACTCTCACTTTTTCAAAAGATAAAAATATAACTTGTGTAGTGTCTGATAATGGTAAAATAATTTTTAGAGATAAAGAAACAACTTTGTCTGGGTCAGCATTATTAGTAACTAATGAAATGGGTTATGACTGGGGACAAGTTCAAGGCGCTGGTTATTGGTGTTATCAAGGAAAAACCTTAAGAGATTTAGTAACCGAGAAATAATAATATGTTAGAAGTCTTAATTGCAATTGAATTAGTAGCAATAGCATTTGCTATCTATCAAACTTCTCAAAATTAACGTTATTACTTTAATTTGTATCAATTGTTATAGACGCA
>ERZ651776.3091-NODE-3091-length-17112-cov-20.031406_pt1 | contig 17112 bp, 6 predicted proteins | sample MGYA00514761_ERZ651776 | MGnify/ENA metagenome assembly ERZ651776 | reverse complement strand
TTGCTTCTGCCGAAGGAGGAACTTTAAGCGATACAGATAATTCAGCTTCATTTAATATAAATGATAGTGATTTACCTGTGGTAACATTATCTATTGAAAATGATGTTACCGAAATTTCTGAAAATGGAGGCTCAACCAATATTATTGCAACACTTTCAAATGCAAAATTAAATGCTGTTTCTATACCATTTACTTTTGAAAGTTCTGGAGATAAAATCGCAATATTTGATAAGGATTACGAATCTACAGACATTAATAAAGTTTCTGATTTCCTAGGTGATGGAAATAGTGGTTTCTTGAACTCTGATGAATTAACATCATCTCAAGTCAGAAGAATAACCAGTATGACTTCCGATGCTGATGGGAATATATATGTTACCGATCAGGATAATAATTCAATAAGAAAAATTGATTCCAACGGGACTATAACGACTTGGGCAGGAGATGGTGATCGTTTTAATGATCAACCAGATGCTGTTCAGTTTAGAACTGACGTAAATATTGGCTGTCCAAGATCTATTGCATTTGATGCCTCTGGGAATGGATACATTGCTTCTGAGTGTTGGCAGTTGATCTTGAAAGTTGATACATCCGGTAATGTTACTAGATTTTCTGGTACTTGGGATCACAGTAGAAATAATGGAGAAGTTTCCCAAGCTTCATGGCAGTCTCCCAGAGATTTATTATTTGATTCACAAGGAAATTTATTTGTCCTTGAAGATAGAAGTATAAGGAAAATTGAATTTTCTGGAGATGCTGCGTCTGTCAGTGATTTTGTTGGAGATGGTAATTGGGGAGATAATGACGGAACAGGAACTGAGGCAAGATTTGGTGATGTAAGGAATTTTACAATTGATTCTAACGATAATATTTATTTTGCTGACGGTTCACATTCTAGAATTAAAAAAGTGACTCCTGAAGGAGTTGTTACTACAATTGCTGGAAATGGAAATTGGGATTTTGCTGATGGTTTTGGCTCTGGTGCTAGATTTAGACAGCCTCATGGAATTTCAATAGATAGTGACGATAACTTATTTATCGCTGATAGTGAAAACAGTAGAATTAGAAAAATTGAATTAACAGATGATAACAGATATAAAGTTTCTACAGTAGCTGGAAATGGAAATTATGGATCAGTTAACGGAGTAGGTAGTCAAGCTGAGTTTAAAAGACCAGCTGTTACCTTTGAAAATGATGGAGTCTTGTATGTGTACTTAGAGGATGAAAGAAAGGTAAAGAAAATTGATTTAAATCCTCAAATTACAATTGCTGCAGGAGAAACAACTGGAAGCTTTAATATTTCTGGTATTGATGATATTTCTTACGAATCAACAGAAACTATAAGTATTACTCCATCAGTTGTTGGTGGAACCTTGTTTAGTGCTGATCCACTTGATATAAGCTTAACAAGTGATGATGCGATACCGTCAATTAAAATTTCAACTGAAAACTCTACTCTAAAAGAAAATGGTGGAACTGTTCAAGTTAATGTTGTGTTAACAGATGCAAGTGGAGGTACTGGAGCATGGAAAAATAGTGATCTACCAGAGAATGCTCAGAACGATTTCGACTTTGTAGGAGAGTATAAAGGTCATAAATATTATTTCTCAAAATTTGGTACTTCATGGACAGCTGCAAATCAAAACGCATTAGAACTTGGAGGGCAAATGCTTGTGATTGACGATATGGAAGAGCAAAATTTTGTTCAATCCATTATGATTCACAATGGAACTTGGGTAGGAACTAAAGCTGAGAATGGACCTTGGACTAATAATTATGGAGATAGTACGTTTACAAACTTTGATTATGCACCTGGTGATAATGAAAATGGCTATGTTAGAACGTATGGAAATCAATGGTATAGTCATGGTAATAACGACAACACTCACTTTATAGTTGAATTTGGACCAGTTAAGACGTCTGAACTGCCTTCATCTGTTAATTTAGTGTTCACAGGAGATGCAACTGGTGAGGATTATACAAGTTCAGTAACAGAAACTGTTACAGTTCCTGCTGGATCTCAATCAGCATCATTTGTTTTAACCGGAGTTGATGACGCATTAGATGAAACTATTGAAACTATTTCAATTGGTCTTGCCATACAAACGGATAGTGAAGGAAATAGTATTTCAAACGTTGTTTTATCTGACGAAAATTCAATTGATATTAAAATTAGTGATGACGAAGCACCTGTTGTGAGTTTTACAACATCTGTAACAGAAATGCCTGAAAATAATGGAACTACAGTAGTTACTGCGACTCTTTCGAATGCAAAACTTGAACCTACGTCTGTTTCATTATCCCTTGAAGGAACTTCAACTACACTTATAGATTATAATGTTTCTGCTATATATGAATATTCTTCATTTGCAGGAAAGAATGACGATTATGGTTCAAGAGATGGAGTTGGTGACCAAGCAAGGTTCTCTAGATTACAATCTATAACTGATTACCTTGACGGTTCATTCTTAGTTGCGGACAGAGATGCTCACGTAATTAAGAGAGTTTCATCTGATGGAACAGTTTCAGCTTTCTTGGGTAGAGATTACAATTGTGATGGGGGTTGGAATTCGGGAGACGCATCTGAAAGAGGAATTTGTGATCCTTTAGCTATTGCAGCTGATTTATCTAATGGAAACGTATTTTGGATAAAAGAAAGAAACATAATGGGTTACAATGCTTCCGATAATCAAATTTCAATGGTTTACGACGGCGGGAATGATAATATTGGATGGCTTGGTGGAATTGCAGTTCTTAATTCTGAAATCTATTTTTCAGACAGAGAAAGACATGTTATCTATAAATTATCATGGAATGGATCTGGATTTGATAAATCTGTTGTTGCTGGTCAAATGAATCAATCAAAAGACTGGTGGATGTATGATGAAAACAGTGTAAATTCTGTTTCAGCATCAGACCCTTCATTATGGTATCCAACTCATTTGACAGCTGATCCTGCAAATAATAAAATTTATGTAGGTACAGGTATGAGAGATTGGAATAATAATTGGTCATTAAGAGCTCATGTTCAGGTACTCGATTTAAATAACAGTTCTGTTTCCAGTTTAAGAAATACTGCATTATACTATGCGAATTCAATTGGATATATGCCATTTGGAAAAGTCGCAGTAGGATCTGACGGAAAAGTTTATTTACCCTCAGATTATGGAATAGTAGCTGTAGTTGATTTCACTGAAACAGGTGAAGATTATGTCGCTCAAACAATTAATAATGAAAATTTCAGAGAGCCTTATTCAGCTTTAATTAAAGGAAATTCATTATATGTTACCAACCAAAACAGTATTGCTAAAATTGGCCTTGGTGCATCAATTGATATTCCAGCTGGTTCAGCTACAAACAATATAACTTTGACAGCATTTAAAGATGTTTCGTTTGAAGATGATGAAACAATTGATATAAAAGTAGGATCTATTTCAAACGGTACTTCAGAATCGAATGATATTGAAGTTGTAACCATAATTGAATCAACTAGACTTTCTAAAGTAGATTCTCCTTTTATTGGAGTTCAGAATGGAAAAGTAAGTTGGGGAGATTACGATAGAGATGGTGACATGGATTTACTTTTAATGGGTGAAGCTGCTGAGGGAACTATAACAAATATCTATAGAAATGATGGAAACGATTCAGATGGTAACCCTGTATTTGAAAATACTAATCAAAACTTTACCAAATACAAAGGAGGTGATATTGAATTTGTTGACGTAGATCAGGATGGATGGCTTGATGTTGCAGTGACTGGAGTATCTCCAGATGGAAGAAAATCAGAGTTGTACATGAACCAAGAGGGAGTATTCTTTGAACTTAATACTAATTATGTAGTTGAAGGATTATCTCAAAGTGACATGCAATGGGCTGATTTAGACAACGATTCTGATCAAGATTTAATAATCACAGGTATTGATAAAGAAAATAGAAACCAGGCTTTATATTACACAAATCTTGGAAACTTTAACTTTTTCAAAGAAGAATTATTTAGAAATCGATCTGAAGGAGTTCAAAGAGGAGAAATTGATATAATAGATAGGGACAAGGATGGTGATAATGACTTATTTATAACCGGAGTTTCTGGAGACAGCAATCAAAATATTTCTAGAAGAGATTATCCAAATACTTATTATTACAATAACCCTAATAATAACGTAAATGTTGGTTTAGTTGACGGAAATACTGAATATTTAGATATTGATGGAGACGGAGAACTTGACTATTTGTCAATAGGAAGACAAAACGGAAATTCTGAAGAAGTTTTTATTGAATCAAATTTATTTAATCTAAACTTACCTAGATTAAAAGATGTTGATTTTGATTTCGCTGATTATAATAATGATGGTATGAGTGATCTAATCATCACTGGTGAAGATCAAAACAGTGGTAATGCAGTTTCTAAACTATACTTAACCTTTAAAGAACTTTATGGTGAAGAGTATAGGTTGATAGAGTCTGATTTACCAATTGATGCACTAAGAGAAAGTAATGCCAGTTGGGTTGATTATGATAAAGATGGTGATCTTGATTTATTTTTAACTGGACTAGATACAGATGGTGTACCAAAATCACTACTCTATAAAGCAGAAAATAGATTTAATACAAATAATGCCCCTTCGGCACCAACAAATGTTGAAGCCTTTCCATACTTTGGAGGAAATATTTGGATTCAATGGGATGCTCCTGAGGATGACAATTCATCTTCTTTCAGATATTCTGTTAGAATTGGGACTGAACCAGGTGCTAGTGATGTTCTTTATGCAAACAGTATAATTGACAAAGATTCTGAAAACTTTGGATCAACATTAATTGATATTCCTGGACTTTCATCTAGAACTAATTACAACGCTAGAGTTCTTCCTGGAACCTATTATATTTCTGTTCAAGCTATTGATGGTGGAAATGTTGGTGGTGCATTCTCTGAAGAAATTTCAATTACTAGAGATTTCAATTGGAATGCTCAAAGATTAGGTGGTATAATTGATAGAAGATTACTTACCAGTGAAAATTCTCAACTTAAGTTTATGGATATGGATAAGGATGGAGACATGGATTTAATAGGATCGAATGTAGGGACTCAGTATAGTCCTTTACAGGCAATAAATATCTTAGCTTTCCAAAATGACATTTACGAACCTAAAAGAGGATTTATGGGCGGTAATTCAACATTTGAATTAGCTGACTTTAATAATGACGGTAACTCTGATATTATAGTTTCTGTTGATGAAGGAACAGGATCAAGGATTACAGTATTATTAAACACATATGATCAAGATGAACAAAGAGATGATGGGGGCAGAGAGTACTTTACTGAAAGAAACTTTTTCGCAGATGGTAACTTCTTTTCTGGTCTTTTTAATATAAAGTTTGCTATTAAAGATTTAAATAATGATGGTTTACTAGAAGTTATTGCTGCTGGAGAAACATCAAAAATTTCATCAGAGGCTACCGCAAGAATTGGAATATTTTCAATAGATCCATTTAACGAAGACAATTCGATTGGTTTTGATAATTTTAATTTTTCTGATTTCACAGAACTTGGAGGTGAAGAGTTAAACGATTTAAGTTTTAGCTCATTTGATTTCGGAGATATTGATAATGATGGTGATTTTGACTTTATCATTTCTGGTTATTCTTTTGATGGTTATAAAACTTATTTATATGAAAATCAAAGAAAGCTTGATGAAAATGGTGCAGTTGTTCAACCTGTTCAGGTGAATTATGTACTTACTAGCAATAATTTTGTTTCTGTTAAAGATGGTACAACACAATTTGTTGATATTGATCAGGATGGTTTATTAGATATTATTTTTAGTGGACAATCAGCTGAAGGAGATATATTTAGAGCTTATAAGAACACAGGAAATATTGATAATTTTGCTTCAATCGATATTGGTCTTCCTGCTGTTAGAAACGGTAACTTTAGTTTTGGAGATATATTCGGACAAGGATATAATGATTTAGTATACTCCGGTACAGTAACTGGTCAAGGGACTTTTTCAAGAATTGCATATATAGATCCTGAAGAAAATAAATATATAGAATCAAATTACAATTTAAATGTTGATGATGGAAAAATTGGTTTAGCCGATTTCGACGGTGATGATGATTTGGATTTAATTATTACTGGAAAATGGAAAGAAGATTTGAGCAATAATTCGTATAGAGGATTTGTATATATTAACGTTAGAGGTTATGATCAAGGATCTGGTGGTGCTGCTGGGTTAGCTAATAGTAACGACAATCAATTTAAAACTTCTAGTGTAAGTGGTGTGAAACAACAATCACAAAATGATGAATCAGTTTCTCAGGGGTCTTCGTTAAATACGAAGCCAGAACCTCCTACAACTATATCTTACCAAAGACAAAGAATAGCTGATAAAACTTATGAGGTTGTATTAAATTGGAATTCAGGTACTGATAAAGAGACACCTGATGAAGCATTAACTTATTCACTTATGATCGGAACATCTGAGGGTGCTCAAGATATTTTAGCAAGTGGTGCTAATTCTGATGGTAAAAGATCTACTGGAACTAAAGGTAATGCTGAAAATAATAAATCTTGGAAAATGATTCTTAGCGAAGGAGAATACCATGTAGCTGTTCAATCTGTTGATGCGAGTTTTGTTGGAAGTAAGTTTAGCGATTCCTTTAAATTTACAGTTACTAACTCAAACAAGCTGGGGGATTCTAATGGTGATGACACTGTAAATATTTTAGATTTAACATCGAATGTTGATTATATTCTTGGAAATACACCTGCAGTTTTTGTTAATGAGGTAGCTGATGTTAATGGGGATGGTGAAATTAATGTTGCTGATATTTCCGGTATTGTAAATATTATAATGAATGGATCAGCTGGAATAGCTCAAGGATCTACTTATGACCCTTACAAATGGGAGTATTTCTCTGATAAACCAGTTGGAGATGCAACACTTGTTAGAAGAGATGGAAGGATTTTCTTAGAAAACGATAAACCAGTAACTTCATTACAGTTCTCTGTTGATTCATCTGTTGAATATGAACTAAGTGAAGAGTTAGATAATGTAACTGTTGTTAATTTTGTTGAAGATAACAAAAGAACGTTCTTGATCTATAGCTTTAATAATCAACCGATTGATGAGTTAACTGATGTCATTTTTGAATACTTAGATCTCAATGATGGAGATGATTTTGAAATCAGCGACTTGACAGCTGGTACGAGAGATGGTTTATTATTAAAACTTAAATACTCAGATGAAAGTTTCTTTGATGATTCAGAAGATATTATGCAGATATATCCAAATCCAGCTGTATCTAACGTGAATCTGTTGACTGATATTACTAAGAAAGTAGAAACCATTGAAGTAGATTTTTATAATATCTTAGGAGTTTCAGTTTACAAAACTAGTATTGACTCAATGGGTAGACTAAACGATTTAGATGTAAGTATGCTTACATCTGGAGTTTACACTGTAAGAGTTAGAATGGTTACTGAAAAGAATGAGGAAATTATTAATGTTCATAAACTTATTAAGAAATAATAATTTCTATGAGAAACCTAATTAAACTATTGATACTCCTTTTTGGAGTATCAATTTATAGCCAAGACACCCTGTCTGTAAAAGATGGGGCGTATGGTTATGATAAAGATTTTGTTATTGATATTGATCTTAAAACTGAAACTAAAATTAGAGCGTTACAATTTGACTTAAATTGGGATGGACCTGATTTTAATTATTTATCAAGTTATAATCTAGACAAAGAAAGATTAGGTGGTGAAGATTCAGATCATGTGATCACAGTAAAAGAAGTTTCTGACTCAAAATTAAGAGTACTAATTTATTCTCCATCGAACATGGCAATTCCAGTTGGAGAGGGAAATTTACTAAAATTAGATTTTCATAATAGCCTTAACTATGGTGACTATTCTTTTGATTTATCCAGTGTCGTAGCTTCTAAGGAAGACAACTCATCTCTTGATGTTAAACTTGAAAACGGGAAAATAACTACTCTTGCTCCTAGATTTTTTAAGAGTGATGGTCCTTTATTTGATTTTGGTAGTATTTATATAGGCTCTAAAAACGATAGAAATATTACTTTTAGAAATGATGGTAACAGTGATTTAACCATTACACTTGAAAGTAATGAGTTGACTAATTTTACTATTACAGATGTAGAATGGCCTAAAGTATTAACTTCAAATGAAGAGTTACAAGTAACTGTAGATTTTGAGGCAAAAACTAATGGAACATTCGAAGAAAAATTTACTTTATCTACTGATGATCCACTTTCAAAAGATACTGTTCATGAGTTCATTTTCAAAGCTGTTGCCTATAACGAAAACAAATTAGTTGTTGAAAAAGATGTTATTTCTTATAATGATCAGGAAGCTAAAGTTAAAGTTGGTATTAATGGAGATGAGGACATTACTAGTTTTCAATTTGATATTGATGTACAGGAAGGAATTACTTTAAAGGATAGCAGTGCAAAATTATTGATTACCAATACAGATCATGTTATTTCATCTAAAATTAGAGAGAATAGTGACGGTAAAACTGTACTAAGAGTACTTTCCTATTCTCCCACTAATTCTACATTTAAACAACCTATTGGTGATGTTGTTGAGTTTTCATTGACTCCATCAAAATTAGGCCCTGGAAATTATTCTATTAACATAAGTGATGCTGTACTAACTAACTCAGGACTTGTTAATGTAACCTCAAGTGTTGAAAATGGAAGTTTAAATCACAAATCTGGACAATTATCTTTTATTCCAAACGGTGGACTTAATATGGGGGATGTTTATAAAAACTTTAACAATGAAAAGAATTTTAGTATTAAAAATTCCGGAAATTTATTAATGCAGATTTCTAAAATAACCTCAACCGACCCGGATTTAAATATAGTAAACAATTCACCTATTGATTTAGATCCAGATGATGAATTAAGAATTGATTTTTCATTAATACCTAGCACTAGTGTAAAGGATTATAAATCTTATGTAAAGTTTGAACACAATGGAGGAAAGGGTTTAGATTCTATATTAATCACAGGAAATTCCATTTCTAGAAATATCATTCGACTTGAAGACGAAATAGCTGTTAAAGGTGAAGTTAATAATATTCCACTGTCACTTACTAATTCTGATAAAATAAAAGGACTTCAGTTTGATCTTAATCTACCTGCTGCAAAAAAATCATTTACATGGACTTTAACTGCCGATTCTAACGCAGCTTATAACTTTCAAGAAATTGATGGCGCAGCAAACCCAGGAATTTCACACTATGTTGGTGATGAAATAAAATTCATAAATAATGCAGGTAGTACACACCCTTTGTTTATAGTTTCAAAGTTGAATGATGATGGAGGTTACAGTGCTGAAAATGAAGCTTTAGGTGTTACAAATCAGGGAGCAACATCTGGTGAAGTTATTATTGATTTAAGCAAGTTATCCCCTGGAACTTACTACTATATCTGTGGAAATCATAAGGCAATGCAGGGAACAATTACTGTTTATCCAAAATTTTCAATCTCAATTGATAAATCAAATATAAATACAGAAAGAGCCCAAGATTTTAACATAACACAATCAACTCTGGAACCTTTGAAATATAGGTTTTTATTGTATTCAGATTCTAATTCAAGCCTTGTTGGAATAAGAGGACCTATACTAAATATTCCTTTGAATCTTTCTTCAATATCCAATACTGAGATGGATTTTGTTGATGGTTCTTATGAAATTGGAATTGAAAACATAGTTATTTCAGGTGATAACAATAACGACGTTTCTACAATTAAAAGTTCAAATTCTAACATTATAATTTCATCTGAAAATTTATTTGATCCGGTTGTTGATCCAAATCAATCTGTGAGTTTAAAGGAAAACCCTATATTAAACACAATATTTTATAAGGTTAAAGCTTCTGATTCTGATACGTACAGTATCTTAAAAGATTATAAAATTACATCTGGAAATGTTGATGATGCTTTTGGAATTTTTACAACTACTGGTGAGTTATACGTAAATAATCCATCAAAAGTTGATTATGAGAATCTAGCCAGTTACTCTCTTGGGGTAACCGTTTCTGACGGAGAAAAAACTAGCCCAGAAGAAGTAATCTCAATTAATATTACCGATGACCCTAATGCATTTGTTGTAAATGCATTTACTGTTAAAGTTTATCGAGATGGATCAAAAACTGGCTCTGTTAACCCTAAAGGAACATCCTATTTTTCATCTGGAAATGAATTTTCATATGAAATTGATGGCGGAAATGATGGAGATTTGTTCAGTATTGATAAAAGTTCAGGGTTGTTATCATTTAAAAATCCACCAACCTTTTCAACCCCTCTTGACAGTGATTCAGATAATGTTTATGAATTCAAAGTAAAATCAATTGTTAACGATGATACATCTGATGATTTTCCAACAATTGACTCAGAAAAAACTGTTTCGTCAATTGAAAATCAAACTGATTTTTTAACTGTAACCTCAATTTTATCAACATCAAGCTCAGATTCTGATAATGATGGAATATTAGATATAAATGATAATTGTCCTTCAACTTACAACCCAGATCAAAAAGATTCTGATGGAAATGGTGAGGGTGATGTTTGTGAAGATTCTGATGGTGATGGCGTATTAGACTTTGAAGATAATTGTATATATATACCCAATCCAAATCAAGAGGATGCTGATGGTGATGGTGAAGGAGATGTTTGTGAGGATGCTGACAATGATGGAATTATAGATTCCAAAGATAATTGTATAAATACTGCAAATATTGATCAAGCTGATTCTGATGGAGATGGTATTGGAGATGTTTGTGATGATGATAGAGATGGAGATGGTATTGCCAATCCAGACGATAATTGTCCTGATATTTCAAATGCCGATCAAGCGGATGTTGATGGAGATGGTATTGGAGATGTTTGTGATGATGATAGAGATGGAGATGGTGTTGCAAATTCTGAAGATAATTGTCCAGATGTTTCAAATGCCGATCAAGCTGATAGAGATGGAGATGGTATTGGAGATGTTTGTGATGATGATAGAGATGGAGATGGTATTGCAAATTCTGATGATAATTGTCCTGATGTTTCTAATCCAGATCAAGCTGATATGGATGAAGATGGGATTGGTGATGTTTGCGATAGCGACAGAGATGGAGATGAAATAGTTAATACAGAGGACAATTGCCCGGATAACTCTAATACAGACCAAGCAGATGCTGATAAAGACGGAACAGGAGATGTTTGTGACTCTGTTTTCAATTTACCTTCAAACAACAACAAGGTATCGGTTACAAGTGCGAGTTGCATTGGTAACACTGACGGCTCGATTGGACTTAGCGTTGAGGATGCTAGTTACAGTTATTTAGTGACTGTAACAGGCCAAGACGATCCAATAGTACTTGGCGGAGAGACTTCTACAGCTTCAGTGACTGGTCTTTCATCAGGTGCTTACACGGTTTGCTTTAAAGTTGACGGTCAAGACGCTTACGAGCAGTGCTTTGAGGTGAACATCGCAGAACCTAAAGCCTTAAGCGCGTTTGTAGATGTGGATAATGACTCAAGAAAGACAAGCATCCAACTTAGCGGCTCATCTTCTTACAATGTAGAAGTTAATGGCCAGCGTTATGATGTTAAAGGGAACAGCTTCACTACAGATCTTCCAACAGGACTTAGTATTATTAAGATCAGCACAGACTTAGACTGTCAAGGCGTAATAGAAAGAGAGATCTTTATCTCAGAGGACATATTGTATTATCCCAACCCAACAAAGGGAGAGGTTGATGTGTATGTAAATGGAGAAGACAGTAAAGTAACAATGAGTGTGTTTAGTTCTAAAGGGAATCTAATCTTCACAAGAGAACAAGAGATACGATCGACTAGAAAGACAGATTTAGACTTAGGTAATGTTCCAGCAGGTACTTACTTAGTAACCTTGGACGGTCCTACAGTTAGAAAAACATTTAAAATAGTAAAACGATGAGAAATCAGATATTAAAATACTTTAGTTTTCTGTTTACCTTAATCCTTCTAAGCTGCGGCGGCGGAGGAGGAGACGATGGCGGCGGAGGCGGAGGCGGTCCAGTGGATCCACCACCACCAACACCCCCTGGAAAATCTACATTAGTAGCTCCAGCAAACAACAAGACTTGTGAAACGGGAACTAGTGTGTCGGATACTCAGAGTACAGTAACTTTTAATTGGAACGCATCAGCCAATACGAACACTTATGATGTTAGAATTACAAATCTGGATACAAACTCTGCTACAAACAAGAACGCAGTTGCTTCAACAAGCACAACAGCTACACTTGATAAAGGCGTGCCTTATTCATGGAGAGTAACGTCAAAGAACACAAGTAGTTCAACCACAACACCTAGTGATCTGTGGAAGTTTTACTTGGCAGGTGATGGTGTGGTTAACTACGCACCATTCCCAGCAGATCTTAAAGCGCCTGCGTCTGGGTCAACTGTAACTTTAAGTGAGGGTAAAGCAACATTTACTTGGGAAGGCACAGATCCTGATAGTGGGGACACACTTAGTTATACGGTTTATGTAGACACGGTTGACGGTAAACAAGATCCAGCATCGGCTTTAACAGACCTGTCAGCGCAAACTGCTGATGTGGAACTTGAAGCTGCGACAACGTATTACTGGAGAGTGAAAACATCAGACGGAACTAATGCCAGTTACTCCATTGTTTACTCGTTTAAAACGCAATAGAGTTATAATTAAAATACCTAAATTTGAGCTTTAGATACTACTATTATGAAGCTGTTTAGACTGTTTATTGTGTGTCTTGTTATTGTTAGCTGCTCTGGTGATGATGAGATTATTGATAATTCCCAAGAAATACAACCAGGTGTAAAGATTGTAAATAATTCTCATTTAGCAACCTCAAAAATTTCCAATTGGGTTAATTATGGTGTTTCAAAAATGAAAAATCAAAATTCTGATATCCTTATGGTTACTTGGAATATTGGTAATTTTATTTCTGAGGGAGGTTTCGATAGACCTTACAATAAGCACGAAGTTCTTTTATCAAACTCTCAAATTGAAAGTATACTTTCTCAAATTTCAATATGGCTTGATCGTTCTTGTTTAAATAATTCCGAAAAATCAGGTGAGTTAAATAGTTATAGAAACTATTTTGAAAATGGTGCCGATGCATCATCTCAAATTGTTTTATGTTCAAATAGTAGAATTATTCTTACAGCTTTTCAAGAATCTGTATTTGACGAAGAAGAAGTGAATATACAGTCTTTTTTATTACATGAGTTATATCACGCATTTCAGCACGATATTGGAAGCAGTTGTGATTCTACTAGAGAAAATAATTCATCATCAAATGGTAAAGAAATTGTTGAAGGAGCAGCTGAATATTTTGGAAAAATTGTAACTGGACAAATTAATGGAACAGATGGCGTAAATAAATTATTGGAACAAATATATATGGATTATCAATCCAGTAAGGATAAATCCATAGATAGCGGAAACAATTGGGCAGCTGGAGTTAGACTAATGATAGAAAGAAATATTCTTAATGAGTCAATTGTTTTAGATGGCAGCCTTTTTCATAACTGTGAAACTGAAACTAATTATACAGATTCTAATATGGAAATGGGTAAAATTAAAACTCTTTGGTATTTAATTGAAAAAAATGATGATCAATATTCTTTTTCAACTCAAGCATTAAACGATTAATTTATTTTAAACTATTTTATTATTTAATGTCGGATATTAAAATTCATATAATAGATAGAGATCAAAAAAAACACTCTATTGATGTTCCAACAGACATGAACATGAATATAATGGAAGCTTGTAGAAGTTATGAGTTTCCTGTTGAAGGGATATGCGGTGGAATGGCCATGTGCGCTTCATGCCAGGTTTATGTAAATTCTGAAGATTTACTTCAAAATATTTCTGAAGACGAAAAGGCTATGCTTTCAGAAGCCTTTCATATAAAACCTAATTCAAGATTAGGTTGTCAAATACCAATTACTGAAGACTTAGATGGTCTAGAGTTCGAAATTGCTCCTGAATAAATCTAGTTTCCCTTTTTAATTAAATTTAAAGCAGAACCTTCTTTGTACCATTCAATTTGTTGATCGTTATAAGTGTGATCAGTTTTTATAAGATCTTTTGTTCCATCAGAGTGAACTATTTCAATAGAAATTTGATTTCCAGGACTAAATGATTCTAAATCTATGAAATTGAAAAGATCATCTTCTTGAATTAAATCATAATCAGATTCATTACTAAACGTTAATCCAAGCATACCTTGCTTTTTTAGGTTTGTTTCATGAATCCTAGCAAATGATTTAACTAGAACTACCTTTACTCCTAAATGTCTTGGTTCCATTGCTGCATGTTCTCTAGAGGATCCTTCTCCGTAATTATGATCTCCAACAACAACAGTATCTATTCCATTTTTCTTGTAGTCTCTTTGGGTATCAGGGACTCCTTGGTAATCACCAGTTAAGTGATTTTTAACAAAATTGGTTTTTTCATTGTAAGCATTAACAGCTCCAATCAAACAGTTGTTTGAAATGTTGTCTAAATGCCCTCTGTATCTAAGCCACGGACCTGCCATTGAAATATGGTCAGTTGTACATTTTCCAAGAGCCTTAATTAATAACCTAGCATTGTTAATGTTTTTTCCATCCCAAGGTTTAAATGGATCCAGTAATTGAAGTCTTTCAGATTTTTTGTCAACAACAACATTTATATCAGAACCATCTTCAACGGGTTCTAGGTATCCAGAATCTTCAACTTCAAAACCTTTAGGTGGTAATTCCCACCCTGTTGGTTCATCTAATCTTACTTTTTCTCCTTCAGAATTAATTAAGGAATCAGTTAAAGGGTTAAAGTCTAATCTTCCCGATATTGCAATTGCAGCCACCATTTCAGGAGATGCTACAAATGCATGTGTATTTGGATTACCGTCAGCTCTTTTAGCAAAATTTCTATTAAATGAGTGAACAATTGTATTTTTTTCTTTAAGATCAGCACCTTGTCTTGCCCATTGTCCAATACAAGGGCCACAGGCGTTTGTAAATATTTTTGCATTGAGATTTTCGAAAATATTTAAAAATCCGTCTCTTTCTGCAGTAAATCTAACTTGTTCTGATCCAGGATTTATACCAAATTCAGCTTTTGTTGTAAGATTTTTATCAATAGCTTGTTGTGCGATTGATGCTGCTCTTGACAAATCTTCATATGAAGAATTTGTACACGATCCGATTAAACCCCATTCTACTTTAATTGGCCAGTCATTTTCTTTTGATTTAGCACTCATTTCATTAATAGGAGTGGCAATATCTGGTGAAAAAGGACCATTTACATGAGGCATTAATTCCGAAAGGTTAATTTCTATAACTTGATCAAAATATTTTTCTGGACTTTCATAAACTTCTGGATCAGCAGTAAGATATTCTTTTACCTCGTTTGCTGCATCTGCAATATCACTTCTGTCAGTTGATCTTAAGTATCTTTCCATTGACTCATCGTAACCAAATGTGGATGTAGTAGCTCCAACTTCAGCTCCCATATTACAAATCGTACCTTTTCCTGTACAAGACATGGATTTAGCTCCTGGTCCAAAATATTCAATAATGGCTCCAGTACCTCCTTTTACAGTTAATATACCAGCCACTTTTAAAATAACGTCTTTAGGTGCTGTCCATCCAGAAAGTTTTCCGGTTAACTTAACACCAATTAATTTTGGAAATTTTAATTCCCAAGGCATTCCAGCCATAACATCAACCGCATCTGCTCCACCAACACCAATTGCTACCATTCCAAGTCCTCCGGCATTAACGGTGTGTGAATCTGTTCCTATCATCATTCCACCTGGAAATGCATAGTTTTCTAATACAACTTGATGAATAATTCCAGCTCCTGGTTTCCAAAATCCAATTCCATATTTGTTCGATACAGATTCTAGAAAATTAAAAACTTCATTACTATTATTTAGTGCAGATTGTAAGTCTTTAGTAGCGCCTAAAGAAGCTTGAATTAAATGATCACAATGAACAGTTGTTGGCACAGCAACTTTACTTTTTCCAGCTTGCATAAATTGTAGAAGAGCCATTTGTGCAGTAGCATCTTGACATGCTATTCTATCAGGTGCAAAATCAACATAATCTTCACCTCTTTTAAAAGGAGAATTTAATTTATCATTCCAAAGGTGAGAATAAAGAATTTTCTCTGAAAGTGTTAGTGGACTTTGAGTAAGCTCACGTGCTTTATCTACTTTGGTTTTTAATTCATCATAAACCTTTTTGATCATTTCAATATTAAAAGCCATATCGTATATTTTTTTTGCAAAATTAATTTATATCATTAGATATCAAAGTATTAATAATACTAATTTGATTAAACAATCTTTGAATTATAGTATTATTAAGGCAGAGCATAAAATCAACATTATAAGAGCAGGAATCGATTTTACAAATGGATCATTTATTTTTAGATGTGCAAAAAGAGCTCCTACCATTAGCGTTCCAATTAAAAATGCTGAAGGATTTACTAAATGTGGAAACCAAATACCAGCGATTAGTAATGTAGCTAAAGTTAATTTTGATAAACCTATAAATTTCATAAACCAACTTTTAAACCCGTAAGCTTCAAATTCCTCAGACATATTATTTGATTTGCCTCCTCTGTACTTAGACCCTTTAGTGTAGTTTATTATCCAAACATTATATATCCCTAATGCAAGAATTAATTGGATAACTAATTTTATATTTTCCATTGTTTATTAATTTTCAATTAAATTAATGAATTAATTTAAATTTTATTCAAATAATATCATCATTCAGACCTTGATTGATTTAATGATGTGCCTAGCAATAAATATTAAATTAAAATTTCTTCTTCTTTTTTTATTGTCACAGATGATGGGTTCATTATGATTTCTGAATGACCAATAGCCTTCGGAATCTCATATTCAAAGAAATATTTCATTGTCTCAATTTTGCTTTTATAAAAAATATCAGAATATTTTTTATTTTCATCTTTAAGAGCTTGTTGTGAATTTGCCGCAATTTCTAACCAGTTCCATCCTACTATTACTAAACTGAAGAATTCCATAAATATACTTGCATC
>ERZ651776.3087-NODE-3087-length-17117-cov-5.759272_pt1 | contig 17117 bp, 14 predicted proteins | sample MGYA00514761_ERZ651776 | MGnify/ENA metagenome assembly ERZ651776 | reverse complement strand
AAAAAACAGGTATAAAATTAAGATCGCGTATTTCTTCTAGCCTCACTACTTCTGGTTATGAAAGACTTGCATCTGGTAGATCAATAATAATAATGGATTGCTCTTATGATAATAAAAATATCTATAATGGTTTGCTTAGTTTTGAAATGAGCGTTGGACGGGATAGGCTAATAGTAAATTGTGGTCCTACTCCCAATAATGATAAAAGTTGGAAAAAAGCTTTAGCAAGTTCAGCTGCTCACTCCTGCCTTGTAATTAATAATACTAACTCTTCTTCTGTTCAAAATAATACTAAAACTAAAATTAATGTTACTAGAGAGGTTACGTCAGGCTTTGAAATTATTTCAGCAAAACATAATGGATATGAAAATCTATATTCTGCTATGCACAAAAGACTACTAAAACTAGATTCTAGAGGTACCCTTCTAAAAGGTGTTGATAATATTATGTCTGGGCCAGGAATAGAATTTAAAATACATTTCCATTTACACTATAAAGTAAATGTAAGCCTTACCAGAAACAAAGAAAGAATTCTTCTTCAACTTCCTAGTGGGGTGTGGGAATTTTTTGTATTGAAAAATAATACTTCATTAAACTTAAATATAGAGAAGTCTATTTATATAGAAGACAATGGCTTAATAAAAAATACAAATCAGTTTATTATCAAGGGTAAAACTATAAATTCTGGAACCAATATAGAATGGTGTTTATCAAAAAAAAACTTATGAGCGAACAATGCACCCTGCTATTGAAAGGCCTACACCAAAGCCCATTAACATGACCTTCATGTTTGGTTTAAATTGGCCCCTATCTTTAGCTTGTTTTATTGCTATGGGTATAGTAGCGGAAACTGTGTTTCCTATGTTCTTAATATTTTGAAACCATTTATCATCAGGTATATTTAGCTTAGATTTTAATTTTCTTAATATAACTGCACTAGCCTGGTGAAAAATAAATAAATCTATATCTTCTTTCTGCAAATCTGCTTTAGTAAGAAGTTCATTAAAAACTTTAGGTACTTCACGATAAGAGAACTTAAATACCTTTTGACCATCCATAAACAATTGTTCTTTCCCATGATTATCTTCTAGTGTAAGCAAATTTCCGCCGCTTCCATCTGTAAAAAAACAGAAAGGACCAATGCTGCCCTCTCCCTTACTCTCTATTATAGCAGCCGCCGCTCCATCAGAAAAGATAGGTCTATTTGTTCTATCATCTTTAGGAATATAGTTAGTATAAGTGTCCGCACAAATGACTAGAACTTTTTTTAAACCTTGTTGGTAAATCATAGAGCTTGCAGCAGATAGTCCATATACAAAGCCTGAACATCCTTGTATTAAATCAAAAGCCATCACATTTTTAGGTAAATTTAATATATCCTGTATTAAGCATGCTGATGTTGGTAGCCTTGAGAAAGGAGATTGGCTTACGTGAATTATTCCATCGATATTATCTGAGTCTACTTTTTCTAATAACTTTTTTGAAGCTTCAATTACTAAGCTTTTTTCATCTTCATTTTCACCTAAAGTATACCTAGAATGAATTCCAGTTTTATCTTTTAATTTTTCTATTATCCAATCAGGATTAATTTTTCCCAAATCTTCTAAAGATTCTTTGTTTTTACCCAAAACATATTCTATATTAGTAATTTGCAAACTATAATACCCTTATGGTGTTATTGTTATTATTCAGTATTAAATATATTAACAACAATATATAAACAAAGTATGGAATTTATCAATTTTAACTATAAAATAAATCATATAATTTATAAAAGAAATAAGAATGTCACCTATAACCAATAAAAGCCTCTATGAAATTAAACGTATTATCGCGCAAATTGCAGATAAAGCAGCAAAAGTTATAATGCAAAATATTAATTCTCCAATAGAAATAAAGGAAGATAATACTCCTGTTACTGAAGCTGACAAGAAATCTGACAAATTAATAAATAAAGAACTATTGAAAGCTTTTCCTAATATTCCAATCTTAAGTGAAGAAAGAACACCGCAAAACAATGCTTTTGGAAAGAATTTACATTGGATAATAGATCCTTTAGACGGCACAAAATCATTTATAGAAGGTGATCAGGATTTTTGTGTTTGTATTGCATTGGTTTTAAATACAAGGCCAATATTAGGATGCATTGCTCACCCGCCTTCAAAAATATTATGGGCGGGAGGTAGAGAAATTGGCGCATATAAAAAGAATAATAAGGATGATTTTGAAAAAATAAATTGTAGAGATGTTCCAGAAGAAGGTCCAACAATCGCCATAAGCAAACATCATATTGGGCCTAAGTTAGAAAAATGGCTTTCATCAATAAATTTTATCAATAAATTAAAAGTAGGTAGTGCTATAAAATTTACTCTGATCGCAGAAGGAAAAGCAGATATTTTTCCTCGAACTAGTCCTACCTATGAATGGGATAGCGCTGCTGGTGAAGCAATAATACAAGGCTCTGGTGGGCAAGTTACCCAAATGAATGGTGAAAATATGATTTATGGAAGAGAAGATAAAAAGAATCCTAACTTTGTTGCTTTTGGAAGACCAAATTGGGAAAAATTCATAAAGGGAAATAATAGTGGATAAAGTAATATATTTTATTTGGCCAATTAGTTTCATAATGAGTTTTATAATAAGTCTAATAACAATCAAGACTTCACTAAGATTTTTAACAAAAACAATAGATATCCCTAACCAACGTTCAAGCCATAGCAGGCCAACACCTAAAGGTGCTGGCTTAGGAATTATTGCTACATTATTAATAGTATATTATACTTTTTTTCCTCTAACTGATTTTTACTTTATAGGCTCTGTCCTTCTTCTTACTATTTTGTCGTTTATCAATGACAATAAACAATTGTCAATAATCATTAGACTAATTATCCAAATGACATTGGCCATTATTGTTTTAAATTTATGGACCCCCTTAGAACATACTGTGTTTTTGAACAATATTATTCCTGTTTGGTTAGAAAATATTATAATTATTTTATTGATTATATGGCTAATTAATTTATTTAATTTTATGGATGGAATAGATGGTATTTCTGGAACTCAATGTGTAATTATAGGTGTTGGAGCAGGATTAGCATTATTTCTTTCTCAAGGACAATATAAATTAGAACAATTAATTGCGGGATTTATGGCTGGCTCTAGTCTGGCCTTCTTGTTTTGGAATTGGAGTCCAGCTAAAGTTTTTCTTGGAGACGCAGGTTCTATTCCACTAGGTTTTATTAATGCTATTTTAATATTATTATTATGCAAAAGTGGGCTATGGTATGTAGCAATAATTATAAATAATTATTATATTTTTGATGCATCTATAACTCTATTAAGAAGAATACAGACGAAACAAAAACCATGGAAAGCCCATAAAGAACATTTCTATCAAAAGGCTGTTCAAAATGGCTATAGTCATTCTAAAGTATGTAAAATTATAGCCACACATGGAATACTGTTAATATGCATATCTTGTTTAACAACTTTAAAGCCAAACTTAATTATTATTTCATTTTCGATTGTTATAAGTAGCTTATCTACAATATATCTTTTATATTATCTTAATAAAAAACCATTGAAAGTTAAATAATGTCTTCTATTTTTAGATTTGCTCTAATCTGTAATATCGATGGCATATTAAGCATTATAGCTTTTTATGGGGCTTATTGGTTAAGACTAGAAACTTTTCCTCAGGACCTAATAATAAATACTGTAATCACTTTCTTGGCTGCAATATTTTCATTTATCCTATTAGGCGTTTATAAAAGGATTTGGCGTTATTCATCAACTAATGATTTAATTATAATAACTAAAGCCACCTTATTAACTGTTGTATTAGTATCTTTCAGCTTATTTCTCATGACAAGATTAGAAGATATGCCTAGATCAACTTTGATAATTTACTTCATATTATTTACAATTTTAAGTGGGGGTATTAGAATTAGCTATAGACTAATTAGAGATAAAACTTTAACTCCAATTCATGATGTAAATGAAAGAATAAAAGTCATATTAATAGGCGCTGCTGACGAAGCAGAGGCTTTGATTAGAACATCTCATAAACCTGGCGGGCCATACCATATATTAGGTATCTATGATAATGATAAAAGCAAATGGGGAAGAAAAATTAGAGATGTGAATATAATTGGTTCTATTGATGATATTTTTAAGTCTCAATCTAGTATTTTACTTAAATCAAAAAAAATTACTAAAATAATTATTACTAATCAAAAAACCTCTAGAACTGATATAGACCTTCTGCTTAAACTTACTGATAAACTAGGCATATCACTTGCTCGTCTTCCAAAAATTTCAGAATTAAATGAAGCGCTAGCAGATAATAAAAATAAGGAGCGTCCCATAAATATAGAAGATTTACTCGGACGCGCAGAAACTAGATTTGATAAAACTGATTTAACTAAACTTATAAATAATAAGACGGTATTAATAACAGGTGCAGGTGGAACTATTGGAAGTGAGTTAACGAGTCAAATTGCAGACATGAAACCAAAAAAAATAATCCTATCAGATTACTCTGAATATGCTTTATGGAATATTACAGATAAAATTTCTGCAAAAATTAATAATGGAAAAATATTATCTATATTATTAGATATAAGAGATGAATATGCCGTAGAAAAAGCGTTTAATACAAATCGGCCTGATATAGTATTGCATGCTGCTGCCTTAAAACATGTGCCTATATGCGAAAATCATCCATTAGATGCTATTAAGACCAATATATTAGGAACTAAAGTAATTGCAGAAAATGCAATAAAGTTTAAAACTAAAATAATGGCAATAATCTCTACTGATAAAGCTGTAGACCCAAGTAGCTTTATGGGAGCTTCTAAAAGAGCCGCTGAAATATACATACAGAACTTAGATAGACAAAAACACAGTACGAACTTTGTTACTGTAAGATTTGGAAATGTTTTGGGTTCTACTGGTTCCGTTATTCCAGTTTTTCAAAATCAAATTCTGCGAGGCGGCCCTATAAAAGTTACGCATAAAGATACGACTAGATTTTTTATGAGCGTAAAAGAAGCCGTTGAATTAGTTCTAATATCATTAACAAATTCTCTAAATGTAAAAGAAAAAGGAGGAATAAATGTATTAGAAATGGGAGAGCCAATGAAAATTGATAACTTAGCGAAACAACTTGCTAGACTTTCAGGGCTTACTCCAGGCAAAGATATAAAAATAATTTATACTGGCTTAAGAATTGGAGAAAAACTTCATGAAAAGCTTTTTCATAAGGATGAAAAAAAGATTACTACAAAGCACCCAGACATATTAATAGCAAAGTCTAGAGAATTAAACTTTTTAAAAATAGATGGCGTTATAAATAAAATGAATGATTTTTTAATTAGAAATAAAGAGAAAGAAGCAATCAATCAACTTATAAAGCTAGTGCCAGAGTTTTCGATTGATCCCAAAAATAAAATTTATTAAGGAGCCTAGATGTCATCTGATTTCATTCCTATTAAACGAGCATTAATATCGCTATCTGATAAAACTAATATTGAAATAATAGTAAGTATAATTAAAAAATATAATATTGAAGTGATTTCTACTGGTGGAACAGCAAAATTACTTAGGAGGCATGATATTAATGTAAAAGATGTTTCAGATTATACTAATTTTCCAGAGATGTTAGATGGAAGAGTAAAAACACTGCACCCTAAAATACATGGTGGCTTATTAGGAAGATATGATTTATCAACTCATAAAAGCGAGATGAAAAAAAATAATATTGACCCTATAAACTTGGTAATAGTCAATTTATATCCTTTTTCAGATGCTGTTAAAAACAATCTAAATTTTGATGAATGTATTGAAAATATTGATATAGGAGGGCCCTCTATGATTAGGTCTGCCGCAAAAAATCATGAAAATGTTTGCATTATTACTAATCCTGATGACTATGAAGGCTTCCAAAAAATTTTAGATAAAAAAAATTGCTCTACAACTCTGGAGGATAGAAAATTATATGCAGCTAAAGCTTTTGCTAAAACGGCCTATTACGATAGTTTAATTTCTGAATGGTTTAATAAGGAAGTAAATATTAAATGGCCTGAGACCATAACTATTGCAGGAAAATTATCTAGTGAATTAAGGTATGGTGAAAACCCTCATCAAGAATCTGCTGTTTATAAAAATCCTAATCACAAATTAAATGGAATTATTAAATCTAAATTGCTCCAAGGTAAAAAATTGTCCTATAATAACCTTAATGACTCTGATGCTGCATACGAATTAATTAAAGAATTTGTAGATCCTACTATAGCTATTATAAAGCATGCTAATCCGTGTGGAATAGCTTCTAATGAAATAATCGTAGAAGCTTGGAAAGATGCATTAAGAACAGATCCTCAAAGCGCCTTTGGAGGAATAGTTGCATGTAATAGAGAGATTACAGAAGAACTGGCAAACAATATGAATAAAATATTTTTAGAAGTAATTATAGCGCCTGCATTTTCTGCAGAGGCAATAAAAATATTCTCTTCAAAAAAAAATCTTAGACTCTTAAAAACAAATGCAACAGATAATGAAACAGTCATAGAGCATAGAATTGTGAAAGACTTATATGATGGTTTTTTAATGCAAGATAGAGATTTAGAAACATTAAATATAGACCATTTAAATGTTGTAACAGTTAAAAAGCCTAATAAAAAAGAATATAGAGACTTAATATTTGCATTTAAAGTAGCGAAGCACGTTAAATCTAATGCTATAATTTATGCAAAGAATAATGCTACAGTAGGTATAGGAGCAGGCCAAATGAGCAGGATTGACTCGTCACAAATCGCTACTATCAAGTCTCAAAATGCCTCTAAATTAGCTGGTTTAGATAAAAGTATGGCCGAAAGTTCTGTTGTAGCATCCGACGCATTTTTTCCCTTTGCAGATGGCCTAATAGCAGCAGCAGAGGCTGGTGTCACATCCATAATTCAGCCTGGTGGCTCTATAAGAGATGACGAAGTAATAGAAGCTGCAAATGAACTAGGGCTTTCTATGATTTTTACAGGTATTAGACATTTTCGTCATTAACTAATTTAGGTTCAACCACTCTCTGTAATAAAATTAGTCCTATTAAAAGAAAAATTATTATTGAAGCCATTCCTAGTCTTTGGCTGTCAAATATGGAAACTATTATCGCTAAAACTGCTGGTCCTAAAAAAGCAGTAAATTTTCCTGAGACTGCATAAAGCCCAAAAGTTTCAGTATTATTTCCATTAGATATATATCTAGACATTAGAGAACGACTAGAAGATTGCACTGACCCTATAAAAAAACCTAAAATAGAGCCAAGTAATAAAAAAAGCTCCTTATTTTCTATAATTAAAGTCATGCTACCAAAAATAATTAAAAATATTAATGATATTTTTATAATAAATTTAGGTCCTATTTTGTCATCAAGATAAGAAAAAAAAAGTGCGCCAATTCCTGCTGTAATATTTATCAAAATTCCAAATATTATAATTTCTATAAAACTCATCTTAAATGTACCTGCAGCATATAAACCGCCAAAAGCAAAAAGGGTATTTAAACCATCTGTATAAACCATTCTGGATAATAAAAAGCGTCCCTGACTACTATTCCTAAATAATCCTTTTATACGATAAAGCACCTCTCTAAATAAACTTTCATTTTTATAAAAAACTGTTTTTGTATGTTTTTTTACACTAATCAAAAATGGTATAGAAAAAAATATGAACCATATGGCTACAATTGGTCCAGCGATGCGAATATTAGCTGCTTGATCTATTCCTATGCCAAATAATGGGTTTTCATTCTTAACAAAACCAAATAAAATAATTAGCAAACAGCATATTCCCCCCGCATAGCCTGCCGCCCAAGCTTTTCCAGAAAGACTTCCTATTTTTTTATTTTTAGAAAAAGTTGGAAGTAAAGAATTATAAACAACTCCTCCTAACTCAAATGCTACATTAGAAATAATAACTAGAACACATACAAAAATTATTGCTTGGGGAACAGGATATGCAAACCAAAATAGTGCTGCACCTAAAGAGGATATAAGCGTAAAAAATATTAACCAAAACTTATGACTTAAATTTTTATCTATATGCCTTCCTATAAAAGGAGCAAGACAAGCAACTATTAATGCAGAAAAAGATATAGACCAACCCCATAATATAGAAGCCCTCTCTGCATTTCCTACAATGGCTCTTTCAAAATAAGCTGAGAATATAAAAGTTATCACTACCGTAGCAAATGGAGAATTTGCCCAATCGTATAGGCAATATGCAAAATAGGGCTTTATTTTATTTGGCAAAATATTTGCCATACTAATTACTATGCTTATTCTTTAATATTTCTAATTTTTTTTCTATATCTGCTACTCTTTTTGCATTTCCTGGATGCATCCTAAAAATTGAATCCTCCATCAACTGCGGCATATAAATAGATAGCCTACGAAAATAATTTGCTACTTTATCTTGAGAAAAACCTCCCTTAATAGCATATTCTACCCCAAGTAAATCAGCTTCTGTTTCTTTTGCTCCACTTTGAAATATAAATAAGTCGCCTACTCTTTGTAAAGAAGGTTTATCATTTATAGGAATAGGTTTAGCATCTACTTCAGACAAACCTTTACCATTATAATGGACAATATTATGAGCTAACTCATGACTAATCAAAAATGCTATTTCCTGATCATCTTTAATAAAATCTAAAGTAGCAATAGTAATGTAAATTTTGGAACCGTCTGCATAAGCATTTGGAATTGGAGAAACCATTGCCTGGACAGGGTAGCCACAGATTAATTCACTACTTAAGTTATATATTAAGTCTCTATTTAATCTTTTTATTCCTATTTCTAATCTGCCTCTTCTTGTTGCTTCAATTAATAAATTTTTATAATTTTGATTATTTACGACTTTATTATCTATAGAAAATATAACATCGCCCTCCATTATATTTGCTTTATTTGCAGGGCTTTCATGAGCGACAGAGACAATCATAGGCAGGTTGGAATGGTCCTGATTTTTTACATTGCTCGGAGACGCTGCATAAAAATAGGGTTTAAAAGCAGATTGCAAATCATTTGGAGCAGCAACCATAAAACCAAATGCATTAATCCTAGAGCTTATGCATACATCAATATTAGCTTTCATAATTGGCCAAGCAATATCATGAAGCCTCCTAGAAGCCGAAGCCATAGAACGTATTATATAGCTGGCCTGCTTAGATATTTCTTCTTTTTCTATCTGGTTTGTTTCTGTACCTTCATTTTTGCTTAATGAAGGTATCGAAGCACAAGACACAACAAAACAAAAACAGATAACTATTAATATTTTATTACTAATCATCACGTCGTCCTATTTTGAATTTAGACTAAATTACAATCATTTTAAAATAACATATAGTCATATATGGAAAAAGTTAATTTTTGGAGCGGGCGAAGAGATTCGAACTCTCGACATCTTCGTTGGCAACGAAGTGCTCTACCACTGAGCTACGCCCGCACTATATTTTTAATAATAATATAACTTATAATTAAAAAGCTTCTTATAAAAGATTTTGGTATTTTGGTCAATGTTATTTGACTTCCATTAAAATGTAAGGATAAAGAGAATTAAAAGTTTAATAATAAGTTAAATATTATGTTTTGATTTATATATTAATATATTAAAATGGTATATATTTAAAATAAATATAGGATTTAAAATGGTAAATAATGACGCTATAATTTCTTCTGACAAATCATTAGAAAATATTATTATTGAATCGGACAGTGCTTCATTTCATAAAGATGTTATTGAAGCTTCAAAAAACATTCCTGTTTTAGTCGACTTCTGGGCAGACTGGTGTGCACCATGCAAACAATTAACACCGATTTTAGAATCAGCAGTGAAAGATTATAAAGGTGAAATTAGACTAGTAAAAATTGACTCAGAGAAAAACCAAGACCTCTCTAAACAGTTACAGATACAATCCTTGCCGACAGTTTATGCATTTTATGAAGGGCAACCTATAGATGGGTTCTCAGGTGCAATGCCAGAAAATGAAGTGAAAGATTTTATTAAAAAGGTTATAGTTGCATCTGGTGGAGGAAAACAAGAAGAGATTAATAAATTAATTACCGAAGCTGAGGAATTATATATAGAAAATAACTTTGAAGGCGCTTTAGAAGCATTTGCTAATCTTTTATCTACTGAAGCTAATAATACAAAAATAATTGCAGGGTATGGAAAATGCTTAGTAAAATTAGACCGAAATGCAGAAGTAACTGAGCTATTAGGAAGTTTAGAAGAAAATATTTTAGAAGACAAAAATATTACCGGCCTGATAGCATTAAACCAATTAGCCAAAGATAGTAAATTAGCAGGCAGCCCAGAAGAATTTATTTCTGATGTAAACTCAAATCCAGATAACCATGAATTACGTTTTAAATTAGCAGAAGCATTTTTAGCTAATCACCAAAAAGTAGAAGCTATTGAACATTTATTAACAATTGTAAAAAAAAATAGAGACTGGCAAGATGATAAAGCAAGAAAGAAAATTATTGCTCTTTTAGAAGCTTTTGGAGAAGACGACCCTCTTACAGCTGAAACTAGGCTTAAACTTTCTTCAATTCTGTTTTCCTAATATACATATGGAGATTGATATACAAAACCTACCTAAAGTCATACCTATTTTTCCTTTATCAAATTGTTTATTATTGCCTAATGGCAACCTCGCGCTTAATATTTTTGAGCCTAGATATATAAATATGACAGAAGATTCAATTTCAAGTAACCGTCTAATTGGAATGGTTCAGCCTAAAAAATCAAATAGTAAAAAAATTGAATTATATAATATTGGATGCCTAGGAAAAATCACACATTTTTCCGAATTAAAAAATAAAAAATACATGATAGAATTATCTGGATTATGTAGATATAAAATTATTGATAATAATCAAACAGAAAATGGCTACCTAAATGCAAATGTAGATTATAGTGATTACACTTTAGACTTATCTTCTAATAAAAAAGAGGTAGATTCTAATATCATCAAAGAATTTTTATCTTCATTAAAAAGTTATTTTAATTCAGAAAGCATTGAAGCAGACTGGAAAACCATTGAAAAAGCTCCTGCAAACCTTCTAATTAGGTCTCTTGCTCAATCTTGCCCTTTTAATAATGAAGAAAAACAAATGCTTTTAGAAAGCAAAGATATTAATAAATTAGCCGAAACTATGATTGCCTTATTTAAAATAAGTGCTGCAGGAGAAATCATGAATATTAATTAAAGTAGGAGTATTAAAGTGAATGATAAAAATGGTATAGATAAAAAATTATTGGATATTTTGGTTTGTCCTATAAGTAAAGGGCCTCTTAAGTATAATAAAGGAGAGAATGAACTAATCAGCCTTGAAGCAGGGCTAGCATTTCCAGTAGAAGACGGGATTCCTATTATGCTATTAGGCAGAGCAAGAAAAATAAATAATTAGAATGTCAAATGATGAAAATAAAGTTAAATCAATTATCTACAATAAATTAAAAAAAACTTTAGATATAAACTTTTATGATGATTATATCGCAAGCATATCTGCTGAATTATTAAGAGTTGAAAGTCCTTCCGCAGAAGTTCAGGGGCACTCTTCTAAAAACAAAAATACTCCTTTAAATAAAAATAATGTTTCTATCAAGCAAATAGAAAGAGTGGGAAATTATGCAATTAGAATTATATTTGATGATGGACATGACACTGGCATATATTCTTGGTCGTATTTACGCTCAATGTCTGAAAACAAAATAAAGATGTACAAAAATTATTTAGACAGGGCATCTAAAGCTTCTAAAAGTTAAATGCCCATTGCGTATTTCATAAATGCTTTTTTTAAAGTAGGTGACTTTTCTACTGCAAATAAACCAATTCTTCTAAAAAATTTTACTGGCCCTCTAGAATCTCGAAATAATTCGTTTAAACCATGTGTTGCCTTAATTAAACTTAAAATATCTATTTTCCTAAGCTTTTCATACTCTTTTAAAAAAGTTATACTGCCTATATCTAAACCTAACTCGGCTTGATTCTCGCACATACTTGTGAAAGATTTCATTCCTCTAAGCGCTAAATTAAAACCTTGCCCTGCAATTGGGTGAACGCTATGTGCCGCATCTCCAATTAAGACAAACCTTTGCAACACTAGTTTTTTTGGTTGGATTAATTCTAAAGGAAAGACAGCGGGCTGACCAAACAATTTAATTTTTCCTAACCAATCGTGGCAATACCTTTCTATTTCATAAGAGAGTTCTTTAGGATTATTTTTAATTGAATTTAATCTACTTTTAGAAACTGCACTATCATCTGACCAAACTATTGCAGATCTATAACTATTATTAATATTTTTCATAGGCAAAACGGCTAAAGGCCCACCAGGTAAAAATTTTTCTAATGCAATATTATTATGCTTATTTGTATGCAGGATCTGAGTAACTAAAGCTTCCTGATCATACTTTGATCTTTTTTCTATAATTCCAGCTTTTTTTCTAATTACTGAATTCTTTCCGTCTGCAGCAATTATAAGGCTACCAATTATTTGTTTATTATTATCTAATAAGACTTTTGCTGAAAACTTATCTATTTGTATATCTAAAACCTTAGCCTTCAATCTTTTTACTTCGCCTAAATGTTTATTATCTTTTATAGAAGAGCTAATTGTTTTTATTAAATTACAGTTCTCTACAACATGCCCTAAACTAGTTATTTTAGATTTACTATCTGTATCAATAAGGTCTCTATAATCAAATTCCAATGATGCTGATGAAGATCCATCTAAAATACTTATACTTTTAATAGGCTCTATATATTTTTTTAATTTAGGCCAAACTCCTAAATCATCATAAAAATCTCTAGGTCCCGCTGCTATAGCAGTAGTTCTCTTATCCTGTTCAATTATCTGTTTTTCACTTCTTGGATCTACAATTATAATTTTAAAACCTTTACGCTGCAAAGATAAAGCAAGCGTCATTCCTGCTAAAGCACCTCCACATATTATAATATCTGTCCGAGAAGAATTTTTTTTTTCCAAAAATAGTGTCCTTATAAATTTATTTATATTTTGTAAATACTATGACAGAATAAAGTATGCAAATACCAGAAAATATAAAATTATTATCTGCTTATGATATAGGGCAACTTTTATATAAGAAAAAGATGTGTCCTATAGATTTGGTCAACTTTTATTATAGTGAAATCGAAGCATATACTAAACCAAATCCTTATACTATTTTAACGAAAAAAAGAGCTCTTATAGAGGCAGAAAATGCAAAAAGAAGATTATTAGAGAATAAACCTCTAAGTCCTCTAGATGGCGTTCCTGTTGCATGGAAAGATCTTTTTGATTTTAAAGGTTTTATTACCATAGGTGGCTCGAAACTATTGGAAAAAAATAGTTCTGCTAAGAAAGATGCTGATGTAGTTGCATTAGCAAAAAGAGCAGGGCTCATACAGTTAGGAAAAACTACTACTGTTGAATTTGCTCTAGGAGGACTAGGCACTAATGCAAATTTTATTACACCTGAAAATACAATTATGAAAGATAAACCTAGAGTTCCAGGAGGTTCTTCTTCAGGTTCTGGAGTAGCTTTAGGCGATGGATTATGTGCTGCTAGTTTTGGAACAGATACTGGCGGTTCTGTAAGAGTCCCCTCCGCTTGGAATAAATTAATAGGATTAAAAACTTCTATTGGCAGAATATCGACAAATGGAGTGCTTCCTTTAGCTTCTTCATACGATACTGTAGGACCTTTAACAAAAACTGTTAAGGATAGTAGTCTTCTTTTTTCAATACTTGCAAATAAATCTTTTTTTGAATTCAGTGATATAGATATAAATAATACTAATGTTCTTGTGGTTAGGGGTTTGCCTTGGAATGATTGTGATCATATAGTTCAGAAAGCTTGTGAAGACGTAATCAAAAAATTATCTAAGGCTGGAGTAAATATATTTGAAAAGAAAGTTACTGAAATAGAAGAAATGCATAAGATATTAGAAAAAAATTATGGTGGGGCTACAGTTGCAGAAGCCTACAATGAATGGAAAGATATGGTAGATAATAAAAGCTCTTTTTTAGATAGAGATGTTTTAAATAGAATGTTGATGGGGAAAAAAATGACACAAAGCTCTATAAAAACTATTTATGATGCAGAAGAAAATTTCTCAAAACATTTATATTCTTCAATAGACGAGTATGATGCAATTTTATTTCCTACTGTTCAGATTTTACCCCCTACAATTACTGAGGTACAGGAAAGTTCAGAAACTTATAATAAATACAACAAATTAGCATTAAAAAATACTAGAATTGCAAACTCTTTGCGCTTGTGTGCAATAAGCTTACCATGTCCAGATGACCTGCCTGTTGGTATAATGCTATGTATGTCTATTAATAAAGATGAGAAATTATTAAATTTTGCAGAAAATATATATAATATTATAAAATAATGAGGAGTTATTTATTCTATAACTCCTCGTTAATATATTAAAAGAAATTAATTATATCCTTTTTCTCCATGAACAGAAGTGTCTAAACCTTCTATCTCTTCATCTTCTTTTACCCTTAATCCAATAGTCTTTTTTACCAACAATGTAATTAACCATGTAGCAACTAAGCACCATAATCCTACAGCTATGACACCAATTGATTGCGTTATAAACTGCTCTCCTATAGTTTTTTCTGATAAGCCAAGACCTCCAAATGCTAATGACCCTAAAGGAGCCGTTAATAATATTCCAAGAACTCCCCCAATTCCATGCACAGCCATTACATCTAAAGCATCATCTATTTTCCATTTATTTTTGATTATTCCACACATTTTATAACAAACTAATCCAGCTAGTACTCCAATTATTATTGCTCCTACTGGGCCTACAAAACCCGAAGCAGGAGTAATAGTAGCAAGGCCCGCTATTGCTCCAGTAGCTATACCTACCAATGTTGGTTTGCCATGAGACATCCACTCTATTGTCATCCAAGTCAAAGCGGCAGTTGCAGCAGAAATATGCGTTACTGTAATAGCCATACCTGCAGCTCCATCTGCAGCTAATGCAGAACCACCATTAAAACCAAACCATCCTACCCATAGCATTGCAGCTCCCACAAAAACTAAGACTGGGCTATGCGGAGGCTTAACATCATTAGGAAAACCTTTACGAGACCCTAGCATCTTTGCTATAACCAAAGCAGCCATTCCGCAATTTAAATGGACAACCAAACCTCCTGCAAAATCTTGAACTCCTATTTTAGCTAACCAGCCACCACCCCATATCCAATGAGTAACTGGAGCGTAAACTAAAAGCAGCCATAATCCAGAAATCCATAATACAGCCGAAAATTTTATTCTTTCTACATAGGCTCCAACTATTAAGGCAGGCGTTATAACAGCAAAAGTCATTTGAAACATAAAAAATACATTTTCTGGTAAATTACCTAGAGTAGTTTCTGTCCCCACCCCTCTTAGAAAAACCTTTTTTAAGTCTCCAATATATGCGCCCTCTCCTGAAAAAGCTATGCTATATCCAGCAACTAGCCATAATATTGAAGCCAAGCAAGCAATAGCAAAGCACTGTATTAAAACTGATAAAATATTACTTGATCTGACTAAACCTCCATAAAAAAGGGCTAAGCCTGGTAAAGTCATTATCAGCACTAAAGCCGTAGAAGTTAATATCCATGATGTATCTGCACCTATCATTATACCCCCAAATCCAAAATTACTAAAAAGAGATTAAAAATCCCTCACAGTAAATTTTTAATGTTTAAATATTAGGCAATTATAAGTTAAAAATGGCAATATATCAAATATTATGATAAAAAGTTATATATTTTAAGATAAATAGTTGTAAATATCTAAACTCCATTAGACCAAATTAAAATACACGGCTATATTATATAATAACAATTAGGTTAGAAATATATTTATGAATAAAAGCAAATTTAATGAAAGCCTTGAATTATTGAATGATTATCCATTCCAGAGGCTAAATAGCCTATTAAAAGGAATAGAGGCTCCAAAAAATAAAAAAGGATTAATTCTATCTATTGGAGAACCCCAACATAAACCTCCTAAATTTATTAAGGAAATAATTGATAAAAATTTCAGTAAATGGAGCAAATATCCGCCTACTCTTGGCATGGAAAAATTAAATGTGGCATCAATAAACTGGGTTAAAAGAAGATTTAAGCTAACTGAAGATTTCATAAATTATAAAGACAATATAGTTCAGTTAGCTGGAACAAGAGAAGGGTTATTTAATGTTGCCTTAGCTCTAACTCCAAGAAAAAAAAATAACTTAAAGCCAGCAATTCTAATTCCTGACCCCTTTTATCAAGTTTATGCTGGGGCATCTAGAATAAGCGGTGCTGACCCTATTTTTGTTAGCTCTCTAAAAAAAAATAATTTTATACCTGCTTTTTCTACTGTTAGTAAAGAAACACTTAATAGGACTTCTATAATATATGTTTGCTCTCCCTCTAATCCTGAAGGAGTATCTTTAAAAATAGAGGACTGGAAAAATTTAATTTTTCTAGCAAGAAATAATAAGGCTACTTTAATTGTTGATGAATGCTATACTGATATATATTCAGAAACCCCTCCTATAGGAGTACTTGAAGCTTGTAAAATATTAAATACAGATATTTCTAATATTATAAGCTTTCACTCTTTGTCAAAAAGATCAAATGTACCAGGATTTCGTTCCGGGTTTGCAGTTGGTGATAAAAATATTATTACTAGCTTTAAAAAACTAAGGCATTATTGTGCAGGCCAACAACCTATACCTATTCAAGAAGCTGCTACAGCTCTGTGGAACGATGATGATCATGCTGAAAAAAATCGTAAAAAATATAAGCAAAAATTTCAAATGGCAAAAAGTATTTTTAAAAAAGAGTATGATTTTTATATGCCTGATGGAGGCTTTTATCTATGGCTGAATGTAGGCAATGGAGAAAAAATTACTCAAGAACTATGGCAAGAAGAAGGCATAAAAGTTATGCCAGGTTCATACCTTTCAAGGACTTCGGCTTCAAAAAAATATATTCGTGTTGCTTTAGTTGGCAATATATCTGAAACAAATACTGCTCTAAAAAATATATACAA
>ERZ651776.3086-NODE-3086-length-17121-cov-5.063600_pt1 | contig 17121 bp, 11 predicted proteins | sample MGYA00514761_ERZ651776 | MGnify/ENA metagenome assembly ERZ651776 | reverse complement strand
GTGAGTGAGTGAGTGAGTGAGTGAGTGAGTGAGTGAGTGAGTGAGTGAGTGAGTGAGTGAGTGAGTGGGATTTTATGATATTATAATTTGCTGCTACGCGCGCTCACCTGAACTCCGTGTTCCACAAGAGCATCGGAGTGCAGCTCCAGAGATCGGCTTCATTAAAGGCGTTTGTGGTCTCAGAGGGTGCCGGTAAGTCGTATTTTGGCGGAATGTAGCCGCAGTCACTGTAAGGGTAGCAGCCGGCACAGTATGTGTAGCCAAAGTCATAGCGAACATCTTCCTGACACTGGTGATCGTGACTGAATAGATAGCCCTGGTAATAACACCCCGCATCAATCAGAAGCTGAGGACAGGAAGTCGAGGGAGCGACGAAGGTAGTTGGGACGTCATCGAAGTCTCCGTTGGTAAGTTCTTCGACTGTCTTTTTAACAGTTGGATAAACCGCAGTCCCACTGTAGGATTGATCGTCGCAATCGGTGTAGATCGAGCCGTCTTTCATGCAACTGAACACACCGCCATCATTGAAAGGCGTACAGCTCCGCCCGTCGTAAATTATCTCCGCCCCATCCAAACAACGGCCTTTCGCACCGAAGGGCGCGCAACACCCACCTTTCGTCCCAGTGCAAAAACTACTATCGCAAACTACTGGGATCTGCTCCTCGGAGTGATCGACCAAACCGCACCTTGACTCGGGGAAGCAACTGCCGAATGTGACCATCAACCAATTGACGAAATTGGTTGTCATGGGGGAAATTCCGTCACGAACGAGACCAGTAGTAGAATCGCATGCTCCTAATTCATCGTGAGCGAAGACGAAACCACTTGTCCGCGCGCTAACGGGGATTAATACAGAGCTAAACGGGTACCTGAACTCAGCTCCTAAAATTCTGTCGTCACAACTCCCGATGCTTATCCTCTCGGTGGCAGGCGGAGTAGCAAAACCGCATGTGAAGTGAATGAAATTTAGGTCCCCGACATCAACATTTGTGATTAATTTTAGAGGAGCGTCAAGAATTTCAGCGCATTCGTTACAGAAAAAATAATCGGCGGTAATGCCTGCCGAAAATACCTCCCAAGTTACGTCTTCGTCAATGTTTGACAAAAGAGACGTAATTGCATCACAGCACGACTTTGAAATCTCAGAATATGATAGGTAAGCGCATTGGACCATTGTATCGTCAAAGGGCCGCCACTCGTAAACAAGGGGGTGGTTTCCGATGCATCTTTCTGGGAATGAATACTCGGCGTGAATAGCTGTAAGGTGCATTAGAGTAGGAGCCGTAAGCATCGCATCGCCGGAATCGCCGGCACCTTTTTGCAAATTCCGTCGACGCACGCTCTCTTGAGAGCTACTCTCAATCTGGCTCTCGACCTCCGTCATGAAGTCAAAATCCATGCCACAAAGACAGTCAGAATTACAAATGCATGTATCAAAACTCGTAGCAGCTGTGCTTTCTTTCTGCAGCACACGCGAATGTGCACGTGATAAAACGCGAGATAGTGAACGGGATCTCTTGCGGAAGTCGTGCGACCTTTGAATGCCATCCGAAAACTGTAGCTCTCGACCCCCACCTTGTTTGCCACTGGTATCGCCGCTGGTATCGCCACTGGTATCGCCACTGGTATCGCCACTGGTATCGCCACTGGTATCGCCACTGGTATCGCCACCTTGCTTGCCACTTGTATCGCCACTTGTATCGCCACTGGTATCGCCACTTGTATCACCGCTTGTATCGCCACTGGTATCGCCACTTGTATCACCACTTGTATCGCCACTAGGACCGCTACCCACCCCACCCATGCTTGAGCACGTAGCACAACACAGGTTCTCGAACCAACCGGCAGGAGCTCCGTTTGCGACTAAATCGCTATCGTCCACACAGAAGATTTTCACAGCGTCGCAACTAGTCAGCCCACCTAACGATTCCGCTGAAAGAGATGTCTCGTCATCTACACAGTCACTTGCGCTCCCGCCGTCACTCCCGCTGTCACCTCCAACACTTCCCCCATCTTCGTGAAACTCATCTTCGAACTCAAACCAAAAGAAATCTACACTTGTCAAGTTCTCGGGTAGCAGTGAATTGCACGCACTCCAACACTGGTCCATAGAAGTGTAGCTGGTTTGGAGAACAGCATCGGCGCTGATCGAGTTGCCATAGCAAAAGTTGTGGGAGGTCGTGTTCAAGATCTCATAAGAAACTCCACCTCCCAAGTCGGACTCCTCAATTACCGTGGGAACTCCCACGCAATTTAAAAAAAGTTTTTCGATTAAAGGAATCATGAGAATATCGGGAACTCCGTCATAAAACTGAAGAAGCACTGCAAGCACGACTCCATATCCATCTGTGCAGGAGGAACAAAGGTAAGGAGTCTCATCCCCAAACCAATCCTCAGCGCTTCGCGAAGTAAGAGGTATATCAATTAGCGACGCGTGTTTGGCGCTTATTAAGCTGCAGCACTGTTCAGAGATTGGGCCCTCAGAGAAATTTTCTATGTTGGTGTAATCAATAATACATTCCGCTTTCGGGGTAGGGAGGATGGATGAAAGGAAAAGAACAGGAAGGAGGAGGAATGACTTTGTCATTGAAGTCAGGGGGGGTGGGAGGGTCCACACCGAACCTTGTTCGAGTTGGCGAGGTGAGGGGAGTCTACGCTGGACTTATAAACTGCACCTTCTCTCCTGCTGATGGGGTAGGAATTTGTAACCAATCCAAGTATCTAATTCATTATTTTGGTATTACCGTCTATGAAGGATCGGCAGGATATATATATGCTCGGTCGGTAGGATGCCGATATACCATATAAAATTAATGTTATTTCAACCACTTTGTCGAAGAAATTGAAAAGAGTTGTCAACGACCTTTGTGTAGAATCAGAATAGGATGAATGATGCGTCGATTCTGCAGGAATCTATTTTGTCGTCCTCCTCCCCCCCTCAGTCGATTAAAAAAAGAAAACTCGATCCTTTCACTTCTAACGACGATGCTCCTGCCCTTGCTCCCTCCCCTTCCTCTCCTCTCAAAATGTATTCGGCTGCTCGCATCCAGACCTACGGCTGCGGCTATCTGAATACTGTCTCTGCGTCTTTGCGAGTCGCGCAGGAAACGAGCAGATTCGATGACTTGTTTGCGTGGTCGTATGGGGATGATCTATCGGCTGTTCTTGCAATTCTGGAGGCAACTGAGCCAGACACAAGACTCCCCCCCTCGCCATTGTCCTACTCTCCGACGCAATCGACGAAGCCCTTGTCTAAATACCTTCTACAGAGAGCGATGAGCCTGTACTGCCGAATGATGGCACGCGCGGGCAGCAGCCATTCATGGTTTCGCATCGACGATCTATACAGGCGGTATTACAGGAAAAACAAGTACAACTCGAACGGTGAGTCGCACAACGAGATTTTGGCGGACCTCAAGTTGCTGAAGAATAAGGGCTTGATACGGACCTTCTCTTCGGAGGAGGAGGCGGCGGCAATCTGCGGGTGCTCGAGGGGGATATTGAAGCATGGTGAGAAGGAGCGTGTAATCCGTTCTCTGGGGGGGAAGATATCAGCGAAGACGCCACCGTTTGTCAACCAGGTCTTCAAGGTGCTAAAGAGTCAGAGTCGCCTGAGTTTCACTGGTCAGTCCAGCGCAATGCCGGTGATTTCGAGGGTGAACGAGGAGATTGAGGCGAGTTTCAAAAAAGAAATTGGCTCGAACTTTAAAGATGAAAAATACGAGGTAAGTGATTGCCCCCTGTATTGCTGAGACATGCCTTTTCAGCATGCGCTCACGCTCGCTTCTTGTGCAGACTCCAGATGTTTTTGCCTTCGCCCTTCGATTTTATCCTCTACAGAGCGTGAGGAGGATCTTACGGATTGTCGATCTCGTCGGAAACGGCCCCCAGGCACCCCGTGATGGAGGCGGCCCCTACTTGTCTACCAGGAATGACTGGTCAACTCCGATATTTCCTGAGGATGTCATCACCAGTTCGGCCGTGACGAATCTGAAGGCATCGTGCTCTCGTGGAAGATGGAGAACAGAAAATATACCAGGTTTGGCTGCGCATTTGGGAATGAGGGTTGTTAGCAATTGCGGAAGCCTCTACGAGAACGACGGCAGTTCGAAGTCGCAAGAGAACGCCGCCAGCGATCCTCTCTTTCCGCTGTCAAGCAATGCGCGCGATTACTTTTTAGCCTTGGAATCGAGCATCGAATTGCGTTGGCTATTCAATTTCGCCCAAGAGACTGTGGAGAGGAATCAGGCTCGGCAGCGTGCCAGAGAAAACCCAAAAAAAACTTCAAAGGCTGGCAGAAAATCGTCGTCGAGTAATAGCAACAGCAATTTCGACGAATTAGTAAATGATTTGCACTGTGAAATCAGCTCAACTGATTCTATGGATATAGCGTCAGAAGGAACTGCAGGTGTAAACGCGCGTTCAGGCATTATTGCGAGCTTACTTTTAAAGGATACCCCACATGCAACAATCCAACAATTGTCGCAGCAAGTGGAAGGTGATCTCAGGCACATAGACAGCAACAACAAGAGCCACCTTGAGGTAAATGGGGTAGGAAATGGAAATGTTATGAGCGAGGCTATACAGTTGGGGATCGTTGTTGTGGCTGCTAGGTGCCTCGAGTACTTACTTGGACAGCCTAATGAGGATAAGATGGATTATCTTCGCCGCCACCCAGAACGTCGTCACCTTATGGTGGAGTCGGTTTTGTCGTATTTGATATTCGATGGAGTCGCAATTCTTGAGAAATTTTGTCTTTATGATGTTGCTGTGCAGCACCTCGATATTATTTGTGGCACTGGGGAGAAGAAGGAATTTGTTAGGGCCCTCTTGAGTAGGAGGACCTTGGGCAAAGCGTCTGAAAGGTTGTTGATCGACCAAAGTCACGTTGAGCGCGCTAGCAGTGATAACGGCGACTTGCTCAGTGAAGGAGAGAGCAAAGTTTCGAAAAAAGCGAAGGCCCTTCTGTCTGTCAATGAAAACGCGGCCATTCACTTGAGCTTCAATTTCGTCTGGTTGCTGCTCAAAAAAATTCCGTCGCCAGACAACGCCTCCATGTTGCTCACAATCGCAGAAAAGAACCACGAGGTCAAAACTCTTGGACTTCATATTCCAAGGCAGGGAATGGCAGAGGGAAAGAAAACCGAGGCATCGAATAAGAAGCTCGCCATGTTCACTCCTACTTTTGACTACTCAATTGCCAATACCCTGCGACAAGGAGAGGCCGGGAGATCTGCCTTTGTCGGTTGGGATGATGAAGATGATGATGACGGCAACCCAGGCCCAGTCAGAAGGTACAACGGAGGCATGAGCGTCGAGTCGCTGGCATTGGAAGAGTACAGGCTTGGACATCTCCCGGAGGAGGGTGATATCTCGTTGAGAGGAGGGGGTTGGGTTGGATGGCATAACGAAGGAGCGCACCTGCACGCCCTCTTTAATATTTTTTGCCACGAGGAAATTGTCAAATCTCGTCTTCCTTTGGCATTTCTGACACCTTTTCAGTCCGGCCCAATCGATCTACACACCTCTGAGTTTTATTCTCGTCGCAAGGAGATTATTGAAGCCCACTTTGCAATGATCGCGGACCTTAGTGCTAGCGGCCTCGTCGACTATATTTTCAATCACGAAGAAAACCTTAGTGGACGGCACAGGAAAAATTTACGGACTCTTGCTGCCGTTGCAGTTGGAATCGGAGGTAAGGGTTTGGTAGGGATTTTTCGGGCATTTTGCTACGATTACAGGCACTATTCATCCGGTCTCCCGGATCTCATGATGATTCGCTGTCGCTATTTGGATGGGGAGGGAGAGGGAGAGGGAGAGGGAGACGGAGAGGGGAAGATCATAATGACCATAGATGAACTCGGTGATTTCATTGGGGAGGAGGTAAGTTTGCCAGGAGAGGGATAGTGAGATCGAACCACTTATACTCGCCGTTTATCTCACCCGTTTTTTTGACTGGAACATTACTCAGTTTTCAAAAGAATTTCGGGCAGGGAAGGCCGCGAAGAACGCAATCAGCGCAGTGGAAGAAGTGTTGAGCGGCGGGCTAGACAAAAGGTGGGAGAAAAGGACGAGAGGATTCGTGGGTCCTCCGGCGGCGTTTGCTGAGGATGTCGATGAAGGTACGGCGGAGGAGCTCTTGAAAGATAATGTGAATGTAACCACGGTGGCGGCGGCGACAATGGATTTGGCAACACACAGTAGAGCTCCGTCCCCCCCTCCCTCGACTCTCAACCCACTCTCGCTCTTCTTTAAAGGGTCGAAGAGGGTCGATATACAAACGATTTTCGTGGAAGTGAAGAGCGCTAACGACACACTTGACAGTCGTCAAATCGACTGGATTAACATTATGAGCAATTGTGGGGTGGAAGCGAGGGTCTGCAAGTTCAGAGGACGGAAGGCGGCGAAAAAAACGGAAAATGCTACGTTGAATACCTTATTGGAGAATAAAAAGGTGGCAAAAAAGCAGGTAAACAAGAGTCAGGTAGAGAAAAAGACCGAGAAAAAGTCAGGGAAGAAAAAAAAAATGTCAACCCAAAAAAACAAAAAAAAGGTGGTGAGGACAAGTTGGACCTGTGAAATGTGCACAGTTATCAACAGCGGTCGGAGAATACTATGTGAAGTTTGCGGACATTGTAGAATAGAAAGTAACAACAGCGGAAATGACAGTAGTGACGATTTTGTGTAGCTTACAATTTTTGTGGTCAAAATTTTATTTATTTTTTCGTAAAATCTACTCCTCTACCATTCCCTCTATCGCCCTCAGAACATTTTTTCGTTTCTCGCTTTCTCCAAAAACGGCCTCAACTAAATTTTTTAGTTCGGACTTTTCTAGTGTCCTCCAGAACCCTTCCCCACTCATCAACTTGCCAGATATGGCAGCCAAATTGTATCCAAAGAAAGTAGCGACACTTGACATTCTCTCCAGACTTACAGTCTGTTCGCCCCCCAGTATCCCACTCGCCTCGTCGCAAGCTTCCTTCAACACGGTCTCTAGACGGTCACTGGCGTCCGCGCTGATATCACGAAAAGTGAGGATCTTCGCGCAGACGACATCGACCATAGCGTCAATAACCGTTCCCACGTGTCTGTTGTGCTCTTCCTCCGTTAGCACTGGTTTCAGCCCCTTCTCGCTGAAATTTTTGGCAATTTGTAGGCACGCATTGATGCTCCTGATGAAATCATCCCACACACCATTCTCTTCCCCTTCGCCGACAACAACGGCGCGTTCCAAATTGCATACACCCTCCTCCGCTACCGTCCTGACCTCAGATGACGAATTTTCTACAACGGAACGGAGAGCTTGTTCTCCAGAGCGAGAGACGGTAATCATCGAGGGAATCGACTCGGACAAATGAGACACGAGGTAACTGCAAGAGTTGTGGTAAAGTGCTGCCTGGCGAGGAACAGTGAGGATGTCGTCCGCGACGAAGGGAACGATTCGGATAAAAACCTGCGACAGGAGAGGGGGTGTTGAAGACAGAATCTCGAGGACGGCCTTCTTATTTGGGAATACTTCCGGCGATGAAGCTATTCTCGATCTCTCTTCATTGACTTGACCAATGAGTTTGGCGATTTCCACCGCTGTTGTAGTGATGGAAAGATTGTTGTTGTTGTTGTTGTTGTTGTTGTTGATGACAGTGCCCCAGAGCTTGAAATCCTTGCACAATCGACGGGCTTCCTTCGTAAGGTCAGTTTGAAATTGCTGTGCGATTCGCCGACTCTCGCAAGTATTCAGCGCGTGGGTCGTCAGGGGGGATGTCGATGCGGTTGGACCGGTGGACGCGGGTATCCATCCATTTTGCTTCAGGTACAGGTCGAACACGTTGAGAGTAGGGAAGAGCAATGTCGTACCGATTTTAGTTTTGTGAACCAAGCGGTCCAGGAGAAAAGCTTGGGGGGTTTCGAGTTCGGCGAGGTCGGGGGCGTGCAAAGCCACAATGTCTTCAATGATGGTGGACCACATTTTGGCCTCGTTGTTGCGGTCGTCGTCGCCGTCGTCTACGTCGTGCTCAAACAAACCCATGGAGCGCACGAGGTACTCTCGACCCCCTAAGACGCGCGTCTTGACGTCGGCAAGAATTTTCTTCATATCTGCCACAACGTTCTCAATCGACCCACTGGGCTTCAACGACGACCACATCGAGCGCTTCACTTTGCTGAGCATTAACCCAAGTGCGTCCCTGCCAACTTCCTCCACAGCAAGAACCGCGTCGGGAATCGTGTTGTTGTTATTGTTGTTGTTATTGTTGTTGTTATTGTTGTTGTTATTGTTGTTGTTGTTGTTGTTGTCGACGCTGTTGTTGTCGACGCTGTTGTTGTCGACGCCTAAGCCGCCGACAACAACGAGCTCCGCTTTAGTAATCACAGAAGCGCTCAAGATGTTCGCGCGCTTGGTCAAGTTTTCTCTTATGCTCGTCAATTCCGCGGGGGAGGATTGCGTCTGTCGGAGTAGGCTTCGCGCCTTTTTTATGGCAGAAGCTGCCATGAGGAGGACCTTGCCGTCGCTGGGGGTTCTGTTGAGATGGTTTTCGGCGGCGGACAGGGAGGATAACGCCTCCGTAAGGGTGGTCTGTATGCTGTGATCCTCTGCTGCAGATGTTGAGGGCAAAGTTGAGGAAGATGGGGGAGCTGGAGGAGCTGGAGGAGCTGGAGGAGCTGGAGGAGCTGGAGGAGCTGGAGGAGCGTCGTGAAGCGGCAAGGGTGCGCTTTTGAAAGTGACCTCCTCATCATCAGAATCATCAGAATCCCCGCCCGCCGCCTTCTTGCTCGGCGCTTCGTCGTTGTCAAACGACCGTATCATCGCCCCGATTTCCTTCAGACGTCGCGCAAGCGCGGATTCGAATCCGCTCTCCGTGGAGTCGACGCCTTGGTCCATTAACACGTCCTCCACGCTGTTCAAGTTTAATCTACTCAGAAACATTGACTCGAGATCTTCTGAGGGCATCGGGGTCGTTGTTGTGATAGGAGCATCTCGTGACGTCATAAGCATTAGGTCCTGCCGCGTCGAATCCAGGAGGAGTGTGATGTCGTCCGCCAAATACTGCCCAGACTCCATGACATCAAAATCGAATTCAGAATTCGAATCCTTGGGGTGGGGGAGGCTGGGAGGGTGAAGGAGGGAAATAAGTGTGGGAATTGAACACCCTTTCGGAAAGGCTTCCTAGTTGTAATCTATTATCAAGAACGAGGCGAGGAGGAGGAAAGTCAGAGGGTCTGCTGACAAAGAAGGTTTTACTGTGCAAAAGACCCACAAATGGCAGCTATCAATGTAGCGAAACGTTTGCTGCTGAGGCGCCCTCGTGCACTGTCATCATGTGCACCCTCTCAGACGTCATCGTCAATATTATCTCAATGGATACCCACTCAATCACTGTCAATGTCGACTGGGTCGACGGGCCCTCCCGTAGAAAACCTCATGAACCCCAAAATATTCCACGATTTGGCCGATACGACCCTTCTGTCCCTGCAAGACCACCTCGAAGGCAAGTTAGATATAGACGAGTCGGAAAGGGAGGTCGATATAAATTATTCTCAAGGGGTTTTGACAGTCAAGATTGGCGTAAATGAAAGTGGCTGTGTGAGCAGTCCTGGCAATTACGGGGGTAGCGGCGGTACGTGGGTGCTGAATAAGCAAGAGCCGAATAGAGAGATTTGGTGGTCGAGTCCTATTTCCGGACCGAAGCGTTTTGCTTATTTTAGCACCAACCAAGACCTTGACAACAACATCCAACAAGACGACCATGATGACGATGAGGAAGAATGGAGCAGTGGAAATGCCGGGGAAAACTGGGTTATGAGCAAGGGAGATGGCGAGAAAATGACTTTAAGGGATATAGTTGAGAAGGAGTTTTAGGTAGCTTTGTAAACAAATCGTTATCGTTATTGCAACAACTAGAAAGGTTTGTCCCACAGTGTTTCGCCCGTCTTGCTGTTCTCGTAGTATTCATTACCTGTCGCCACGTCAACGTGTGTGATCCAAGTGGTCGAAGGAGGTATTGGTGGTCTCATCATAGGATTGTCCATGTTGAAAGAGCTGTCTCTTTTGATGTCTGTCATCTCCATCTCCGCGACTTTGTCCTCCATTACTGTTTTCTTTACAACCTTGATCTTCCTCTTCATCTTCTTCTTCTTCCAACTCCGTATGCTCCCCTCGCTCCCAATACTTGTCGAGCTCATGACCTTCGTGAGCGTAGCCCAAGCATCGTTGTGTTTTCTGATCTTGTTTAAGCCTGACGCACCCGTGATTCTGGAATTTATCCCCATGGTTGAATCATCTGAACTGAGAAGCCTCTCCTCCTCGGCCTCTTGCTTGACGACTATTATCTGCACAATACAAATGAATAATACCACGAGGACAAGGAGGACATTCATGGTAATTAAAACTATACCTAGCTGACTTGCGTCGAAGTCAGATACGTCATCCCCCGCCAAGCTACTGGCTTTCCACAGTTTCATCAACAATCCAGTCATGAGGACCAAAAAGATTTCCACATTCGTGAGAATGTAAAGTGCGTTGTCGCGTTTGTACAGGAATGGCTTCAAGTAAGCGCTTCCGACAAGAGCTGCTAGAGTGATAACCATTCCGGCGGCCAGTTGGGTCCCACTTCCCGGCTTGATGAGGCCAAGAACTCCCGTCAGAAGGAGTCGCCGAGCGGTTTCCAAGATTTCAAAGTACCAGCACTGAGATAGCGTTTGTTGGTGAGGTGGTGGTGGTGGTGGTGGTGTTGGTGGATCGGTGAGAAAGAGAAATATTTTTTTCACCAAGACCAAGAACTGAGCCCGTCCCAGCAAAAAAAAGTGGGTAACGAGAGCTTTTACGGGCTCAACTATCGCAATCGTGCACTGCCGAGACTTACCTTGGGGACGTACGCATCATACAAAAAGGACACCTGCTGCAATTTTTCTTGCTCAAGCTCGTCTTTCTCGACATTATCGTCGTCTACAGTTTTGATCAATGTCCTCTTGCTGTACAAAATGTGGGCAAACAAAGTCGGGACACCGATGGGGTAGATGCACACCATCAAGATACCATAAAAGTAGAAAACTTTGTGTTCTGTACTGGCGCACTCGATGCTGTAATCAGCTCGCAGAAATTCGTCTCCGTTATCGAACTCGTCGCAGGGGAATGTCGAGAAGACTACGGTACAGACGGTAGGAAGAACTATCGACAAGATCGCGAGGGCGACAGTAAAGCAGAACTGCTTCCCGATAACGTTTACAGTCGTCAACAGGCACATGCAGCCGACTAAAACCAACGGTGTCAACGTCGCCGTCAGAAGGAAATCGTGAAAATTAACGCTGCCTGAGATGCAACCAACCTTGAATATCTGAAAAATGTCCAGTTTGAAGACGGACAAAGACTTGATAAAGTCCAGAAAGGATTCAGGTAGACTGATCTGGGGGACCACGCTCGGAAGCGTCACGAGAATCTGCAAGGTAACAAACAAGATTTTCACGCAGTTTTTGATCGACTCGCTGAAGGATTCTCTCGTTTCTGCATCAAACACTTTACAATAAAGAAAATACATCAAGTACGGGAGTATGATCAAAAGCGAAATCGACCCGAGAGTACCTGTGGGGTCCATGGCCTTGCAAGCCTCGCAGATCCCAAAAACGTCGTGGGAGAAGTTATCATCACACAAGCTGCAATATGGCCCATGATGACCGTCTCTGCAGTATGCTTTGCTGTCCGCGGCGGAGCTTGCGGATGCATAATGTTCGTAGGCGCGGGTTTCAAAGTTCCCAAGACCCCCGATGCATGCGGCTGCAACTGGACACTCGCGAATGTCCTCTGAAAATGGATGCGTCCGCCAGTAACCATTCTCAAGTTCGACCGTTGTGACGGTCAGGCCACCGGCAGCTGCCGAAGTGTTATAATACATTCCCTCCAACAAGTCATGGCATTGCTCATGTTGCCTGTCTAAATACTTGTCGTTCGGACAGATACACAAAGACCTGTTGGCGGCGCCTATGCGCAGTGTCACACTATTCTTCACTACGACGTCGCAGCTTTTGCAGCTCTCTACGCCGAAGGATTCCTTAAACTTTGACTTCTCGCATGGCAGACAGGCGCTACCAACGAGTGTTGATCCCCCACCGCAGAGGCACTCGTCTGTGGAAGGGTGGCGATCAAAACCGTCCGCGCATGTGCACGAAATAGCTCCGACATGCGAAACCATGTTCGTAGGGCAAAATTGACAACTCGTTGCGCCCCTGACATCATTGAAGGTGTTTTCAGGGCAGGGTGTGCAAGTTGAAGCACCAGATCCGCTAAATTCCCCGACGGGGCAGAGGGTCATGTTATTGCCGTCGCCACATTTGTTGCCCGCGTCACAGAGTGTGCACACAGAGGAACCGCGCGTGCTGAAAGAACCAGCGCCGCAAGCCGTGCAATTAACGTCCCCTGCCTGGGCCCTAAACCCCGGAGCACACGGTTCACACGAGCTCTGGTCACTGGAGGGGATTGAGCCTCCTCCGCAAATTTGGCATCCCCCGGTCGACCCCTCGGAGCTGAACTTGTTGGCGTCGCATGAAACGCACTCAAGTGCCCCAGTTCCACTCGTTTTACCGGCAGCACAATTGAGACAGGCGCTCGCGCCGGCTGTCGGGGCATACTTGCCACTACGGCAGAGTGAGCATGACGTTTGTTGGTCTCCGGAACTAAAACGACCCGGTGGGCAACTTTCACAGCTGGACGCTTGAGCCGCTGATATCTTTCCCGCGCCGCAGATTGAGCAGTGCGTGGATCCCTGCTCGCTAAACCAGCCGCCCACGCAGGGGAGGCAGCCTGTTCCAAAAGGCGAGTAAAAGCCTGCATCGCACGGAGAGCAAATGATGTCGCCAACTGAACTTGCTTCGCCGGCGTTGCAGTGAACGCACGATGTCCTGTTGCTGTTCGGGACCTCACCAACCTCGCAAAATTGGCAGTAAGTCGAGGCGGGTGATGCGGCTACTGTCCCATCTGTGGTACAAAGCGTGCAAACATTCGTGCTACCAACGCTGAAGGAACCCCTAGGGCAGTCAACACAGCTGCGAAGCGAGTCGCAACGAGCGAAGCGAGTCGCAACGAGCGAAGCGAGTCGCGACGAGCGAAGCGGGTCGGGCGAAGATTGGCGACGCAAGGAGCGAAGCGAGTCGCGACGAGCGAAGCGAGTCGGGCGAAGATTGGCGACGCAACGAGCGAAGCGAGTCGCGACGAGCGAAGCGAGTCGGGCGAAGATTGGCGACGCAACGAGCGAAGCGAGTCGAGCGAGATTGGCGTTAGCTAATTTGATGCGCATAACGATGATGATAGTAAAGATACTTGCTAGCTCAACGCAGCTGCTATAGCAACCGATAAAGGAACGGAATTGACGCTTTTTTTTTAGCCCGTAGCTTGCTCGTCGCTTCGCTCCTCACAATTTCTTACCTGGATTGAAACTTGCCCGCAGGACAGGGCTTGCAAAAAGGAGAGTTGGAGGACTTAAAAGTGCCAGCAGGACATGAGATACAAGGTGTCGATGTTGTGAATGAAGTAGGAGTGAGGCCAGAGGTTACGTCTCCGTCGCACGAGGACAGCTTGTTGGTTGCTTTTTTGTGTTGGGAGAAGGGAGAGTTCATGTAGTCTACACTGTGATATACGCGCATGATGGCAATTGATCCCTGGAAATTGCCGTTGCCAAATCTGTTTTCATTTCTGTTAAAGTATCCAGGGAAGTGCTTCGTGCGAACAGCTGAATTCGTCGACTTGTGGTTGCCGTTTATATAGATATCAGTACTTGTGCTGGTGTCGGGGGAGGTAAAGGGGGGTTTTAGAAGAGGATTTGTGCGTTAGAAGAGAGGGGGTGTAGTTCTTAGTTCTAGCGGAGTTAACAGTGCGTCGTCATTCATCGCCATCCGCATTCATCGCTTTATCCGTCACACACCTGTTCACGACACACATTATATGCACCCAGTCACCCACCGTCACCTCATCTGCCAAATCCTCCGCATTTAGAGTCGCGGTCTTGCCTCCCTCGGGCATTTCCACATGGAAATCTAACCTTGGTGCAAGGTCCGTGCCTTTAATTCGGAGGTAAACTTGGGACGTCGATTCTCCCAACCTACCAAAAGAAAATATATCCGAGTCAATTTTGAATGCGTCAAATCTTACTAGAACTTCAAAGGAATGGCCGCCGGCCCCGCCCCATGCCCATGACACCGTCGAGGATTCTATCGTCTGCGTGTGTACTTTTGCGAAATCAGCATCGCTTGAGCCATCGAGGGTCAAACCCTCGTGATCCACACAGGATGCATCACCTCTGTAGATAGCATAAAGGATGTCACTTCCTGAGGGGCGGCTACCAGTGTCATAAGCTACAGGTGTACAAGAGCGAAAGTCCCATTCGTGCGACGGTGCCATGGGCAATGCAGTCTCGTTGTATCTGCGGAAGATTTCTTCGCCCGTCAAGGCTATCCCATTGTAAAGAGTAAACTGTGCAATCGTTCCAACAAAGTGACGCCTCAAATCACTTCCGGATGGTGGAAACAAATTGGCGCCAATCCCGTTAGTCTGTCGCTCGCAGACGCGAGGGAGGGGAAATAGAAAGGGGGAGTTGCTTTGTTGTACGCCATCTATTAAGTTCGTTTGATCGCCGACGTTAACGCCATTTTTATACCATGTCGCCGTCGCTCCTTGTTGCGAAGCAAAGTCTAGTTCAAGAACTAGAACCAGGTGGATCCAAGTCTCCGTTTCGATGTAAGATTCGGTCGGATATGTGCTGTAAATTGAGTCCATATTGCCGCCTGAAGAAGGGAAGTTCCCCCCAAGCATAGAGAACGTGGCCAAACCATCTTCACCAAGTTTCATCAAAAAACCCGTATCGGTTGGAGTGTCAGCATCGCCGAATTGGAACAGTCTTGATTCGGAATTGATCGCCGCGGCGGTTCGGAACATAAACTCAAAAGTCAAAGAATGAGCACCGAAATACCAAAAATCGTCAAATTGCATGTAGGAATCGACGCCGTGAGGGAAGGAAGCGCCCTCGGCAGAACAAGTCACAAATGCACTTTTTCTGAGACTTAGGTGATTGGCACTATCGGGTATTGTGTCTGAAGAGCACCCACGAAAGTCGTAATCGTGCGCAGTTCCTGTTGCAGAACGGTGGGGAGAGAATAGTGTCGTTACGTCACTCTGATCCAAGGCCACGCCATTGTACATCTTCAAGTATCCTATCGTCCCAATGGTAGAGCGGCCTACGGAGACGAGCCGATTTGCCCTAGAAAGGCTGTACGTGTGTGCACCATGTGAGTCAGTTAATGAACCGACTTTGACACCATTCTTGTACGTTTTGAGAATATCTCCATCAAAGACCCACACGTAGTGCTCCCACACATCGCTATTAAAAAAATTTCCTGCGACGAGCGAAGCGAGTGCAACGAGCGAAGCGAGTGAGTGCGACGAGCGAAGCGAGTGCGACGAGCGAAGCGAGTGCGACGAGCGAAGCGAGTGCAACGAGCGAAGCGAGTGCAACGAGCGAAGCGAGTTGCAATGGTAGGGGCGTTGGTGGCGTTAGAAATGGCGAAGAATTTGGTAGCAGCAACGTTACATTTGGAAGTATCAGGCATGTACATTGATATCCAGTACTCACGCCTTTTCGGCTCGTCGCTTCGCTCCTCGCACACTCAGAATTTAGTAGCAGCAACGTTACATATTTCCAAATATCAGGCATGTACATTGATATCCAGTACTCACGCCTTTTCGGCTCGTCGCTTCGCTCCTCGCACATCGCTTCGCTCCTCGCACATCGCTTCGTTCCTCGCACATCGCTTCGCTCCTCGCACATCGCTTCGCTCCTCGCACACCCCGCTCCTCGCACACTCTCACCTGCCCGTCGTGCTTCAGGCCCTGATTGTTCTTTCTCTCCTCCCCGGTGAGCGCGGGAAGATGGGTGACTCCGGCGAACAACGACCTCTCGGAAAGTTGAGGTATGTTGGGGAACTTCAGCTCCTCGGGCAGCGGCTTGTGCGTCCCAAAACCTTTCACTGAAAGGTTGTTCTCGTCGTACGTGGCCGGGAGTCTATTGGCAAGATCTTGAGCATAGTGCAAAAACAAACGCCACAGATTGGGCAAATAAGCACTGAGAAGCAGCAATATCCTGCCGTCTTTCACCAGTTCGTCCTGACTTGCGCACTTCTCGTGGGGTTGATCGCCAAGGTGGAAATAGTAAACAGGAACAATTACCTCGTGCAAGAATAGTTCCATTGCATTCGTGGCCGATTCGTCGAAAATCTTGGCGTAAACCCTCTGGCACAAGACGAGAAGGAGCGTGTAGAACTGGGGAAAATTGGCCGTGATGACTTTGTTATTTATGCCCGTGTAGAGTTCATCTGGGGAAAGGTCCAAGACCTTTCGCCAGAGAAACGCCGGGTTGAGAATTTCCCTGTCGCTTTTGGGTGGAAGGTGCGTCAGGCAAAGGTCAATGTCGGACATGAAATCGAGCCATTTATAATAATCCATGAGCCCCTTATCGCTACTATAGGTCTTGAAGACGCTGATGACGACCTCTCCGGCCCAGTCGCCTTTGAGGTGAGGAACGCTGACTCTTGAGGCAGCGTGCGGCTCATCGGCCATCTCTCTGTCCAGCGCAACTAACTTGCCCCGGAGGAGGAACGAAAGCGTCATCGGGTGGTTTTTCTCTTCCCTCCGGAACTTTTCTTCTTTATCCGCGCGTTGTATCAGCCAACGTTCCAGCTCAATCTCGTCGATTTTTTTCTCTGAAGTAGAAGTTGAAGTTGATGTCTTACTCCTTGTCCTCGCCAAAGGAGGGGAGCTACTCTTCCTCGTCGCTCTTCCGTCTGCTCCCATTTCCATCGTCACTGCGGCCCCTGGGTCGGATAAATCTGCATGATCGGGATGAGGAACCGAGTCATTATTGGGAAGAAATCCCTGTTTTTCAGTCACACAACACAACACAACATGGAGTGAGGTGAGTTAGTTTATAGTGCCAAAAAATGCCGAAAAACCTGGGCATTATCATTATCGCACACAATGTCTGTCGTTCGCTCGCTCGCCCGCAGTAAATCCCGAACAAGAAATTTCCTACACAATCAATCAAGTGTTCGCTCGCTCACCACCCCCCCCCACGCCCCCCCCCACAC
>ERZ651776.3085-NODE-3085-length-17123-cov-7.344480_pt1 | contig 17123 bp, 16 predicted proteins | sample MGYA00514761_ERZ651776 | MGnify/ENA metagenome assembly ERZ651776 | reverse complement strand
CAAGTATATGTTCCTTCACCCGTTCGAGCATTATCTACAAATGCACCAGTGTAGACATCGCCGCTGCTGGCCCAAGTGTAGGTACCTTCGCCGTGCCTTTTTTCATTTCGAATACTACCGTTGTATGTATCTCTATTAGCATATTCTTGAAAAGCCATACTGTTAACCCAAACCAGAATCATTTAACTCCAGATAAAGTGACATATTCTTATTACCATTTCATTATGTTTTGGCCCCACGATAAAACTGGTGCCAGGAATCCAAATAGTGCTACGCAAAATTCACCCATCCAGATTAGTAATACTTAGCTACGGTGGGGCCCCTACTTACAAAACGGATGGATACCCGCGGGCAGGGTCAGGTAAGGGGGACTTAGATGGGCTGTAGAGCAGTTTAAGGCAAGTAAAACGTGCGATCATCAAATAAGACCAAATCTACGCAAAACTGAACATGGTGTGGTATGATTTGAGGTATGTTTTTTATACTGACCTAATTTAAAATTAGTATACAGTGCTCTATATTATTTGTTAGAAAGACTGTCTGTCCGCCACGTATTTAATATTTATGAAATAAATTCAATACACTAATAAATTTATCAGAAATTAGCCCCCACATTCGCCCCCACAACATTGACCATACCCGCTATTTCCGCCACGCGCCCGCCCGCCTGCGTGTCGATGCAAACATGTTTGCTTTGGCATATGGTTACGCGGCTGTTTGCTTGCTGGTACAACTCCGGACCGCTGAAGGCGCAACACAGGCTGGGTGTGGTGTTAGGTTGGTTGTGAGGGGATACAGAAGCGCCACTTCTACTCACGAGACAATTTCAAGCTCAATCGAACCGCTGCTCTTGCTGAGTGGCGCCAACTATTGAGCGCATAAATTAAAGCTGCGCCAGCAATCCGATGCGAGTTCTCATTAGTCTGACAGCACCACAATCAGAACTGCGAAATCAAACACCAGTCGGATTCCCGCAACCACACGCGGCGGCACCCATTCGTCCAACATCTCGACACGCAGGTGCGTATCGCGGCGATGGACACCAATTGCGCCGATGAAAACCATCCAGATCAAAAGATGCGCCGCCAATTCTTCCGTCCATTGCAGTGGCGCGTTCATGACATAGCGTGTGATAACTTGGGTCACTGTCAAAGCGACAAAAACCACAAGCAGCCCTGCACCGATAATGAACTCAGGCATGCGTCGCGGGATCGTCGTGTCGATCAACGGGCCGTGATGATCTTCGTTGTCCATAGTCCCCCCAGTGACTGACAAAGAGTCAGCCGATCTCCGTGCTCAGAGGGTAAGGAAACTATATGGATATGAAAAACGAATTATTGTAACCTTATGATTAACCATCTGGTTGTGAAAGGTTAGATATGAGTAAGTTTCTGAACGTTCGGCTGCGGCATATGCGGGTGTTTTTAGAGATTTTGCGCAAGGGAAGTCTTGTGAGTGCCGCCGGTTCTTTGAATGTCACGCCTGCAGCAGTCTCAAAATCCCTGCGCGAGTTGGAGGCAGAGCTTGGTGTGAGGCTTTTGGAGCGAAGGAAGACAGGGGTCCGTGCAACCGCTGCCGGAGAACGCTTTCATCAACACGCCACTGAGAGCCTTTTGTCTTTCAATCGGGCTATTTCCGCCGTCGAAGAGCCTGAACAACGGGAACATCGGTTGCGCATTGGTGCCCTGCCTACGGCGGCGGGATCTATCGTGCCAAATGCTCTCAAGGAATTATTCGCCCCTGACGAACGCGCCAATGTCGACGTGGTCACCGGTCACTACGAAAACCTCGCCGCCGCGCTTCGTGCCAGTGAACTGGACTTGATCGTCGGCAGGATCATCACCCGTGACACCGTCGGCCTCTCGTTCGAGCAATTATATGAGGAAAGCGTTGTTGCGGTCACGGCGCCCTCTCACCCCCTCTTTCAAACGGATGCACTTGATGTAACGGACCTGTCGAAATATCCAATTATCGTGACGCCTGTTGGGTCAACTGTGCGCGACAGCGTCGACAGCTTCTTTTTTGCCCATGGTATCAAACCGACGGCGCTCATCATTGAGACATTTAGCGACGGTCTGGCCCGCAATTTTTCAGCAATAACTGAGGCGATCTGGTTCGCCCCCGCAGGTCTGGTCGCGCAGGATCTTAAACGTGGAACACTTGCGAAATTGTCGATAGATCACGGCTCGCTTAAGACAATCATCGGATTGACCACGCGCACCAACGAAGCGCTGTCAGGTTCTGCCCGGCGTTTTGCCGACTTGCTTCGGCAGCTTGCTCATCAGACCGAAGGAGGTTGAAACATTTATTTGGATTTTCGTTTTCTTGGGCCCTCAATATATAGTTTGAGTGCAATTATTGGGACGGTTTTCGCTAAACTAATACTACTCACAAACGACTGCTTTGCCCGCGTCTCGATCAATGGAATGGACCGCCACGAGCTGTCGATTGGATATCCACCGAGAACGTTAAATTTGAACGGCTGCTTTGACGACATTGACCAAATCAAAGAGGTAAACCTGCCGCAACTGCGAAGAAATGCTGCGTGAGCAATAGCTACACCTGCACAAGTCCGCGTCGTCCAAGGTTTGTCGCATCTTCAATGACAGCTTTTGACTTGGGCCGCGCTGCGAAGGGTGCCTCGGGTGGGTCATGGCTATTTTCTGCGACACAGCGGCCAATGACTACAGGTTTTCCATCGCTGCCAAAGTATGCGCCAATCCCAGCCGGATGTGTGTTTCGAGCGTGGCCTTGGCCTTTGGGATGTCCCGTGCAAGGGCAGCTTCAAACACCAACCTGTGCTCGTCCACGGCGACAGCGCCACGATAGGTCAGCACAAGCATCTGATACCGCAGGTATTTGTCAAAGATTGTGCCATGTAGCGCCAGCAGGTTCTCGGAATTACATGCACGTATCAAAGTCTGATGGAATTCCCAGTCATAGCGTTTCCACACCTCTTTTTGCGATTTGTCACCATCCAGCATCTTCTGTTCGATCAGGTGCAATTTGTGGTGTGCCGCGACCAGATTTCCTTCCCAGTCGGCATCCCCGCAGGCGATTGACGTTTCAAGCGCGGAACATTCCAGCAAGATGCGCAGTTCCGCAATCTCGGTCAGATCATCCGCCGAGACAGGGCGCACGAAGAAGCCGCGTTGTTCTGCTGCTTGCACGAACCCTTCGCTGGCAAGGCGGTTGAGGGTTTCGCGCAAAGTCGAGACGCTGGCAGAATAACGCTCCCGCAACCTGTCGAGCTTTAGCTTTGATCCCGGGGCGAGTTCACCAAAGATGATGTCATGCTTGATCCGCTCATAGGTGCTTGCCCCGACGGTTGGAGAAGATTGGGACATGCCGTGCCTCATGTTTTGCGTGTTTTGAAGATAATAACACTATTATCCGATATTTCTCAAGAACTGATAAAATAGGCGAAAAATAAAAATATCATATATTATTGCGAATCTGTTAAATTCTGCTAGCGTATCCGAAATTCGTAGAATGAGGGCCATATGGCGCAGCCAAAGAAATTAGCGGTCGTAGGGGCCGGCCTTGTGGGGCAGCGCCACATCGCAGCGATCAGTCAAGTGGACGGAGTTGATCTAGCCGCTGTGGTGGAACCCGGTGCGACGGAACAATCCGTGCCCGTTTTTAAGTCACTCTGCGAGTTGTTTGATGCCGTTGCGGTTGATGGCGTGATTTTGTCAACGCCGACGCTGCTGCATGTCGAGGGTGCGATGGCGTGCGTCCAGCGAGGCGTTCCAGTGCTCATCGAAAAGCCGTTGGCGGCCTCGGCAGACGATGCGCAGGAGCTGATAGATGTTGCCTGCCGCAAGGGCGTGCAAATTTTGGTGGGGCATCACAGGCGGCACAATCCGATCATCCAAAAGGCCGCACAGCTGATCAAGGACGGGGCCATCGGGCAAGTCCGCGCGGCTCAGGTGACATGCTGGTTCTACAAACCTGATGACTATTTTGAAGCAGCACCTTGGCGCAAGAAGGCGGGTGCGGGGCCGATTTCTGTCAATCTCGTGCATGACGTCGATTTGATGCGTCACTTTCTGGGCGAAGTTATCACGGTGCAGGCGCAAATGGCGCCGTCCCTGCGCGGGTTTGAAAATGAAGACCTTGCCGCCGCCGTTTTGCGGTTCGAAAGCGGGGCGGTTTGTACGATCACCGTGTCCGACAGCGTGGTGTCGCCGTGGAGCTGGGAGCTGACATCCCGGGAATATCCAATCTACCCGGCCACAAACGAATCTTGCTACCTGATCGGCGGCTCTGAGGGGGCTTTGTCGATTCCCGACATGCGGCTTTGGCAACATGAGGGCGGCACAAGCTGGTGGAATCCGATCACGGCCACCGCCATGCCGGTGAGTTCGTCCGACCCGTTGATCAACCAGATCGCCCATTTTGAACAGGTCATTCGCGGTGCAGCCGAGCCTTTGGTCACAGGCGAAGAAGGCTTGAAAACATTGAGTGTTGTTGAGGCGATACAGGTCGCGGCGCAGACACAAAAGACCGTCACATTAACCGGTACTGCGGGGACGTCGTCCAACGCTGCCGAGTAAAATATCCGATATTTTTGAAAATGTATTGCGAAATTCGGAAAGTCAGGCAATAATCTGCCACACAAACTGCCCAACACGGGCCTACAATCGTCTGGGAGGACAAAAATGACATTTACAATGACCCGTCGTATCACGATGGCTTCTATGATCGCCGCTGGTACACTTGCTAGCAGCATAGCTTTTGCGCAGACTGATCTTGTTCAACTTCGCATGGCCACTTCCGGTTCCGAAACCGACGCACGTTCGGTCGCACTCGCTGATGTCTTTGGCCCGGCGGTCGCGGGCTTCGCATCCTATGAGCCATCCTACAACGCGACCCTGTTCGACCAAGGCACAGAGCTGGACGCGATCAGCCGTGGCAATCTTGAGATGTCGATCACATCCGCACAGGAGTTGGCGCAGTTCTTCCCCGAATTTTCTATCTTCGCGACGGGTTATGTGCATCAGGACGCGGCACATCAGGTCCGCGTCTTTAACGATCCGCTGATGGAGCCGTTCAAAGCGAAAGTCGAAGAAGAGCTTGGCGTGCGCCTTCTGTCCGTCATGTATCTGGGCCAGCGCCACGTAAACCTGCGCCAGACCCGCGAAGAGCTGGACGTGCAGACACCTGCCGACCTTGCTGGCGTGAACCTGCGGATGCCGGGCACCGATGCGTGGCAGTTCCTTGGGGCCGCATTGGGTGCAGCACCGACGCCAATGGCCTTCACCGAGGTTTATACTGGTCTGTCCACCGGCGCGATTGATGGTCAAGACAACCCGCTTCCAACCGTTGTGGACCGCAAGTTCTATGAGGTGACGAAGCAGATCGCTCTGACGTCACACCTTGTTGACCTGAACTACATTGCGATTTCTGCCGCGACGTTCAACGCGCTGACACCAGAGCAGCAGTTGACCGTTCAGCGTGCGGCCGATGCGGCGGCGTCTGTGGGTCGTCTGCGTCAGTTGGAGTTGGAAGGCAGCTTGACCGCTTTCCTCGAAGAGAATGGCGTGGAAGTCTATGCACCTGATCTGGCGGCTTTCCGCACCCATGTTCAGGCCCAGTATGTCGGCAGCGAATTCGCCGCCAGCTGGCCCGAAGGTGTGCTGGACGCGATCAACGCACTCGGCAACTAAGACCTAAAAGGGAGACCTGCCATGAAATCTGTATTCCAGTGGGTCTCTCGCATCTCTGACGCAATCGCAGCCACATTGTTGGCTGCGATTTTCTTTATTTTCCTGCTCCAGATCGGGTCGCGGTATTCACCCAAGATCATCGGCTATTTCGGCTGGGCAGAGACCTTTCCCACGCTGGGAACAATTCAACCCCTTGGATGGACGCTTGAGCTGATCGCGATCCTGTGGGTTTGGGTGATCTTTTTTAGCTGCGCTTTTGTGGTACGCGAATGGGATCATGTGAAATTTGACATTATTTATCTGGCTGTGTCGCGGCGCACGAGGACGATTTTTGCGATTATGTCAGCCACAGCAATCGTGGCGGGCATGCTTTATGCGTTGCTTCCAACGTTGGACTACATCGACTGGATGAAAATTCGGAAAACATCGACAGTGCGCAACCCGTTCACGGGGGGTAAAATTCCGATGCGCACGATCTTCAGCGTCTATGGTGCTTTTATGGTCGTCGTCGCAGCACGCTATGCTTGGCTGGTGGTTGATACGTTCCGCAACGGCTCGCCCAAGACCGAACTTGAAATCGTGCTTGAGGCCGAAGCCGCCGTAGAAGCGGAGAAATCGACATGAGCTTTGAACTCGCCTCCCTCCTTGTAACCCTGTTCGTGCTGGCAGGGATCGGCACGCCTATCGGGTATTCCATTTTGCTGGCCTCGATTGTGTATCTCGGTCTGTCTGGACTTGATGTCGCGCTGGCCGGTGAAAAGATCCTGCAAGGGTTTTATGGCAGTGCGATCCTGCTGGCTGTGCCGCTGTTTATCGTCGCCGCCAACATCATGAATGCGGGGTCGATCACGGACCGGCTGCTGAATTTCTGCGTCGCCATTGTCGGCCGCTTCAAGGGCGGCATGGGCCATGTGAACGTTGTGGCGTCGCTGATCTTTTCGGGCATGTCTGGGTCCGCCGTGGCCGATGCTGCGGGTATCGGCAAAATCATTATTTCGATGATGACACATAGCGGCAAATACAGCCGTGGATATGCGGCGGCGATTACGGCTGCCTCGGCCACGATTGGCCCGATCATCCCGCCGTCCATCCCGATGGTCCTCTACGCGCTGGTGTCTAATGCATCCATCGGGTCGCTCTTTCTTGCGGGTATTTTACCGGGCCTGATCATGGGCGCCGTATTGATGGCAATGAACGGGTATCTGGCCCACAAACGCGGGTTCGAGGTCGAAGAAACAGTGCCGCTCAAAGAATTGCCGCGGGTCACCGCGAATGCGTTTCCGGCCCTGTTGATGCCTGTGATCTTGCTCTACGGGATTTATGGGGGCGTCACGACCCCAACCGAAGCCGCTGCTGTCGCCGCGTTTTATGCGCTGATGCTGGCGGCGCTGTTCTATCGGTCGTTGTCGTTCAAGGCGCTTTATCAGGTGTTCGTAGACTCTGCGCGGTCCTCTGCGGCTGTTGGGATCGTGATCGGCGGTGCGTTCATCCTGAATTTCATCGTCATCACAGAACAAATCCCCCAATCCATTTCAGGGGCGCTTGAAGGGGCCGACATCAGCCCGCTGATGTTCCTGATTATGGTCAATGTGCTGATCTTGCTGTTGGGGTGCGTTCTGGACGCCACGACGATCATCCTTGTGATCGTTCCGCTGTTCATTCCGACCTGCGAAGCCTTGGGGATTGATCTGGTCCACTTCGGCGTGTTGGTCGTGGTCAATTCGATGATCGGTCTGATCACGCCTCCCTACGGGATTTTGCTCTTTGTCATTAATGCCGTGACAGACATCCCCCTACGCGAGATCATCGCAGAAATCTGGGCCTTTTTGGCGGTTTTGATCGGAGCACTCATCGTCATGATGCTATCGCCCGATCTTGTGCTGTGGTTGCCGCGTTTGCTTGGCTATCAGGGCTGATGCTGACGATCCCGACACATATCGTTCCGGGCGATATGGCAGCCAAGTTGCTGGCCATCAAAGCCGCAGGGTTCCAAGCGATTGACCTGAGCCTAACGGACATTACGCAGTTTGACGGGACATTGGCGGACCTGTCGGCGATGGTATCTGGTGCGGACCTGAAAATTGCGTCCGTCGGGCCGCTTGATGCGGGGGTGAATCCGGCGCAGCTCGCAGCAAAGATCGCCTTGGCGAAAGAGCTGGGCAGTGATCTGCTCATACTTGATGTGGCAGACGCAGCGTGCCTGCCCGAAAGCCTTGATCCCCTTGGTGCCGTTCGCATCGCCTTGCGCCCGGCGCGCAATGCCGAAGATGCGGTGCGTGACTACGTGGCAAAGACTGCGCAGGCATCTATCGGGCTTGGCTACAATTCATTCCACGCGCTTGGCGACGGATCACGCCCCGCGCGGTTGCGGGATCTGGACGGCGCGACTGTCTTTCATGTCAGTCTGTGGGATGGGCCAAGCCTGCCGATGTTGCCTGGGCAAGGCACTTTGAACTTGGGCGGCTTCGCCCGCGTGTTGGCGCGTGCCGGATACGTCGGCCCTTGGTCTGTCGGGGTTGAACCGCAGGGGCGCGACACGGTGCTTAATGCGTACCGTTCACTGGTGACAACGCTGTCAGATGCGGCAGCGACGGAACCCTTGCTGCGCAGCGCGACGCCGGATTTACCACCCAAAGTACCGGCCAGAGGGTTCGAGTTTATCGAATTCGCGGTGGACGGAGACGGCGCGAAGGACCTGGAGACGACCCTGACGTCCATGGCGTTTCGACGCGAACGCCGCCACCTGACCAAGGCTGTCACGCTTTGGCGGCAGGGTGCGGTGAATATCGTCATCAACCAAGAAAAAGCAGGTCACGCAGGCAGCGCGTTCGCAGAACATGGGTCGTGCGTTTGTGACATGGGGCTACGGGTTCACAATGCGGCCGAAACGGTGGAACGGGCCCGCGCGTTGGGGACACACGACTTTTCGCAGGCGGTCGGTCTTGGCGAACTTAGCATTCCAGCCATTCGCGGCGTTGGCGGCAGTGTCATCCATTTCATCGATGAACAATCCGACCTGCACCGTGTCTGGGACATCGAATTTGAACCCGTCGGGACAACACAGGCGACCCCGCCCGCAGGGTTGCGCCGGATCGACCATGTGGCGCAGACGATGCGCTACGGTGAGATGCAAAGCTGGCTGCTCTATTACTTGTCGACCTTCGAAATGACCAAGTCGCCCATCGTCAACGTGGCGGACCCGTCTGGCATCGTGCGCAGTCAGGCGATTGAAACGCCCGAGGGCGACGTGCGGTTGAACCTGAACGGAGCAGCGGATGCGCAGACCATGGCGGGATCGTTCGTGAGCGGCAGACCAGGTGCGGGCGTGCAGCACATCGCAGTCCAGACCGATGATATTTTTGAAACATCCAGCCAATTGGCTGAGGCAGGGTTCGCGCGCCTGCACATCCCGCGCAACTATTACAGCGATACGCAGGCGGCCTTTGATCTGGACGACGCGCGCACAGCCCAATTACAGGCCCATAACATCCTGTACGACGAAGACGAATATGGCGGGTATTATCAGCTTTACGGGCAGGCGATCTTTGACGGGTTCTTCTTTGAAATCGTGCAACGCAAAGGGCGCTATGCAGGGTACGGCGCGCGCAATGCGCCCGTCAGGTTGGCGGCACAATCCAAAGTGCGTGCGGCGGTGGCATCGTGAAAGCCGCACTGATCGGGAACGGGATTGCGGCGTCGCTGACACCAGTTCTGCACGAAGCCGAAGGGCGCGCGCATGGACTGGCGTATCGCTATCGCCGCTTTGATATGGCGGGTGCGCCAGAGCCTGCGGTTGCCTTGCAAGATGCGGTGACAGAAGCCAAGGTTGCGGGCTATGTGGGCGTCAATGTGACCTATCCCTACAAACAACAGATCATCGCGCTGCTGGATGACCTCAGCGATGGGGCGGGCGACATAGGATCCGTCAATACGGTGGTATTTCGGAACGGCAGAGCCGTCGGTCATAATACCGATTATGTAGGTTTTCATCGGGCTTTCGTGGCCAAGATCGGTCCGTTGCAACACGACACGGTCCTCTTGCTCGGCGCAGGTGGAGCGGGCGGTGCCGTTGGTTTGGCGATGCTGGATGCGGGTGTTTCTTGCCTGTACGTTTACGACCGCGATGCCTGTGTGGCCGATGCCTTACGCGCGCGGCTGGTGCGGCTTCGCCCACAAGCGCAGGTTTTAGTCTGGTCGGGGGCAACCCTCATCGACGGGGTGATTAATGCGACTCCGATGGGCATGGCGTCCCACCCCGGTCAGGCGATTGATCTGGACGACGTTCCGCACGCCAAATGGGTCGGGGATATCGTCTACTTTCCTCATCAAACCCCGTTGCTGCACGCCGCCGCCGCGCGTGGCCTGCATGTCATGACAGGCGCTGGCATGGCGGTTGGTCAGGCGGCGGCGGCGTTCGAGCTGTTCACAGGGCTGCCAGCCGATGTCGCTCGCATGACCGCGCATTTCCACACACTTACCCAAGAGGTCCCCGCATGAGCGACGACGCAGATGCAATCCGTAATTGGTGGCGCACATCCATCATCGATATGGCCCCCGGCAAAATAGAATTTCGCGGCCACCCGATCCAAGACCTGATCGGCAACGTGTCTTTCGTGCAGATGATCTGGCTGATGACAGCGGCGCGGCTACCGGATGCTGCCGAAGCGGCCCTGCTTGAGGCCGCACTTGTGGCTGGCGTGGACCACGGCCCGCAGGCGCCTTCCATTGCAGCCGCGCGGATGACCGCAACCTGCGGCGTCGGGTTGAACAACGCTATGGCCAATGGCGTGAACATGCTCGGCGATGTCCATGGCGGCGCGGGAGAGCAATGCGCGGAGCTGTATTACGATATCGCCGCGCGGATGGATGGTGGCGCCCGCTTGGATGCGGCTGTCCAGGACGGGCTGGATGCATGGCGCGCAGTCAACGGCAAGATTGTCAGCGGCTTTGGGCACCGGTTTCACAGACCCGTCGACCCGCGTGCCCCGCGCTTGATGGCTCTGGTGCGGGACGCCGCGCAGGCGGGCACTGTGTTGGGGCGCTACGCTGACATTGGCGAGGCCGTGCAGGCGAACCTTAGCACACGCAAGCCTTTGGCCATGAACATCGACGGGGCCACGGCAGTGATTTTCTGTGAACTTGGTTTTCCCGCCCCGCTTTCGCGTGGCTTGTTCTGCCTGTCCCGATCCGTTGGCATCCTGTCCCACGCGTGGGAGCAAATGCAGCAAGGCGGGCGCAACAAAGGGCCGATGCCACCGGCCTATCTGCCGGATTACATCCCGCCTTCAGACCCGAACGGTTAGTTGGTTTGCTGCGCGCTCAAAGGCCAGTTCATCGGCCCTTGAGGGCCGTGGCGTTTATGATCGCCGGGGCGTTTCTTCTGGTGCTGAATGATGCCTTGATCAAGCTTTATGCAAGTGGACTACCCACCACCCAGATCATTGGGGTCAGGGCTTCGGCAACTGTTCTTGTTTGCCTGATGGTCATGGCCAAGACAGGCTGGGCCTTTCCGCGCTTGTGGGGCCGCGACCTTTTGATCCGCACAGGATTTACGATTGCCAATGTCTTTGCATTTGTCGCGGCAGTCATCGCCTTGCCCTTCTCGTTAGCCGTTTTCGTTGACATGACCAACATTCTGTTTGTTGCCATGCTGGCACCCTGGGTTCTGGCTGAACGGCTGAGTATGATTAAAGTCGTGTCAATCCTGACTGGAATGGCGGGGCGGGCGTATTGCTGTCAGTTCAGGTTCAAGACGCGGGCTGGTTGACCGTGTTGCCCGTTCTCAGCGCGTTGGCCGGGGCCGGACGAGAGCTTTGGACAAGAAAGTTGGGGCCTGATTTCAGCGCGAGCTTCCTGACGCTTTATGCCGCGGTCGGAATGATCGTTGTCGCGCTCGTATTTGGGGTTAAGGAGTGGGGTTTTGACCAGCCATGGGCGCTTGGAGCAACTCTTATCGCGGGGTGTCTGCAGGGCGCTGCGATGGTGCTCATGACATACGCGTTGCAAAATGGAGAGGTTTCTTTCGTTGCTCCATTCCGATTGACCGCGCTGGTGTGGGCCGCACTGATTGCGTGGGTCGTCTTTGCGGAAGTGCTCACGGTTATGGATTTTCTGGGGATAACCCTCGTCGCGGTAGCACTCTTGTTACTCAGCAAGGCCGCAGGCCCAAGCACGCCAAACCAGCCTGTGTGACCTGCGTTTCAGTTGGTGCGTACGAGGATTCGGTGGTAAATATGATAAAGTATAAAATATCATAGATTTTCGAATCCATAATATGTTATTGTTACTGGCAGATGACATGGAGTGATTCACAATGCCAGATCAGACCGGCCAGCCGCTCTATTCGCTTGCGCATCTGACGCTGATCAATGCCACCGCGCCCGAGTTGATCTACATCGCGGCGCGGGCAGGCTATGACGCTGTTTCGCCACGGTTTATCCAGATGAACGTGCCAGGAGAGTTCCGCGAAAGCCCGATTGACAAAGCCATGGTGTCGGCCACCAAAACGGCGTTGCAGACTACGGGGCTGAAGGTTCTCGACATCGAGTTGGCCCGTATCACTGAAGACTGCGACCCGCGGTCGTTCGAGGCTGCTTGCGAATTGGGTGGCGAGTTGGGCGCAACACGCATGATCATGTCCGCATGGACGCCCACCCGTGATGACCGCAACTTTATCGTCGATTGCTACGCCGAAACATGCGAGATCGCTGCCCCTTACGGATTGTCCGTTGATCTTGAGTTTCCCAGCTTTTCGCGATTGCGCACGTTGGATGAGGCACTTGATATCGTCCGCGCAGCCGATCAGCCAAATGGCGGCATTCTGGTTGACACACTCTATTTGCACCTCAGCCGTGTCGATCTGGCTGAACTGCTCCATGTGCCCGGTGACTTGCTGAATTTCCTCCATATCTCGGACGCTCTGCCGGGGATTGCCGACACACGGCAAGGGATGATCCAGCTGGCACGGGATGCGCGGCTTTATCCCGGTGAAGGGTGCATTGATTTTGCCGGTATCATCGAACGGATGCCGCCCCTCGATTATTCCATTGAACTTCCCAACCAATCCCGCGTCACAGAACTGGGCTTTGAAGAACATGCACGGCGCTGTCTACAGCACGCCAAGCGCACTTTCGGAGATGTCAGATCGCAGCGGCGCACCCACCCCATTCCCACACAAGAAAGCATGACAGATGGCCAGAGAGCTCACTGAAGAAGAACGTAAATTGACAGCAGACATGATCGCCCGCGCCCGCGCCGCGATGGCAGAGATTGAGGATTGGTCACAGGCCAATCTGGACCGCCTGAGCCAAGCAATCGCTTGGTATGCGGGCAATGAGGCGACATTCACGCGACTGGCGGAACAGGGCGTAGACGAGTCTGGAATTGGTGACCGCGCAGGGCGGCCTGCCAAGCGGTTCAAAATTCAGATGGTTTTGCGCGATGTGCTGCGGACGCCCTCTACAGGTGTCGTTGAGGTGGACGAGGTCAAAGGGTTGGTGAAATATGCCAAACCTGCGGGCGTAATCGCCTCGCTTATCCCGATGACGAACCCTGCGATGACGCCGCCCGTGACGGGTGTTTCCTCGGCGAACGCGCGCAACGCGGTTATCTTCTCACCCCATCCGCGCACCGCAGGCACCACGTTTGAAATGGTCGAGGTTATGCGCAAGGCTTGCGTTGCTGCTGGCGCTCCTGCGGATCTGTTTCAGTCCGTTCGCCATCCATCAATCCCGATGACCCAGCACCTGATGGAAGAATGTGATCTTACTTTGGCGACTGGCGGCAAGCCGATGGTGAAGGCGGCCTATTCGTCTGGTCGTCCAGCTTACGGCGTTGGGGCGGGTAACTCTTCTATCGTGATTGATGAGACCGCGGACATCGAGATTGCGGCCGCAAATACGCGGATTTCCAAGACCTCAGATTTCGGATCCGGCTGCTCCGCGGATGGCAACATCATCATCCAAGCCAGCATCTATGACCAGATGGTCGCTGCACTTGAGGCCGAGGGCGGTTACCTGTGCAACGCCGAAGAAAAGGCACTGCTTGAGGCGGCAATGTGGGACGAAAAGGGCAATCGCACGTTCCCCACAATCGCCTGCAAACCACAACAAACGGCGGACGTGGCGGGGTTCACGATCCCTCAGGATCGCAAATTCCTGATGGTTGAAAACCAAGGCCAAATCGGGCCGGAGCATAAGTTCTCAAAGGAGAAGCTGACAACCGTCATGGCGCTTTATCATTTCAAAACTTTTGACGACGCGCTCGACACGGTGCGGGCAATTTATGCCACTGGCGGCATCGGCCATTCCTGCGGTATTTACAGCCACAACGACGACAACATCGACGCGCTGGCACGGGTAGCCCCCGTCAGCCGGATGATGGTGCGACAGCCGCAATCAAAGGCGAATGCGGGGTCATGGACCAACGGGATGCCGATGACGTCCAGCCTTGGCTGCGGCATCTGGGGTGGCAATATTACCAACGAGAACGTCACCATGAAACACATGATGAACTACACTTGGGTGGCGCGGCCAATCGCCGAAGACCGCCCCTCTGAGGCAGAGCTTTTCGGTGAATTTTACGGACAGGAGATCGCATAATGGACGGCACCAAAGTAGACGGCAAAACCGTCGCGGAACATATCGTAGATTTTCTGGAACGCCGTGAGGTTGAACACGTTTTCGGCCTGTGCGGGCATACAAACATCGCCGTTCTGGCAGCACTCGCCCAAAGCCCGATTGAGTTCATCACCGTGCGTCACGAGCAGACCGCGAGCCATGCGGCGGACGCCTATGCGCGCGTAACGGGCAAAGCGTCCGTTGTGCTAAGCCACCTCTCCCCCGGCCTCACAAACTGCGCCACGGGCGTGGCCAATGCCGCCCTTGATTGTATCCCGATGGTCGTCATCGCGGGCGATATCCCGACGCATTATTACGGCAAGCATCCGCACCAAGAGGTCAACCTGCACGCCGACGCGGCCCAATGGGAAATCTATCGTCCTTTCGTGAAACGCGCATGGCGAGTGGACCGCGCGGACCTTATGGCAGAAATTCTTGAGAAGGCATTTCACTTGGCAGAAAGCGGCCAGCCGGGGCCGGTTCTGGTCAACGTCCCGATGGATATTTTCAGCGAAGTCGTCCCGTCCGAGACCTTTGATCGTGTGGCCAAGAACACCCGCACCTTGGTAAAACCAAGCATCGACGATGACACAGCCCGCGCGATTGTCGCGAAGATTGCTGCGGCACAAAAGCCCGTCGCATATGTTGGTGGTGGCATCCTTTTGGCGCAGGCCTCTGCCGAACTGGAAGAATTCGCGACCCATATGGGGCTGCCGATTGCGCATTCCCTCATGGGCAAAGGGGCGGTGCGCGACGATCACCCGCTGGTCATGGGGATGACGGGGTTCTGGGGGACCGAACTGGTCAACCAAACCTGCCTTGCGGCGGATGTGGTTTTCGCTGTCGGCACGCGCTTTAAAGAGGCGGATTGTTCCAGTTGGTATCCGGGCTACACGTTCAATATCGGGTCCGAGGGCAACGACACGCAGGTCATTCATATCGACATCGAACCGCAAGAAATCGGACGCAATTATCCTACAGAGATTGGCGTGGTGGCCGATGCCAAGGCGGCCCTGCGGGTGCTGACGCGTGTGGCCAAGGACATGTATCCCGACGGGTTTAATCGCGCTGAGAAGAAAGCCGAGATTGCCAAATTCCGCGAGACGTTCAAAGCCTCCAACGTTGAAATGCAGACCTCTGCTGCCTTCCCGATGATGCCCGAGCGCATTCTGGCGGACGCCCGTACAGCGCTGCCCGGTGACGCGATCATCACAACGGATGTGGGCTGGAACAAGAACGGCGTTGGCCAGCAGTTCGACATCCTGACGCCGGGGTCGATCCTGACGCCGGGCGGCTTTGCCACAATGGGCTTTGGCCCACCCGCTGCAATTGGTGCAAAGCTTGCAGCACCGGACCGCGTGGTGATCAGCCTCGTCGGGGATGGTGGTTTCGGACAGAATCCGTCGATGCTGGCCACGGCCGTGGAACTGAACCTTGGGATCATCTGGCTGGTGATGAACAACAACGCGTTTGGCACCATCGCGGGCTTGCAAAAGGCGCACTACGGTTTGACCTATGGTACGACCTTCCCAGGCAGTGCCGCAGCGCCGACAAACGGGCCAGGCTATGCCGACATCGCGCGCGCTTATGGCGCCGAGGGCATCCATATTTCCGCCGCCGACGAATTGCTGCCCGCATTGCAGGCCGCCATTGCCAGCGGCAAGCCCACGGTGTTGGATGTCCCCATGATCAACAATCCGACGCCCACAACAGGGCATTGGAACATCCTTGATATCTATTCACCCGACAAGGACGTCAGCCACGTCGCAACCTGAAAGACCGCCGATGGAAAACCCGAAAAACCTGTTCAAAGCGGGCCTGAAAACAGGGCAGACGCAACTTGGCATCTGGAACACCATCGGCGGCAATACGGTGCCGGAGATGCTTGGCGGGGCGGGGTTTGATTGGGTCTTGGTCGATTGCGAACACGCGGCGATTGAAACGATCGAGGTCTTGCCCGCCTTGCAAGCGATCGGCCAGCACAGCCAAGTGTCCGCCTTGGTGCGGCCTGCGGCCAACGATCCGACCCTGTTCAAACGCATTCTGGATATGGGCGCCCAAACCCTGCTTGTCCCCTACGTCCAGACGCCGCAAGAAGCCGCCGCGGCCGTGCACGCCATGCGCTATGGCCCGCACGGCATGCGTGGCATGGCAGGCATGACCCGCGCGACCCGCTACGGGAAAGTCGACGATTACTTCCACACCGCTTGGGATGAGCTTTGTCTGGTCGTGCAGGTCGAGACAGTTGAGGGGCTGAGGAATCTGGATGCAATCGCTACAACAGACGGCGTCGATGCGGTCTTTATCGGCCCAGCTGATCTGAGCGCGAGCATGGGACTGCCCGGGCAAATGACCCATCCGGACGTCGACGCCGCAGTTGGTGGCGCGATCAAGCGATTGGTCGAACTTGGTGTTCCGGCAGGCGTCATGGCACTCGACCCCGATGCGGCAGATCGTTACCTCGCCCTCGGCGCGACCTTCGTCGCCGTTGCCGTCGATCTCGTCCTGTTGGCGGATGCTGTCAAATCCATCAAAGACCGTTTCGCTTAAGGGTCTGGGTAGGGCAAATTTGGGTGTTGTCAGACAAACTTGAACACCCGTAAAAAGCACCTCAAGTCGATCATCATGCGGCACAGAAATTGAACCACTCTATGAGAGCGGCACTGCGTTTTTGCTTATAAGTCTGTCTGCTTTCTAGATGTCTTTCATGATTGAAGTGGTTGTATATCTGGGCGTGATAAGTGGTAAATTTCTGGAGCATTGCACAACTTTTAAACTTCTGCATCGCTCGTTCTCGTCGTCGAAATGGCAGGTGCGAATTTTCGCATCTGTT
>ERZ651776.3084-NODE-3084-length-17127-cov-4.653900_pt1 | contig 17127 bp, 17 predicted proteins | sample MGYA00514761_ERZ651776 | MGnify/ENA metagenome assembly ERZ651776 | reverse complement strand
GGGGGGGGGGGGGGGGGGGGTAAACAAAAACGACGTGGAGCACAAGTCACAAGGGCGGCGCATTAGTTTAGTTTTGTCTATTCAATGTCATCGTGTATGTTCTTGTGTTTTGATTTCATAAATACAAACACAAGAAGTCAACAAGTACTCAAAAGAAGCAAAACATATATACCCGTGCAACGTGCAACACAAGCCTCAAAGCAAAGAGAATTGTGACGAATGAAAGGAACAACGCACCTTTGGAGAGTGCAGTTGTAAAAGTCTTTCTTCCTCTCCGCTCTCCAAGCGCTCGCGCTTCAATTCTTCTGCCTCACGTATCAAATGCACACGAAAGAGCTCATCGCCAGTGGACACGGGCTTGTCGTCATCTTTGGCTGTCATTTCCCAAAGCTACAGGCTGGCTTCCTTCTACAACGAGAATTCTCGAAATCTTAGTACTAAATCGCCACTTCTGGGAACAGAGACGACCAAATATCGACAAAAACGGCTTTCTTTCAAGCAGAGAGAGGAGGACTGTGAGAAAATATTAAAAACCTTAAAGGTAAATGAGCTGTAAAACCCACTACTTCGTCGTGTGTGCCAATTCGCCTCAACCCTGTGCAGTTTCTTCCCTTTCACTCCAATTCTATCCCCCGAGCCTTCCGCCTCTTCCAAACACAAAATTGACCCACACCTAATCGGACCCCACTCTTTCTTAATCCCAACCAACTCACTCGCAATCCCACCAAACTCCATTCCTAAACCTCCCAAGCGAGCCACTGTACCACTCCACCGAGCCACCCAAAAGCATGATTCCCCTACCCGGCGCACCGCTGACAAAAGGCGTGATAACGATGACAATAATTTCCCACCTCGTCAACCCACTCCTCACCAGCTCTGCGACGATCCCCTCTTTTCTTGCTTTTTTTGCTGACCAAACCTTCAATTCATTTACGGTTTTCTCCCTCTCTCTCTGGCTCTTGTACAGCACGAAGACGATCGAGCGCATTTACGGGACTCGGGAGTATTTCGCCTTGATCTTGTACTCTCTTCTCCTGTCCCACTTTTACCTGCTCCTCCTTTCCCACATTCTCCCCACCCTCGACACTCCCCTTCCCTCCAACGCCTTCCCCTCTAGCCGGAAGCACACCGAGTACCTGGCATCCCTGCGCCGAGGGCCATACACGCTTGTCTCCATTATACTTTCTATTTACTGCAGCAAAGCCCCGAAAATACAGCCCAAACTCATCAACATTCTCGGAATTCAGCTCTCTGACCGTGGAATTTTTCAGCTCGGCTGGGCGGCGATTTCTCTTGGTACGGGGGGAGGCAATTGGAAATCGGTCTTGCTTTGGTCTCTCATGGGCGCGCTGTCACCGCATATAATATGCAGTGGCGTGTTTTGGCGGAAGAGAGTGGACGTTCCTGACTTCATTTGGGGAGTTGGCAAAATGCTTCTGTGGCCCTTTATAGAGGCAGGAGATAGGACCCGGGTCATGGCGAGGCGGCAGCAAGGGATGATGCCTGGTCGGCAGCAAGGGATGATGCCTGGTCGGCAGCAAGGGGTGATGCCTGGTCGGCAGCAAGGGGTGATGCCTGGTCGGCAGCAAAACCAACAGCAGCCTCGCTTTGAACAGCCGCCTGCACCGGACCCTCCAAGTGAGGAGGCCATCTCTACGTTGATGGGAATGGGATTTGACCGTGAAGATGTCATCGGAGCGCTCGGTACATGTGACAATAACTTAGAGGTTGCGGCGAATAGACTTCTGCAGGGATAATTGTGGCAATTTTTGGGCAAATGCACTCTACAACTCAACTCTACTCTACTCTACTCTACTCTACTCTACTCTACTCTACTCTACTCTACTCTGTCGTTATTATCGTTTTCTTGGAACCATTATGCTTCTTCTGTTTTTTTGTCACTCCATGTCAGTCCTTGTCACCCCTCGTCAGTCCTTGTCACCGCTGCTGCTGCTTTTGGTTAGCCATGTTTTCTTAATCTGGTTGACGCACCTCATGAAGAGCTTTCTGCCACCCCTAACCCCACCCCTTTCTCCCTCCCTACCCTCCACCTCCACCAGTTCCAAGAAGGCGACGGCACTCGGCGCTGGATTTCTCAGAAATAAAGAAGACGATGGGTGAATCTTAACTGCAGTAGCAGTAGACTGGGACGACAAGAGCTTGTACTTTCCCGAATTGCTGTAGTTGTTCGATCGGTCACCGCGAGAGGTGGTCGGGTCCGTGTTGCGTACGGCGATGTTTCCACCTGAGGAGCCCCCCACGCCCGAGAAGACGCAACTCAGGAAGCCCTCCAGATCCCAACCTTCTGAAACCTTCTCTCTGCTGCCGCTTTCAACGTTTTCACGGCTTCCATTGCCCTCATCCTCATCCTCTCCCCCCCCCAATTCTACTCCAAGACCGCCCTCGCTTCTCTTGGTATAAACTACCCTGGAAATCTGCTCCCTCACTGCGGCAGCAGTCAAGATACTTCTGTTATTGATGTAATTCAAGTTACACCATACTTTATGCGAAGTAGCCGCTACCTTTGTTCTCGTGCTATTCGGAAGGGAGGGAGAATGACACCCAATTTTCCTGAATTTCTTGTTTTTGTTTTTGTTTTTGCTTTTGTTCTCCCCCAAGCCCTCCGATAAAAAACTTTCCCTTCGCCAACAATTATACGCGTTGACAAGAGTCACCAGATCGCTTTCGTAGCTCTTGAAACGGGAATGTGCCTGCTTCGCGCGGTCGAACTCCCGCTGAAGTTTCTGCTGCTGGCTTTTCTGCTGCGCGATCCTCAACTTCTGCTGCTTTTTGTTGACTTCGCCAATTCCTCCCATGCCGACATCAACGAAACCGTGCATCACAGACGGCTGCGGCGGGGTGATAAACAGGTCTACTTCCGCCCCGAGAATGCTGCAGCTCGTGATCATTCTCTCCAAGACGAGTTTGCCACTCTCCACCCCCACATTCGTCGTCGTCACCGCCGTGCTGCCGTCATTTTCATTTTTCTGGTGCAATTTGATGGCCTCCAACAACAGGCAGCCGACAGTCACGGGCAACGGCACGCGCAGAAGATCCCAGCCTTTACTGGTCAAGTCCATCTTGTCATCTAGAGCCTGCAAAGAGAAAAGCGTCGTAAAGGCTGCGTGAAACTTCGCGACGAGACGTTTCTGCTGCTTGTCGTTGTTTCCGCTCAACCATTGGAATTGTCTCGGATCTTTTACTCCAAGACCTTGCAATGTCAGTACCACACTACATAAATCGCTTCTCATCAACTCGCTGTCGAAAATATTACCCCCTCCTCCACCTTCCACCATCTTTCTATTGTAATAGTCCTCGCTAAAAAGCCGCAAACAAACTCCTGAAGCCGTCCTTCCAGCTCTGCCAGACCTCTGCCTGCAATTCGACGCAGTAGTGGGGATAGTGAGCAGTTTTGACCCCCCCGCCGTGTTCGACGCTGCGACGCGAACGCGACGCACTCCGGAGTCCACCACCCACCGAATCCCGGGGATTGTCACGGAGGTTTCGGCGACGTTTGTGGAGAGGACAATGCGACGGCTGAAGTTATTGGTGTCCAGGGGCGAGAAGGGCTTCGACAACTGCTGGGGCGGGAGAGAAGCGTGAAGGGGGAGGATCTCGGGAGGAAGGAACCCAGAACGGGATCTTTTCTTGATCTTTTTGTCGAGAACCTCTACAAAATTTTCGCTCTTGCTGCTATTGAAGGCATCGATGAGATTGGGAACGACCCGACTCGATAGAGTATCAAGGACGCTGGCAATCTCCCCGCTGCCGGGGAGAAAAACAAGGATATCTCCGGAGGATCCGTCGGAGGATCCGTCGGAGGATCCGTCGGAGGATCCGTCGGAGGATCCAGTCTCGTACCCATTGGTTAAGATGGAAGTGATCACGTCAACGACGCGATCAACGTATCCCATCGTGAAATCCTCAGAAAAGGAAGACTCACTGTCGTCGCTGTCGTTGTCCTCGGCATCAGCGTCCGTAGAACTCGAATTTGGGAGATACAGAACCTGTACCGGGTACGTCCTCCCGGGAACCCTGACGACGCCAACATTCTCATCCCCGAAAAAACCCACAAACTCGGCCATCATCTCATCACCAATTGTGGCACTCATTATCACCACCTTTAGCTCTGGCAGCCCTCGCGCAGAAGCGATTCGTATTAAGTTCTCATCGCTACCCTCTCCCCTGCGGGCAGACATAGCGCGCTTGACGACGCCGAAAAGTAGCTCAGTATTCAAGGAGCGTTCATGAACCTCATCCAAAACAATCACTCCATAACGAGATAGCAGAGGATCTCCGGACGAGTTGAAATCGGAGGAGGAGGGGCGGCTAGAACTGTCACCAGAAGGATCGCTCGGAGAAGAGGCCTCGCGAAGGAGCATTCCGTCCGTTTGATAAATTATTCTGGTGCCTGACCAAGTCTTATCATCGAAGCGGACTTTGTAGCCAACAATGCCCGGGCTCGTCAGAACAGAAGAGGATTCGCATTCCTCCCTAACTCGATTAGCCAGCGTCGTACATGCAACTCGGCGAGGTTGTGTGCAGGTTATCGCCTTCATTGCCAGCACTGACTCTTTCGTAGAATAATTCGCAGCAGACCCAGTAGCAGACCCAGTAGCAGACCCAGTAGTGGTGGCCTCAGGACGAAGGAAGGACTCCAGCAAGAAACGGGGAACTTGCGTCGATTTACCACTTCCAGTCTCGCTGATAATGACAGTCACGGGAGAGGAGGCAAAGGTCGATAAGATTTTCTCGCGGTAGGATGCTATCGGGAGAGAAGTGTCGCTGGTGGAACGAGAGGGCAGGTTGGTTGGAGGTATTGTCGACGAAACTGATGCATTATGCCTCCTCTTCTTCACCACTGAGCTCGGGGCCGGCTCCGGAAGAGACGAGCGCATCGAACTTCTAGAAATTCTTGGTAACTTGGAAATTCCTGCACCAAACCCTGGTGGGAACGGAAGGCTTTATAAAAAAGCTATCTGGCATTCATAGCCACTAATCCTCCTCAATTCCCCCCTCACATATCAAACGATCGATAAACTGATATTTAGTCGCCGAATAATCGTCCCACTGCAGTAAGGAGGCTGAGGTTGAGTCCCTGTCTGTGCTGTAATCATCGATAATTGCCAATGGAGTCAATCAGGGATTGGGCATTTGGGAAGAAGGAAGACGGCGGCGGCGACGATAGCAACGGCGACGAGCCCAACGCCCCCCCTCCCCCCCCCAACCCCTCTCTTTCCTCGACGCCATCTGCAGAGGAGATCAGAGCGAAGCGCCTTGAGCGAATGGGGGGATTGTCTGGGGGTTCTCCAGTAAAATCCCCCGTGAAGGACGACAACGTCGCCATCGCCACAGAGGGCGAGGATGAACACACGATGTTTTCTCCCGCCCTCGGCGGCGGAGAAGGCCAGCGCAAGATCGATACATCGATGGAAGTTGATAACGGCGACAAGAACAGCTCTGGCGACAAGAACAGCTCTGACAAGAGCTGCTCTAACTCCCTCGAGAATTCTTCCAAGAACTCCAAGCTAGATTTCTCTTCCCCTGACTTTGCTACTTCACCCCCTTCTTTAATGGACAACGACACGACGATGGCAAACACATCAATGGACGAATCAACAATGGTCACCAGTTCGAGCTCCAAGCGGAAGGCTGCTGAATCTCCCCTCTCCTCTTCGTCATCCACTCCCATCACAGTTTCTGGATCTCCTCCAGCAAATACCCCTCTCGGGAAGAAAGCCCTATCCCTGGACTCCTCCTTACGACCGACGAGCGCCGACAACCCTGCCACTCCTTCCTCTACCCCCTCCAGCCGGGTAGCCCGTCTCCGCGACTCAACTGTGAAGCGAGTTTTGGAGATTGCCCTGTCCCCTACATCTTCCTCCGCAGAGTCCTCTTATACAGTAGTGTCCATCCCCGAGTTCAATTCCTCCCCCCACATCACAGTCGACATGATAAGTAATATGCTCTGCGCCCGCATCAATATTCCTCTCAACAACCTTACCGACCAGCCAGCACTGATTTACCTTGCCGGAGTATACACCAGAGTCATTGAGGAGCTGTCCATGGTTGAGCGCGACCAGAAGGAGAGGGATAGGAAAGGGGGCGAGGAGCTGCTGGGGATTCTGAACAGTATCAAGGAGCAGGCGGTTAGCTACGGGAGCAGCTGCATTCAGTGTCCTGATCTTTTCGCCAGTGGAATTGGAGGTGAGAAGCAGAATACGACAGAAAAAGAGAAAAAGAATCGGATTGGCGAAAAAACGGATGAGCAAGCAGAAAAAAGCGGAAACAAATTGTTGACTCATCTTAGAGCGCGCTAACATACATACATACAACTCTTCCCCTCTGAACCGAAACAGGATCAAAACCGATCTCGCAGTCTCTTACCTCACCCACGACAACGACCTCACCGCTCCTCCACGGCGACAAGTCTGGAAAGAACCGGCCCAATAAATGCTACCTCCACGCACTCTGCGATGAATTGGATTCTCAAGATGCCCTCGACGACTTTGTCAACGAGGTCGTTGAAGAGGTCGTTAGCAGCATATCCTCTGGACAAAGCGTCCAATCCAACGGCGTGAACGCAGTGCGGGGATTGGCTTCTCTTGTCAGCCACAAGCGCTGCGCAGCGATTGTTTGCTCTTCCGCCGACTTCCTCCTTCCACCCCCATCATCACCTAAGGCCAACGAGGCGGTCCAACCACCTGCGCCGAATGCCGCCGCGGCAAACAACCCGATGATGCAGATGATGATGATGATGACGCGTCCACGACCTTACAAGGGCCGATCTGGACCTGCCATCGAAAACAAAACCCTCCTAGGGAAAGTATTTCGGCTGGGTTTTAATTGGGAAGACCAAGCCGTCTGGTCAAAGTTTAAGGGAGTTCGTCTCCAAAGGGACCACGATAATTTGGTGAGCAAGGGTCGGGCGGAGTCCAGGGCACAGCAGGCGGCGAATAATTCGCTTTTGATGGCGTTTTTGACGGGTGGCCCCAGCTGTCAATCGAAAGTGCTCAGATGGATCGCTGATGCCCTCAGCGTCAACACGGGGGCCAGCGGGATGAGCCCTGACCCGAGCAAGACGAGCAGCAAAGTGTTCATGCTTAATCTCTGCGCAGCCATGCTGAAACTGTGCGAGCCGTTTTGTGTCAAGGACACATCCAAGCAGGATTTGATTCATCAGGACTTCTTGAATTTTGATGATGATGAAGATGGTCACATGGGAGTTTTCCCCCTCAAAGGTGACGACGCGGTCGCTCGTTGCAGCAGCTCCCAGGGCGAAGGCGATGACGGCGGCGAAGCCAACGACAGCTCAATGACTGATTCGTCCCCTCCAAAGTTCAATTTCATTACCAAGTGCTTTTATTTTGCCGCCCGGGCTCTCCACCTCGGTTTCTTACCCTTCAAGGCTCAGCACCGTTCCCTTCAGCAGCACATCGGACACTCCCAGTGGCAGATAATCCACCAAGGGGGGGAATGGCGGACGGACGAAAGGGTGCAGCTGCTGATGGCCAAGCAATGGGCGTTAGAGATAGTTGCGATGGACCCGGAGATACTGACGGCCGCGCTGCATTTTTACAATTGCGCCGGACAGTTCATGGGGAAGATGAGCTCCGGCACTCTCCAGCAGCAGCCAGAACATGTGATCGACGACATGTGCGACCTGACCGCCTTTGTCTCCACGTCACGCAACGTTTCCATGGACCAACTATCCGGCCTCAACTTCTCTAGTATTTTTGCCATCGTCGTGCGGCTTCTGAGCAAGGACGAGCACGAGACCATCAAGAACTACAACCTGAGGGCCAAATTAGGCGACACCATCGCCAACATCTTCCTCCCGGAGGAATTCAAGGACAAAAGTCACGACGACCGTAAAACAGTTCCTTTTAGCTGTTACAGCAGCGCCGAGACGGGGCAACCCTTCCTCTTGACTGACGTACTTGCCCAAGACACCCTCGCCCCTTCACTCTTGTTCCTTTACGGAGAAGTCGAGCGTACTGATGGAGAGGACAAAGCAAAGCACCGCAGTAACATTTGCAACATCCTGAAGTACCTCTGGCAGACCAAGGCTCACAGACCCGCCTTTCAGAAGATTGCCGAGGACGAGGACGCCTTCATCGATTTTGCGAATGGAATTATCAACGAGACTGTGACTCTCATCTCTGCGATTTTCGAGAAATTACCGGAGGTTCGGAACTATCAATTGGCGTTGGTGAGTGCACGAAAAAGCCGCTGATATGCGTGGCATGGCATGCACGAACGTCGGTCGTTCTGCTTTGATTGGATGTCAAGCTAATCATATATTTTTTTACACTTTGTTAACTCTCTGCAGGATGATGGGAGCTTTTCTCGGGAGACTGAGGACGAGCGCAATCGACTGACAGAGCTTCATCAGGAACGTGAGGCAAGCCTGACACGAGCGCTCATGTTATGCAATAAGACGCTCGCAATGTTCGGCTACCTCTCAAGTGATGAGAAGATTCGTAAACTTTTTCTGCTTCCCGACATGGTGGGGCGACTCTGCTCTATGTTGCTGCACGTCATGACAAAACTAGTGGGATCCAAGTCGGTTGACATTAAGGTTCAGAACCCTGAGAAGTACAACTTTCAGCCGAAGGTGATGCTCAAGGACCTAACCTCGATCTTCTGTAATTTTGTGGGGTACGATACCTTCTATAGTGAGGTTGCCTCGAACGGGTACTTCAAAAATTCCCCCAGAATTTTGGAGAAGTGCGGGACGACGTGCAATAAGTTGGCAATTCTTTCCAGTAGTGAAATCGAAAACTTCAGCGAGATTGTCAAACAGGTCAACGCGAAAGATGGCGACGATGACATGGACGAGATTACTGCAGATGCGCCCGACGAATTTCTCGATCCCGTCACTTGCGAGTTGATGTTAGATCCCGTCAAATTGCCTTCCTCTGGTACTGTGGTGGACAGGAAGACAATCAGGCAGCAGCTCATGAACGACCCCGTGGATCCGTTCAGCAGAGCTTCGTTGAAAATCGAAGATGTTATTGGCCAAGATGACCTCAAGGAGAGTATCGAGGAGTTCATCAGTGAGTGGAGGGCGAAGAAGATGAGTATGGGTTAAATTTCGGTCGAGGAACTGCTAAATTAATTATTTGAGAGGCTTGCTTTTCTCGAAAACTGTTTATTCTCGGGAAAATATTTTTTGTATCGCCTTTCGTTTTTTCGTTTTTCCTACGTTTCGTTTCGTGCTATATGCCTCAGCATTTACTGCCTTTCATCAATCAACCTCGACACTGTCTGCGGATCCCCTCGTCTTGTCCTTCCCGCCCCCAAGCGGCTTACGAAGCCACTTCCGCTTCTCCTTCACCTGCCAAACACCAGTAGCTATTTGGTCTCTCATGCCAGGTAAACCAAATAGCACGACTCCAGTATGTTTCTGCATCCGGAGAACCTCCTCTTCATTGGTGATCAAGGAATTAATCATTTCATCAAGGGCAGTCTCATTTTCGAGTACCCCGCTGAACTTTACTTTCACTACCTTGTGATCTTCGAGTAGGGTGCGAAAATTGTTTCTGTGCTTATCACTCACTCCCTTCTTATTCGAGATCGAGAGAAGTGGCCTTTTAATGTTTCGCCAAGTGAATTCCAAGTTATCACCATCCGTTGAAGACGAAAGTGGCGGAAGAGGTGACTTCAGGGACAGTGATGATGATATTTGCAATCTGTGGTGTGAGTGGGTAAACAGATTTGCCGGAGAGACGAAAGCTTCCGCGGTCAGCAACAACGCCAGTACCAACAGAAAAGCGGGAGCCATTAGCGAAATCAGGGCGTCGATTGGTTCCGGTAGTTGTCCGTAGTTTTGAGCAGTGCTGTGTGGAGGAGGAAAATGTGGTACCAGGTAAGTGACTAAATTTGATCCAAATCCTCCCGAAACGGACAATCGCTCAATGCAGGTGAACAGGGCAGCTGCTGTATGCAAAAAGAAAGACAAAATGGGGGAGTATTATTTTTTCTGAAAAAAATGTCTTCGATCTCGAGATCCCCTACATTAATAGGGTACCTTGAATTGATATCTGTAATCGGCGAAACCTTCTACCCTCCCCAGAAAGCACCATTACTTTTCGATACCTAAAATCGGCGGTCGTCCTCCTCCACATCTAATAGGGTACCTTGAAATTGATATCTATAATCGGCGAAACCTTCTACCCTCCCCAGAAAGCACCATTACTTTTCGATACCTAAAATCGGCGTTCGTTCTCCTCCTATTCTCCCATCCATTAGGATTAGCGATGCGTCTCGTCGTGCAACGTGTAAAGAGTGCTTCCGTGAGCATTGACGGTGCTCTTGTCTCCTCGATCGGACCAGGTGTTCTTTGTTTAGTGGGTATACACGTGGACGATGACAAAGAAGACATGGAATACTGTGCCAGGAAGCTCCTTGGAGCAAAGCTGTGGGATAATGAAAACGAAAAACCTTGGAGAAAATCGTTGGTGCAGCTGAACAAGGAGCTCCTGTGCGTATCGCAATTCACGCTTTACGGGGGAATGCATTCTAAGAAGCACATTCCTGACTATAAACTCTCAATGCCGGCGAAAGCTGACGAGGGGGGAGGGTCGAAGGAATTTTACCTAAATTTTTTGTCAAAATTAAAAGAAGATTACCCTGTTGAGGGCAAGATTTTTGATGGTGTGTTTGGGGCCATGATGGATGTGGAATTGGTGAACGATGGACCAGTAACCCTTGTGATTGATAGCCCCCCGAAAGTGTTAATAGACGAAGGCAAAAATGAGGCATAGAGTAGAGTGATTTTTGTTGTCTTCTCTCTCTCCTGAAAGTCAGTTTTCAACTTCTACTTTCAATATAATTCCCCTACTTTATTGCTGCGAGTCGATGTAGGCGAAATAAAATTTTCTGGCAGTTGCTACATCTGCTCGTCTTTTCTGCAACACCTCCTCTCTTGTCGGTCCCGCCGGCTTTGCGTATTTGGCGTCGTGCTCGGACAAGAAAGTGTTGGATGCTTCGTCATCATCATAAATTATGGTCGGATCTGGCAAAGACTTGCCAGAAGTTATATTTGATCCTTCTGTCGTCGCCGGTATTGTCAAAGAAGGACTCTCATTCGCACTATCTCGACTCGACCCCTCCACTTTCTGTCCTCCTTTTATAGCGTCAGCATTGCGGAAGAAATTCCCCATACCGCCCTTACGAGTCTCAATGTCTATCTCCTCCACCGCGTTCCTCTTCTCCAATTCTTCCCGCTCGGCGAGCTTACGCTTGTAGGAAGATGTTACGAACTGCTCCTTGTCTGCGTATAGGTTCTCGTCCTCCTTTTGCTCTTTAATGAGCTTGCGGGTGTAAGCCTTGTCCCGCTCCATCTCCCGAAGTGAAGCTTGGTGCAGGAGATCCTTCATATACTTTGGCCCTGACGCTTTTTCCTCCTCTCGCTGGGCCGCGCTACGCGCAGCAGCGCGGTCTCTCTCGGACTGGAGTTTTTCTTGGTGCTTATCGTACTCATTCACTTCATCACTGCTGCTGTCCAGGTCGTTCTCATTGTCATTTTCGTCGTAATCACCCGCACCGTCCCCTCGCACGGAAGCAAGCGTCCTCTCGGCTCTCTCCCTGGCAGCTTGCTTCTGTCGCTCCATCTTCATCCTATACCTCTCCCCCTGCGAGTCCTCACTGTCATCAGATGAATCTCCGAATGCAGCAGGCATTTGCATGATTGGGGGCATCTTCTTCTTTTGTTTATCTTTTTTTTTTACATTCAGTCCCCAGGACGATGATTTCGAGGATGTGTTCAGACTCATTAAACAGAAATGTTGGTATGCAGCTAGGTGATTCTGACATTCGGAGGCCCGCATTCCGCAGCGTTTCCAGAGAGGACACACTCTGCCAATACTGTTCATCATCGCAATCAAAGAATGCGGGGGACATGCCTCCTTTTTTTTCTTGTCCTCACCTCTTTAAGGGTCGGGACATCATTTAAAAGCACGAGACTAGCTCATTTCAAGCCTCATGTCATGATGAGATCATCCTCTTTTTCTCCCCTTTCGACATCAACAAGACACACTGCCGCATCGCCGATTGCTTTTCGAGTTGCCCCCCTTGACAGAATTCCCGAAGACGCCCTCGAAAGCAAACCTGATTGCAAGCAAAACTCACTGATTCGACAATCTCTCCCCGTCCTCCCGGCAGTATTTCTCCTTTTGCACCCCACAGCCGCCTCTGCCCTCCCCATATCACTCGAATCATTTCAATCCGGTTTCTCGCAAGCGTTTTCACTAATTTTCCTGAGCGAAATCGGCGATAAAACATTCTTTATCGCCGCTCTTCTGGCCGCTCAGACGAGCAAATTTGTTTCCTTTGCGGGATCGCTGCTGGCGCTCAGTGTGATGACCTTAATCAGCGTTGTGCTGGGTCAGCTGTTTCACGCCGTGCCACCGGGGATAACGAATGGATTGCCGCTGGATGATTACGCTGCAATCGCTGCCTTTGCTTTCTTTGGATTTAAGACACTAAAGGACAGCTATGAGCTTGACGCAGCTGACAACAGTGGAATTGAGGGTGAGCTGGACGACGCGAAGGATGCCGTGGCCAGCTCGCAGACAGTCAAAGAAACAACACGATGGGCTCAGATCGTCTCTACGTTTTTCTTGGTATTTGCCGCAGAGTTTGGGGACAGATCCTTCCTCGCAACCATTGCTTTGTCTGCAGCTCAAGAACCAGTCAGTGTGGCTGCTGGGGCTATTGCAGGGCACGCCATTGCGACCATTATCGCTGTTTTGACCGGATCTCAGATTGCAAAATACATTAGTGAAAAGGTAATCGGCTACATTGGTGGGAGTCTATTTTTGGTTTTTGCCATCACAACGGCTTTTGGAATCTTTTAAGTAAAAGAACATAGTAGTAAAACGAGCGAAGGTGTTTACAGAGCGATTTTTCGTTCCATTTTTACCGGCGACAGCGAACAAACTGTGTTGAGTGAATGTTGTTGGTGTTCCCAAGTTTCGAATCAATCAATCAATCGAATCAATCAACAAACAAGTTTGAAAATCGACAACAAGCGAGGTTATTTTGATGACAATTCATCAATTTGCCATTAGAAACTACGCAACATTTTTATCAATGCTATAAGTATGCACCAAAGTCCGCTTCGAAGCTCTAGTATTTCAACACTAGCCTCTCTCAAACTGTGCCGACAATGTCAATGAGTTCTGGCTCTTTACCGGGGAGGCCCACCATTTCAATTTCAAAAGTGATTTCTGCATCGGGAGGGACACGGGGCTTTCCCGCACTGGAGGGCCTACCTTTCTTTCCAAACGCAAGCTCACCCGGCACTGAAAGAATCCACCTGTCCCCTACTCTCATTTTAGGTAAAACAGTCTCAACACCTCGGAGAAGTGATCCACTTCCCACACGGGTGTAGAATGGCTCTGGGGTGTCAAAGATGTCGTCCAGAACTACCCCACCGCTGTGAGTAGCTTTAAAGCGAATCGCGGCAAGCTCCCCAACATCCGGACTCGGACCACTCCCAGATTTGACAACAGTCCAAGTCGTCTCTGCCTCAGCAATTGCAGATTTCAGGGGTACGATGAAGGGAAGAGCGATCAACGCACCAGCTCTCATAAAAGCGCGCCTCTCCACGACTCCATGCGAGACGGTGCTATCAACTTCGGGCGCAGAGTTCTCCGCTGAGACAAGGACAGAGCTTCCCCGAAAGGAGGAGCGGCGTTCTGCTGATGGCGTCGCTGAAAGAGTAGATAGGGCTACGAACCCATCAACACAAAACCCCACGAGTACGGAGATGAAAAGAAGGGAGAAGAATATGTTCATTTCAGCGACGATTTTTTCTTCAAAGAGGTGTGGTTAGTGGTTAGCTTCGGCACAATGCGACATTGAGCACGTTGAGGAGAAATGAAAATATCTCCTCTACATCGCCTCATATCGCCGTTTTACAATCGCTTATAGGATAGCCCGAAAAAATACACACACCGGCAGTATATATAAAAGTCAATATAACGAAGAGGAACGTCCCAATTCTTCTCTTTGGAAAGCACTCCACCACCGACCTCAGCTCTCCGGCCCAGCCTCCTGACTAGCACAACCGAGCACAGCTATCCCTGCAGGTCAACCGATGGCACCCCTCCGTGAGCTCGTCATGCTTTGCCTCCTAGCTGTCCCCACAACAACATTTCTAGCCCCCACTGCAATCACCTTCAGTCCCTCCAGCATCTCCGGCCTCTCGGGGAGGAGTCCTTTTTACCCGCCTCGAACAACATCTTTATTTTCGACCGACCAAGGTGTCGAAGCCCCCAACCAGGAGGTGATGGAGGAGCTGCTGGCTCTCCCCAATAACCTGCTAAAAGAAATGCTAGCCGAGAAGGGACTCTCAAAGACGGGCAACAAGACTACGCTCGCTGAGCGTCTCGCTGTTGCCATGCAGCTGGAAGTGCGCCGCGAGGAGCTGCTTGACGAGGAGGCCGAGAGGTTGGCGAAGGAGAAAAAAAAATTGTCGATTCGGCAGCGCCTTGCCAAGCCACTAAAAACTGATGTTCAACAGGGTCAATATTTCAATGCTCTGAAGAAGCTGCTTCCAGAAAACACTCGTATGGTCGGTTTCACCCAGCGCACAACCGATTTCCTGAGCAAGATGGGTTTCGAAAAACTCACAGACGTGCAGCAAATCGCCCTGCCGCTTCTGCTCTCCCCGACAATGAAGGAGGAATTTTATCACCCCACTCTCATCCATGCTCAGACAGGCAGCGGAAAGACTCTCACCTACCTGATTCCCATTGCAGAAGCTCTCAACCGCCTCCCAACAGATTCCCAGCCTCACGGAATTTCCCTAGTTGTCACGCCTACCCTTGAGCTTGCACGTCAGGTCGCTGGTGTCGCTCGCCAAATGTGCCCCCCTGACAGCGTTCAGCTTGTTCACCCTCCGTGTAACTTTGCTATCAAACGACAGGCGGGCGCATCGCTCTTCATTGGCAGGTGAGAATGAAAAAAAAAAGAGGGCTTTTTGGGAGCGTTTTACACTTGCTTGCGCAGTTTTGTGGCGGCCCACACTCAACTCAATATTCAGTTCAGTCGTTCAGTCAAACCTCTTTACTAATATTATTTATGATTTCTCTTTGCTCTGCCTCCGATTTTAATACGTGATCATTTTTGTGTGTGACGTTTCCGCGCAGCGAGATCGACGTATTCACCGCATTGTTCGGAAATGATGCCTTGCCTGCATCGCCGACACCGAAACCTTTTGCCCAGAAATTCCTGGCTACCTGCGAAATTCTGGTGATGGACGAGGTTGATTCTCTCCTGCTGCCCAAGAAGACCCACAAGCGCCGCGACTGGAAGCAGAATTTGGACGGACTTGCCTACGGCGCAGGAACTGGAGGTTGGTGGCGGGGCGAGAAGATGTCCGGCGTAATCGCCAAGAAGGTGTGGAGCGGTTCAAAGGGCCGTGCACGCATTTGGGGATGCTCAGCCACGGTCGGTCGCCCACTGCGCCGCCAGTTCTCGCGTGTTCTCGGACTTGATTACTTCAACCCTACGATTCTTCGCGTCGATCCCAAGAAAGAAGGCAGCGAGGACGAGGAAGAAGATTTTATCCCCCCATTTTTCGACAGTGATGGTCTGAATGTTGTCGACCTGGAGACGGAAATTGGCGATAGTGGGGAAGCTGAATTTGTGCCTGACATCGTCAGCCTAGATGAGGACTTCGGGGAAGTGCTCACCACATCCAACAAGCGCCTAGTCACTGTTCCCAGTAAGGTAACACACCACTACATCACTGTTGCCGGGGAAAAACCTCCAACTGGCGGTGCCCTGCTCGCGAACTCGGCAGGCATCATAGGAAAATTAGGGAAAGAGGGAAAGCGCACCTTGGTCGTCTTGACACACAACGTCGGAATGGAGGTCCGAGACAGTGTTGGAGCGATTCGACACCTTGGAGGAGACGGTGCAGTGGATCTCGAGGACTATATTTCATTTCAGGAGGTAGGAAGATGCGTTCGCGAAGCGAAGCGTAGCGTAGCGAAAGCGAAAGGCAATCGATCATGACAGGGAGGCTGCGACTGGAACGATCCCTGGAAAGGCGGCCAGCCAGTTGACAGTTGCGCTAACAAGCTTTTGTTTCCTTTTTTTTCGCTTCATTTTTTTTGCTTCGTTCCATCTCCCATTTCTCACATCTCGCAGGAAAAGGATGGCATTATCGATGAGATACTACAGGGCCACCCAGGAAACGTCGGCGACACGGGTAGCTACACACTCGTTTGCAAGGAAAGGAGTATACGTGGCCTGGACTTGGAACTTGATGCAATCGTCGTAGTCGGGCGCCCTGTAGGGCCAGACGAGTATGTTCACATAGCAGGGAGAACAGGGCGTGCCGGCAAGGAAGGAGATGTCTACAATGTCCTTGGGGAGCAAGATGTCGGGAAATTGAAGAACTGGTCGTCTATGCTCGCGATAAAATTTAATGATGCAACTGGCTTCTGAGTTTTTTTTTCTTACCGGTTTTTGACACCTTTTTGACACCTTTTTGACACCTTTTTGAGGACCCTACCTGGTTTTACAGAATTATTGATATCATTAATATCATTGCATTTAAATGTTCAACATTTAACGCTAACACTTGCTGAAGGCGTTCAAATACCGGAGGTCCATAAAGATAACAGAAATATCGCGCCCCTCCCACGAATGAGAGAAAAAGCTTACAACTCTGTCGGTTAGGTTTGTCTACTTTAAGCACACCTTCCCCTCTTACCAATGGCTTCCAAAAGTAAGCAGAGCGGATCTGCAAACAAGTACGAAGTACACGGCGACAATGACGATAGGGGGGGTGGTTTTGAAGTGGTTTTGAAGGAGCTAATTTCTCGCCATGATGACAAGACAATACAATTGCTCATCAACATGAGGGAGAAGGAAGCATGCGCGGCAGAGCGACTCAAGCAGCAAAGCGAGATGGCTAAGAAAATTGAGGATTTTCACGCCTGCCTGGAACGTGACCGGCGTGAGCATCTTGCTCGACAGGATGAGATAATTGCAAGAGAAAGGAAAGAGGCCCAAGAGCGACTCGACAAAGAGAGACAGGAGTTCCTCGCACGGCATGATCAGCTCATCGCAAGGCAAGAGCGAGAGCGACAAGAAGAACGAAGA
>ERZ651776.3083-NODE-3083-length-17133-cov-6.558513_pt1 | contig 17133 bp, 12 predicted proteins | sample MGYA00514761_ERZ651776 | MGnify/ENA metagenome assembly ERZ651776 | reverse complement strand
TTAATACAATATTAATTTTCGAGCCTTGCTTTGTCAGGGTTATCAATCACTTAATCAGAGAAAAGCAATTTGTCCAAGCATCTTCTGATTGACCCATTCCATTTTGCGAGCCTTGTGTAGGGTTGTCGATCAATTAATCAAGAATTAAATAGAGCCCGAGCTTCTGTCTGAGGAAATCATCTGTCCTGAACATGCGCAGTCTCCTCACGTTGTTCACGCTGCTCCCCTTGACTGCTTTTGCCCTCTCCTCCGTCTCCCCTCCCTCACCACAAGCCCTAATCACTCAGACAAAATCCTTCCTATCTTCAGCCACTGGTTTCTACTCCCCTCTCATACCCTCCATGCTCTCTTCCGATTTTGTTTTCCGAGGAGGAGTGGTTGGACCTCTGAATAAAAAAGACTACTGCGCGACGATGGAGACGCTCGGGGTCTACCGCGCCTTCTCCTTGGAGTCCAATAGCTATGGGTTCACAGTCGACGACTCCGACCCTTTCTTGGTTCGTTTCTTTCACCACAACACTGGTAAACAGACAGCACCATGGCGTCCCTGGGGATCTTTCCCACCTACTTCTATCCCATGTACAAATAAAGATGTAATTGGGCCAACAGAGACTGGCTGCGTGAAGTTCTCCTCATCGGACCCCACTCAGATTGTCTTCTTCAACACTGGTAACGTTCTTCAGTTTGGTGATGTGATAGACAACAACACAGGGGGCCTCGGTGCCGTTTTGGGGCTTTTTCATGCAGTTGGATATGGTGATGTTGGAAATATCGCCCTCATTAAACTTGTCAGGGACGTGAGTAATTCGATTGGGTATAAGACCAATGCAGTTCCACTCACAAAGAGCCGAGAAGAGGACATTCCTAGCTGGTATGTAGAATGAAATGCGAGAAAAAATTGATTTTTCCCAAATCTGCTTTCATGTTTTTTTGCTTATCGCCAAATCCGTCAAATCCGTCAAATTCATCCCAAATCGGCTGATTGGATGCCACACGAATGTGGGAGGGGCGCCCTCCCATATCTCTACTCTCCCGTCGTGCCTTTTTTTATAGTTATCCCTCAGTTCCCACAACGACTTTGCCCGAGGAAGGGCTGGCAATTTGTTGTAATTCGAGTTTTCCAACTTGTAGTTTTCAAGCGCGCAAGCCGTAATCCCTCTTAAGCGCTCCTCCTCTACTCCACCGACACCAAGGCGCTTGAACTCATCGCGGCTGTTGCTTGAGGCTGTATCTTTCAATCTATTTTGCTTCAAAAGCATGTCGCGGTAGAGCTCAGCAACGTACTCTCCGATAGCCGGACTTCCGCTCAGCCCAGTGCTTCGGATTCCCCCAACTGTCAGCCAACCATTTTCACTATCGCAATCGATTGTGTAGTCCCTTCTGTTGCTCGCAGTCCGAATACCGCTGTAAGACCCCACGCACTCCAAGCCATTTTCTCTCAGGACGTCGAAAGGGTTCTTGGGGTCCTTGCCCTGCCCACTTTTAAATTTAAGTAATTTAATCGCCTCCTTTGCGAGCCTTTCCATCGTCTGCTTGTCAGTACTACAATCAGTTTTAGACTGAACATCATCAGCAGTTGGCCCAACAATAACGTTACCGTAAAGAGTCGTCCAAACGATGACCCCCTTGGTTTCTTCGGAGGGACACTGTTCAATGATGAATTCCGGCGCGACTCCCATTCTCGTCGGTTTAAGAACCAAGAACTGCCCCTTTCGGGGGCGTATCTCCAATTCTTCCCTTCTTTTTTCTCTTCTATCTCCTCCTTCACACCCTGCAACGCGCATTTTTTCAATCTCATCGACATACAAGCCCCCCGCGTTGATGATAAAATCACCCCTAACAATTTCCCTTTTCTCCAAAACGTCATTGTCCCCGTCATTGTCATCTTTATCACAAGCGCTGCACCGAGTAAGGACTCTATCTAAGTTCAGAATACCATCTGAACTGCCCCCATCTGAACTGATACCCCCCTTTACCTTTCTTCTCCACTCTCTCTCAGTCTCGTTCCCACATTTTGTACATCGTTTATTCTTCTCTTTCAAGATCAACTCCCACCCTTGCCCCCCCTCCACTCTCTTTGCGACGTTTACAACCTCCGCACCAGTAAGTAAGGTTACATTGTCCAGTCTCCTCACCATTTCCGCGTATCCTGCCGACACTAGGAAAGGCTCAACAACTGCCTCCCTTGGGCAATGAACTTGTCCATCTTCTATCGTTGCCTCTAGATCCCCCGCCTGATGGTTCTCCTCCAGTACCTTAGCTAGCTCTTTCGCCCCCCCTCGCACAACGCTCCCCCCCGACTTGTTGACGTGCCCCCGATCGATGCTGAGCCCCATCGCCCGATAAAGCGTCGGATGAATCTCAATACTACGGCGCAGAAGCCGTCTTTCGAGGCTCCCGACCGGGGCGTCGTAACCTGTGTGTCCTAGGCCACTGTTACCCGACGACGCAGGCGACGAACCGGCACCCCAAAGCGACTCCACGACCAAGATTCGGGGCGGCGCCCGAGCGATCAAAGACAAATGCAATGCACTTGACAATCCAGATAAACCCCCACCTATTATCACAATGTCGTAACCATCGTTTTGTTCTGTCAACTTGTGTGAATTTCGTGAATTTCTTTTTTCACCCTTCTCTAACTCCAATCTGCAATCGCTCGCCGGTGGGAAGTTGTCATTCTTAATGCCATCATTTGATGCAGAATTGAAGCCGCAAGCCACAAATACAGTAGCTAGACGGGGCAAAGAAGCAAAGCGTAATGCAAATTTCATCCCCTCACAGTTAATGATCAATCAGTTAGTGAGGGATCTAAAAATCTTTCTTACCTCTCTTTTCACCTTTTCACCAAAAAAGTTCTTTCATAGATTCTGAACGTTCCCTGTGCACAAAAGTATACACTAACATCAGAAAACCTTTATCCCCCACCAAGTTAGCACAAAGGTGGCACAAAAATTAAATTAATCAGTCTGTTACATAATTGTGCAGGTATCACCACCACCACCGCTGCTGCTGCTGCTGCTGTTGCTGTTGCTGTTGCTGCTTCCGTTTCCACTACCACCACCACTGTCCTCGTTGTTTGCGCTGTTTTTCTTATCGTTGAAGAACGACTTGCCCGTAAGGGACTGTGCCGTGGGGAAGCTCCAGCGTTTGCTCTTCTTTCTCTTTTTCGCCTTATCGTACTTGTCCTTGCCGGATCCTCCGGGGTTGTGTTTGTCAGCCTTGTCCCCGCCCTCCCATTCTTCCTCCCTCTCCCCCTCCTCCCTCCTCCTCTCTCTATCCATCTGAACGACGACATCCGTCGCCAGCTGCTTGAAGGCGTCAATGACTCCCGTGCCATCCTTGGCGCTGGTCTCCACGTACCGGACTCCGCACTCCTTGGCCAGCCCTTCCCCTTCCTCCCGAGAAACCTCCCGGGAGTCGTGAAGGTCGATCTTGTTCCCCACAATCATGGTCTTAACTCCCCTCTCCCTCTTGCCGGGAGTATTGCTGGGAGTATTGCCTTTGACACCCTTGCCTCCTCCTTCCGAGTGAGCCTTCGTGTGAGTGTGGATGTTTGCCAGCCAGTAATCCACATTTCGAAAGCTGTCCTTGTCCGTGACGTCAAAGCAGGTAACGATGCCGTGAGCGCCCCTGTAATACGCCCTCGTGATGACATGGAACTTCTCTTGGCCAGCCGTGTCCCATATCTGGCATCTCACACGCAGGAAGGGCTTGGAGAGGAGCAGGCGCAAGTCCCTCTCTTCTCTGGTGAGCCCGTCGTCAACATCACCGGACATGGCAAGCTGGTCCAAGTTTTCCACGTAGTTCTTGGCCCCTTTCCTGTAAGCTGGGTTGGGAATGTCCATGTTCTTCACCTTGAAGTCCACACCGGCGGTGGCAATCAGGGAGTAAGCGAACTTGTTGTCGGAGTACCTCATCATTAGGGAAGTCTTACCGACCCCAGAGTCTCCAAGAAGCAGGATCCGGAGCGTGAGGTCAGGGGATAAATCTGCCGCAGGCCCGTGGAGGCACTGTCCCATGGGGGGAGTATTCAGAGAGAGAGTGTCCGAGGAGAGCGGACTTGCGGACGAAAGCGAGATAGCTTTAGCTTTAACGTCACCGTCAGACGGTGACGAAGACGAAGACGAAGTTGTATCAGAAGAGAGAGGACTATCGGCGGTTTCTTCGATCCTCTTGCTATTTTTGCTATTTTGGCTAATATCCCTCCCACCTCCACCTCCACCTCCACCTCCTCCTCCACCTCCACCTCCACCTCCACCTCCACCTCCACCTCCACCTCCATCTCCATCTCCATCTCCACCTCCACCTCCGACTCCGTCGTCCCGGCTGGATGATGTGCCTCGATGATCTTCGTCGCTCGTGTCCCCCCCCCCTATCCCCCTTCCACTGTCCCATAGCCCTTGCGTCCCCTCTGAGTCGGTGCTGTCGTTATTCGGTGTCTGAGGACCCCATCCGCTGTACATTTCGTCCCCTGTTAGCTCTGCGTCGCTACTACCGCTTCCATCCCCCCCACTGCTGCTGCTACCACTCCCTGGGGCGCTCATGCCATCTCCCATGCCAACGCGACCAATGCGGCCGACCTTTCTCCTGTTTCTCAGCCCCCTTTCTTCCTCGGCGAGTCTCCTCTCCTCTTCCCTCTCCCTACCGCCTCTCACTATCCTCCTCCTCCTCTCTTCCAGCCCCCCCCCGCCCCCTTCGCCTCCCCCCACTACCAGCCTTGCGCTCTCCAAATTGGTGCATATAGTCTGGCTTTTCTTCACCAAGGCGCGTTCCCGCGCGAGCTCCCGGGCCGCCGAACTACGCCGGCGACGGACGGGAATATTGGGAGGAAGTCGCGGCGCCAAAACAGCCGAATTCTGCGCCGGCGCCCGTTCCTGCTGCCTTCGTGGATTTTGCTGCGGTTTTTGTTGCTGTTCTTGTTGCTTTTGCTCTTGTCTTTGTTTGTTTTGCCCACCTCTTGGCGAGGTCTCCTGCGAGTTCGACGAGGCTGCTTCTCGTCCGGGCGCATTTCCTTGTCGACCAGGCGAGGGTACTTGTCGATTTGTTGAAGCTCCTTGTTGACCTTGTTGACCTTGTGGAGAGTCCTGGCCAGCCAAACCCTTTTTCCCAAAATCCCGCAAATCCCTCCGGCAAGATTCGATCCCCCCTCCATCTTGCCCCTCATCCTCACTCTCAGTTTCAGACGCTGAATCGTCTCCCTCACCCCTAGAGAATATCCCAAGGTCCGCGAGAGACCCCAAACCCACCAATGGCATGTTGGTATAGTCAATCGAGTTCCTGGGCGTCCCGCTTTGAGGAGGCGGGGGGGGATCGTTGGATTTGGAGGCAGATCCCTTAACGATATCGACCGCCGCACTGACCGCCGGAGCGTCATTATCGTAAAGCTTCGGCGGCAGGAGCGTGGAAGAGGAGAAGTCATACTCATCTTGTTGTTCCCCCCTCCTGCTCTGGGATGGTGATTCACCGCTCTTGACACCGACAACGCCATCTTTCTTAACTCCAATATCTTGTGCACCAGCCTTCTTCTCCCTGGTCTCCTGACCGTCCTGGATGATGTCTTTGCCTGCTATGGCAACACCATCTACACCAACATCCTCCAAGGAAGGCAGAAGCGAGGAAGAGGGTGTCAGGGATGCGATATGCATCCCTGTCCCAGTCCTCTTTCTCATTTTTGTCACACGGAACCGAGGGGACAACACAGGGGGTGCAACCAATACACAAGATGTGCTCAAAAGCCCTCTTGGAGACGCCAAACAGGGGGAAGAAGAAAGTAGATGAAGGACAGCCAATGGACGTTAATTAGGGTCGAAGGGCCGCTCACCGATGCCGTCCGTAGACAGAGATATATTTTGAGCTCGAAGTTTAGTTTATAGTGAATCTTAGATGTATTCATTTCCCCCAAAAATTATCATCGTCGCTCAATGAAAACAGGAGCGACGGTAAATAGTTTATGGGAAATGGTTAAAGGTATCCTTCACAATCTTATTACTCCCCTTTGTGAAAAGTTAGGAAATAGAGATGAGATGATGAGAAACGGTATTATAGAAAACTAAAGGAAAGGATGTTGATTATCCTTGTAAAACACAACGCAATTATTCACATCATTACATCACTGTCAGGGCCAGCAAAATAACCACTGCACACTGGACCGTCGACTTACTACTCCTCTTCCTCTATGATACTGTTCATGATCTGGCCAAGGCCGATCTCTGCATGGCAAAGAGGGCAGTTCTTGCGTCCTTTGACATTCACTTCTAGCATAACATGCGAACACGTTTTGCAGCATACCGTGCGTCCATCCAATACGGCTTTTCCAGTTATTGTGCAGGCGACATAAGGCGTTCCGGTCTCCAAAATGTCCAAATAGCAGCTGTGCAAATGGGTAGGGTTCCTCGGAGGGTTATCGATGAAAATGTTGAGCGCCAATGTCTGAATAGCGTCGGCGTACTTCTTGTCAAGCCCAGGCAAAGTTTCTATCTTGATGAATGCACGACTGCAGATTCCGAAGTTCCCGCTGTGGTAGGCAGTAAGCGCAACTAAAGAATAAATATCTTTAGGGTCCAAAATATCCTCAAACTCGGCACAGCGGATTGCTGTTTTCATAGCGGATTCAATGTCGCCGCTGTAGAGCTGACGGTGGGCCAGCAAAAAGTAGTGATATGCCTCTGCCCCGCGCCATGCATTATCCATGACCTTGCTCCCGGCACTTCCAACCCCATCTGCTCTTGACTCGGCATCGGCCGTCATCAATGTATCCAGCGTTGCCGCTGTTGTCGCTGCCATGGTTTTGCCCTTGGTAGTCATTTGAGATAAATCCAGCGCCTTTTTTCTGTATCTTTCGACCTCTAGCGCAGCGAGCACGTGCAGCTTCTTGGCTCGCAATGGGTCCACTTGCCGTTTTCCAACGTCCTCAGCTATTCCTGCCAGCAGACGCGCGGCTTCTGTCGCCTTGTCCGCCTTCCTGTAAAGTTCGACAGCTTGTAATTTGTCACCCTTCGACAAGAGATGGCCAGCATACTTCGCGAGTAAGCCCTCGATCTGCGCAAAACCACCCTCCTCGGCCAATTTCACAGCCTCCTCCCATTGGTTCAGGAGTACGCACGTGTCGATGGCAGCCTTGACGTCACCAGCCTTCTGAAAACACCTTGTGCTCTGTTTGTACATACCGACGCTCTCAAACATCTTTCCAACCTTCATTAGCATGGGATCACCGTCGCTAATCTGCTCAACAGCCCGCTCCATCCCTGAGTAGTCCTCAAGCTTATAATAGCACTGAACCAATTTTTCGAGGTTCTTCGCTTGGGCGTAGTAAGATGACGCCTTCTGCCACTTGAACCTGTCTGCATAATAATCTCCGATCTTGTTCCAGGCTAAATAGAGCATCTTATCGTCGCCTCCACCAGTCTGAATTAGCTGCACGACACGGAACCAGTCACCAAGGCGAACTCTCAAGTCGTTGGCCAAATCCTTTCGATCAATCTCCCGGTAGATAGCCTCAGCCTCGTCGAATCGCTGGAAGAAGGCTGCTACTTCAGCTCGCTGCTTCATTCTGTCTCCTAGCGTAGCAAGTTTTTTTACGTACTGGATGCCTTGGAAGTCGCTGATACTAACAAAAGCCTTCTCCGCGACACCAAAATCAAGAGCCTCCAGCGCTGCCTCCGCAATGAGCTTGTAGAGACGTGGGTGCGGGTGCTCCTCAATGTACGAGAACGCCTCCCCCAGACCTACATTCGTCACCAGATCACGCGCGTCCCTCAAGCTTTTAGTCTCAAAGTCCAACACCATCTCCTTGTCTGGCGCGTCCGGCGAGGCCATAATTTCGTCCATCATTACCGCTTTAATCTGCAAGTCGGTAAACCGGCACAGGTACCCACTCGACAGTGCCGGCTCTTCTGGTTGCAACTTGTGGAACACGTACATTCTTGTCTTCTCCATCACCACAAACAGGTCGGGGTTGTCTTCGCTCCACTTGAAGTCCCAGGCATCCTTGCGCTCAATATTGAGGAGCTTTCCCTCGAAATTGCTGCTCTCGTCCCTCTTGCCGTCTTCCTCATCATCGCTGTTAGCGCTCGTCCGACTCCCCTCTAGGTCCAAAATCGTAAGAACATTGTTAGTGTCAATGATAGATAACAACGTGCTGTCGCAATTTAGGCTGATCTCGCTAGGTCGGCAGTTCACCACATATTTATTCTCGAAGCCAATGTGAGGCAAAGAGTAGCGCTGGATGACTCCGCTCTCCCTCGCGACGATAAGTGTTTTCTTGCTGGCCGCAATCGCACATATACCGTCTTCGATCCGCCCTTTGGTGATCTTGAAATTATCAATGGTCTGAGCAGGGTTGTCAGAGATTTCCTCGATATCAAGCATTCGCTCTCGGCCAGTATTCCGCCGCAGAACAGCGGTGGCATTCTTGCTTGCATCACTTCCTTCATTTGAAGTGAGCTTGCTGACCTGCGTCCGGTACTGCCACACATAAACTGTCCTGTGATTACTGCAAATAATGTGGAAGGGAGTCATGGCAACAAATACAGGCTGGATGTCAATGAATTTGCTATCGACGGGCGAGCCGATGGCATTGCAGAGTAAGAGGGTATGCTGGTGGGGTTTGGGACCATTGCTATCCTGCTGTTCATTTGGCGGAGCGCCAGCCACCGGCGGGGCCTTGCCGAGAACGATAATCGCATTCTCCCCAGCTCCCCGAATGTGCTTCACTCCTCGAAGTGATTTGGTGTGCCTTTCATCGCTGTTCATGTTCCAGAATGTGACCTGCACATCTGCGCGGTCAGCCTTGTTATAGGCGTAGACAAGTGTGTTTGCAAAAGCACCCCAGACATAGTCGGGGCGAATGTTGGCGAAATAAATGTAGGCGTCTACGGCAAGCGCGATTCTTAGGCCACTGCCTTCCCATGACATAGCGCTGATCCCATTCCCCCCCGGCACCTTAAGAGTCCTCAGATGTTCCCCTGTAGGTGTGTAAAATTGAACAAGGCTGACGCTCCTGACCTCTCCCTCCCTCTTGAGTTTCTGACTTCCCGCGAGAGCCAGCACATTTCCCTTGCTATTCCACTTGCATTGCTTCAGGGTCATGCGGGTGTCAATAATGGTGGCGTTGGGATCCTCCTCTCCGCGGCAAATCTGAACGCGACCGTTTCGGAAAGCAACCGCAAGAGTTGGAGCGTCAAGATCGATGTGACCCTCCGAGCCATCATACCAGTGGATGCCGATGATCTCATTGTCGTCTTCGTCATCATCGTCGTCGTCATCGTCATCATCACTATCATCCCCCCTATTTTTTCGCTTCCCACCCTCGAGAGCGTAAAGCGGTACACCTTTAATGCGGTTACCAAGACAGTCATACACGTCGATCTCGTTCGACCGCGTGACGAACAGTATATTCTTGCCATCTGGAGACCACTCCACAAACTTGAGGACCACACTGAGCTCCTTCCCCCAGAGGCGGGTTCCCTCAACGCTGCCAACAATCACAGCGCCATCCTCGTATATGATACTGATCTTCTGCCCGTCGGCAGTCCACTTCATGTCTCTTACGACACTTTTGTTGCGATTGTTGATCATCTCCTCGAACCACATCCCCTTGTGAAGCATCCATACAATAATCAGGCCGTTCTCGTCGCTGGTTGTCAATTTCCGATAGTTGCTATTCCACGTCACACACATGACAGAGCCCTCGTGACCATCTAGGGTTTGGTTCATCGAAAGGTTAGAGGGGGCGGCAACACCGCGAGGTTTTAGAGGGGCAGAGAGAGCCTGGTTTGAAGACGGAGACGGGGAGCCATCCTTTTGGAGGGCAGTGTTTGAATCTAGCTTCAGCACTTTTAGGAGGCCTGAGATGATATACATTTTAATGACAGGCGATCGGTCCGGGGAATGATTGTAAACGGGTTAGGATAAGACTAGGAGGGTATTTTACGCAGCCAACACAACAATATGATATGACAAATGACATGACATGACATGACACTGGGAGCCCAAAGCAAGGAAAGGAAAATACTATATGCTGTGAGTCGAGTCTGAGTCCCCCGACATTGCAAACGCACCTTCTTCACCACCACAAGCAATCCATCCTTGCTCCGGATTCCACGCAAGAGAGTGAAGCTTGATCTGATTTGGGCTGCATTGTCAGGGCACAGCCAGGTCATGGACCAAGGATGTCATGGCACCAATTTAAGTCAAGAGAACGGTGCAAAGACGCAATAACATAGGTTAGTCTAGATTCCAAATTAAAAATGCCACAAAATGACACTCTACTGTACAGCGGGGGGCGGAAAGGCCAAGCTTTGAATTTTTGGCGAACCGTGTTAAGGTAAGTCAACTCACATGGCGATCTTTTTCGAGAGATAGATGAACATTCTGAAGGGCTTGGTCTGCCTTCGGCAACAAGTTTGTGTTCTTCACAAATTATCTTATCCCTCTTGGCAATGAATTAGTAGGGGGGGGGGGCTCGCAAATAAATCGCAAATTGAGTCCGGACGTCCGGACGACCGAGAAACAACTGATCTCCTTTAGCATCCAATTTCGCACTATCCAAAATCAATTTTTCAATATAGAACCCATTTCTGAAGCACCATTCAGACATCTCTACCGTCAGCGAGACTAATCCGTACACTTTAGAACCAGTAAAGTGTACCAGTAAACCTCCCCCTTCCTCCAACATCCAAACAACAATGACAAACCCTCAGCACGAGGCCAAGGGCTCACCAAACAAACAAGGTGATAATTGTGTCGTTGAGGCATTTGGTATGCAAAAGTGCCCGAAGTTAGTGTCCCAAATTGTGCAGTCTGAAAACGCTCAGTTGAGAATCAATGCTCTCAAGGTGCTCAGTGAGGAGCTGAAGAACCCTTATTCTGCTGGAGGAGTCACGCGAGCCGGTGTCGTGCCTGTCCTCAACGACCTTGTGATCAACGGAGACAAAGAAACAAAGGAGAGCGCCAGTAAGGCTCTCGCAAGTCTCGCATGCGATAGCAATGGTCGTCAGAGTATGATTGAGAACCAGACGGCCAAGGCCATTGTGAAGGGTTTGTCAGATCCTACACCCACCGTCAGAAGCAACGTGTACGACGCGCTTCTCAATCTGAGCCAGATTAGAGCAGGTCTTGATGCGATTGTGGAAGCCGATTATCCAAAAACCCTCGTAGAGAAGAGCACAACTGAGCGGGATGACGCAGTGCGACATTTACCACTTAGGCTTCTCTACGAATGCGTAAAGAACGAGCGAGGACTTAACTCTGCTCTTGACAACAATGGCGTGGAAGCTTGCATCGAAAACCTGAGCCACAACGATGCTCTCACGAAGAAGGACGCCGCAACAACCCTCGGTTTCTTATGCTTCGCCGATGCAGCCAAAATCACTGCGATTCAAAATGGAGCCGTTGCACTCCTCAGCGAGTTGCTTGACCACCACTTTTGGAAAGTGCGGGCTGCTGCAGGTAAGAGTGCTACTGATAAGTGAATAGTGTGTGTGTTTTTCGTTGTGAGCGGAGAGTATAAATTGAGATATTTTGGGCCAGTGGTGTTGACAAAATGAGCTGGACTGCAGTCGAAAAAAGTCTTTACTTTACTAACTAACCTCCTTCCTCGCCAACTCCCAATTATTTGTCTTAAAAAAAATGCAGCCGGGGCTCTCATGAGCATCATACAAACCGATACAGGCAAGAAAGAGCTGATTCCTGCCGGTGCGGTCCCTAGGCTCATCAAACTGCTCAAGGACCCTGAGGATTTGGTGAAGTTAAACGTGCTTAAAACAATAACTTGTGCAGCCGTGCACCCTGATGCCCGGAAAGAGTGCAGAGAGAGCGGCGATTGTCTGTTGGTAATTGAGGGCATATGCAATGGTAGCGACGAATTCCTGGCAAAGCATGCCAAGATGGCCCGTGATGCCGTCACTTGGATGCCCTAGATCACGATTACGGAAATTTGGGATGGCTGCTGACAACAAACACTGTATTTAGTAAGACTGTTGGTGATATATTTGTACCCGCATAAAATCTACCCCAACTTTCCTTATTCAAAATTAGTTTAACAGGTTACTGCCAAAATTGTGAAAGTGTAAAGCCTTCAAACTCCCTCCACACGCATTTCCTTACCCCGAAATTCAAAATTAGTTTTACAGTTACTGCCAAAATTGTGAAAGTGTAAAGCCTTCAAACTCCCTCCACACGCATTTCCTTACCCCGAAATTCCCCACCCCGAAATTCCCCATCCACCTCACCCTCATGACCCAGAGCGATACTGTCTCTGTAAACAATTTCCCGCGAAGGAACCTTAGGAGTGGGGCTCTTCACATTAATTTCCTGTGAAAATTGCTGATAAACCTCCAATTCAGCCTGGAAACAATCCATGAATAGCTTGGGATGTCTGATGCTCTTTTTGTTGGTCAGCAGGGAGACCATCAGATCGCCACCATAGGTGAAGGCGACAAAGCCAGCTTGCTGATTGCCAACAAGGGGTACAAAACCAAAGAGGTGGTCCACTCGCACCCCTTGCATATACATCTTCTCCCGAGGCCCCGGGACATTACTGAAGATCATTGTCGTCTTGCTTATGTAGGATTCCTGGATGCGCTTGAGCATCCAACTGGGAAGAACGGAAAGAAAAAATTTGATCAAAATGATCATAACAGGAAGCTTAGGTCCAAATTTCAACCTGTCCATATTGCGCTTGGTCTTCATAAAGCGCCTGCGAAGAGATTTTTCGCTCACAGGTAGCCTGAGGAAGACACTGGCAACTTGGTTATCCAAAACGACCCCACGCTCTTTGGTACTCCGCGTGCTTATTGGGATGACTACAGTCATGTCTTTCAACTTGGTGCCTTGGGGAGAGAGTTTCAAGTGATAAGATCGCATTGCACCGGCCAAAATGGCCGAAAGAACGTCGTTGATGCTGCCCTTAAAGAAGAGACCTATGGCTTTAAGGTCAGCAGTCTTGCACGGGTTGAGGAATGTCATGCTTTTGCTGATGTGGCGCTGCTTTGAGCGGAATAGATTATCTGGGTCCGACCGCATGAGAAGAATACCTATCGTGACGGGAATGAAAAAAACTGTGGAGTACAACATGACGACAAGAGCACGGAACACTTTCGTGAAAATGTTTCCTTTCCTTCGGCGTGAGGAGCCAACAGCAGCAGTACGGGCGACCTCGCTTTTCACCCTGTCCTCAGGGCTATTCGTCACATCGCTCCCAGCTGAAGTGATGGGTGTTGGCGAAGAAGGCGACTTCGGAGGGCCCACTTTGTCAAAACTGTTGACGACAAGCTTTACCAGAGCCAATCCGTCCCCAATAACGTGGTGAAGGCGTACCAAAAAGGCGTGTTTGCCCTCATTAGTTAGAAATACATGCCATTCCCAAAGATGCTCAGTCGTGTCGATTCTGTTTGCCAGTAACTTTTTCTTTTCAATGTATCTGTCCAAATTCTGCCCTTCAGGGATCCGGTGGTATCTGCAAATGACGTCAAAATCCAAATCGGCTGGTTGCCAGCGACCGTGTTCGTCGATACACATCCGCATTCGTGGATGAGAGTCCGATAATGAGCGCAAAAATATCCTCAGCTTCGCCACATCAATAACACCGTCAACGAGAAAAACAGTGTTAATGATCATGGGTGTCTCCGCCGAGTCGGTGGAAAAAAGCATCTTGTCAACGGACTTCAATTTAGTGTTCCAGAACTTTCGGTGTCCTTTTGCCAACAAGACTTGCTCCGCAGAGCCCTTGTACGAATGTATGCCTATCTCTTCATTACCCCCCTTGGCTGCCTTCACATCATTTGGGCTCTCTCCCAAATGTATGCCGGAAGAATGCGAGGAGCTGTTAGACTGGGAATGGGATGACACATTGGAGGATTTATTCGACTTCGATTGGCTGTGACTTGAGGCCTTTGAAGAAGCGCTGCTGCCGTTGGAGTTGTAAGATCGAATTTCCCACTCGCGGTTCTCTTCCTCCAATGTCATCTTATCCTCTTTCTCCTCTTCTCCCTCCATTTTGTTCTCACGAAAAGTTCTTTCTTTTTTGCTCTCCTTGATAGGTAAGAGTTGAGGGCCTCTCCTCTCACTCACACGCCTGACAAGGCGTCCAGGCCCCGGGTGCAGCGGTTTCACCTTGGCATTAGATATATCCTTACGGCCAAAAATAACGGACATTTTTGTTGTTTCCTAGGTGTGTTACTGGAGCTGTCTAATTAATTCCTCTAATGCTGCTGACAGCTTTTACTTCTCTTGGCCAAAAGAGATTTTTTCGATTCAAAATTGTCAATAAAAGACACCCGAAGACGAGACGTACACGCAGGTCAATTACCGATCTTCGTCAGATATAAGAATAGCACTTTTTTTACTTTGCTATGTGAAGGGGAGTTGGTGCAAACTGAAAAAAAAAGTGCAAATAAAAACCTGGAGAATATATAAAAAAAGAAAAGCAAGGAAGGAAGACCGCCGGCAAAATCGTACTGTCACAGACCTCAACCGACACTGGCAAATTGCATAATTTTTTGATAAGGAAAACCTTTTTGAAAACCATTTCCTGAACACAACGAATAGAAATCAAACGACCCAGCAGCCGTGGAACATAACTGACCACAACTACTGTAAAAGCGGATTCATCAGAACATACGACAATGAACAACGCGACAAGTACAACTACAGAAAACAGGACGGAAAATGTCAAAGGATTGTCATTCTGTTCTTCCTCCACTCTTCCCCCTCACCACTTCCACGCTCCGCTTGCACTCCAGAGAATGGCGATGGTAAATCTACTGCGCGATAAGAAACTGCAGAATTACGACGATACATTCCTAAAAACTGCCACCAAAGAAATTCTGAAAAGAAGGACTTTGGAGCGGAAACTGAGAATGAAGGCAGATAGGGAAGATGCAAAGCTAAAGGCAATAGAAAGTGAACGTTTAGAAAAGAAAAGGAAGGAACTGGAGAGGGAGAAGCAACTCAGACTGGCTACTGAGAAAAAACGGATGTGGAACTTGCTCAAGAAAGAAAAAGTGCGCTCAGAAAAACGGTCCAAGTACAATTTAATGATGTTTCAATTTACAACGGCCAAACGTTCCCGAAAAGAAGAGCTTGCGGCGAAATCACAGGCTAAAAGAGAAACCGAGGGTGAGAAAACAGACGAGCTCGAAGAAATGTTTCGCAGCAAACTTCTGAAAATGGAGCAAAGAAGACAGATGGCAATTGACCGCGAAAATAATTTGCTCAAGCGGGAGCTAGAAAGAGTGGTGACCTGTGACAGAGACGCTGAAGGGATTGCAAAAGAGGCCCTATTAAGAAAAGCACGAGTAGAAAAAGAGAGAGAGACCAAAATGAGAAAGCAAAACGAGATTCTGAAGAGAAAGGCCCTGTTCCAGCAGGAGGACGAGGATAAGAGGCGACTCAAGACACTAGAATTGAAGCGGGAGACGAGTATCCTCAAGGCAGAAGAAGTGCGAAAGGTCCGTCAAGACCAAGAGTACAGCAACTTCCAGAAAGAGATGAACGCAGTCGAATCTTTCGTCCGCTCCGCATCTCGTTACGGTTCTCAGTTCTTGCCTGCCGACGTAGCGTCTCTTAAAAAAGAAAATCGTTATATAACAAGAAAGCGGGAGAAAATGTGTGAGATCCGCAAGAATTTATCACCAAAAAAAGTACCCATAGGATCTCCCTTCCACACGCCACAAAAACAGAAGAAACAATCTACGGATACGTTCGACAACAACTTCCTTGATTCCTTTGATGAAACTGGAGAAATGCATTTCCCAAACATGGAGGAGCGAAGTGTGAAAGGACTGTTCTCCCCTTCCCCTGACCAAGACAGAGGGACCGGCGGACTATCGACTCCACCGAGGAATCCAGAAGAAAGCAAACCTCCAGCTACTCCCCAGGACTTCTTCAAACACGTCTTTGTTGAAGGGGGAGAGACCCTTGACATAGAGATAGAGGAAACAGATACTCAAGAAACCGACAGCGAAGAAACCGAGGAGAATAGTAGCAATACAGGCAAAAAGGGAAGTGTCCCGGAAAAGACCGAGAACAAGCTACCAGCTCAAGCACGAAGGGAAAGTGACCCCAATGATTTCTCCAAATTTGTATTGGTCGAAGATGATTTCAGCAGCAGTGAAAGCGGAAACGACAGTCATGGCGGTGCAAATGCGGCCGAACGAGAGAATTCCGGAGAAGATTCCGAAACAGAATTTTCCGACGAAGAAGATAGGATGGCTTACTTATTCGTTAAAAAGTTATCCCAGCAAAACCTCAAGAGGACGTCCTTCACAGCGGCAAAACAGCCAGCAGTGACAACACCCCTGAACAAAAAGATGGCAGCACAGGCAAGCGAAAGCACAACATCTACACCGACGTTGCAGCGGGGCTTCAGTTTCGCCTTTTCACCGTCGACTCACATCCCTTCTCCCAAGGAAATTGATTCCATGAGCCCTCTTCAGAGAACTTATACAGCACTAAAGCTAACGAGGGGAGAAGATCCAGCGATAACAAGGATGAAGGAACTCATTAAAACAGCTACAGGATAACTACTTGCAAACAGCCAGCAGTGATTTTAATTTCTTCCCAGTCACTCAATTCCACTCAATTCCACACTCTTTTTGGGGCAGAGCACCATATTAAGCGCGATGATATTAATTAAATGCCACGGGGTCGATCACTGTTCTATTACCCGTTACTCCAACAAGTTTCAGCTCGGGATGTTGCGTCGTTCTCGCGTAAATCGCCGATAAGTACTGACTTTGAGGGCCAAAGCGAGCCAAAATAGGCACTGTTTTCTCGCCATACGTCGGCGTTCTGTAGTCAAGAACAGTGATAGCTAAGTTCATCCACCGAGTCCATGGTCGTAGGGAGCCGGTAGAGCACCGTGGCCCCACTTCACGTACCTGCATCACGTCTCAAATCATGAAACCAACACTCAAAATAGGCAGAAATAGCGATTATGCCCCGCAGCGCCGCGTAAATGCACAGTTGTAGGCGAGTAGGCGTGTTTTCGAGTGACCCGTATAGTACTCTGAGCGCCTGCCTAATATGAGCTACAAAAACGGCGGCTACGCGGCGATTGAACGATTTCCCCATTTGACGGAATTGGCCAAGGCGATGCGGAGACAATGAAAGGGGGAGGGGGGGGGATCTCAG